>k87-430617_pt1 | contig 12055 bp, 11 predicted proteins | sample MGYA00084031_6733416 | MGnify analysis MGYA00084031
CCGCATGTACTCTTGATGGGATTGCAGATTTTCTGTTGTCCCCGGAATAAAGCGCGAGACGTTTTTCCATACGCTGGCCGGAGTCAGCAAGAACAAGATGATTGCAAGGCCGGTCTCAACCAGTGACAAATAGAGGGTTTCTTCCGCTCCGCCGTAAATGGCCAGGATGGCTGTACCGATCAATAATCCCGCAGATACGCCAACCTTGCCGCCTTCTTTCAACAGGCCCGCGAGCAGACCGGAAAAGGCGAGCAGATTGATTTGCATTAACGCGCCTACATTTGCCAGGCTGAGGATCAGGCCTGTTACCACCCCGACCGCGGCCCCGATCGTTCCTCCCCCGGCAAAAGCAAACAAGAGAAGCAAATACCGCGACAGGACGTGCTCCATGGAGAGGCCTTCAACTGTCCAGTTTACCGTGCCCGTCATCAATGAGGCGAGCAGGATCACCAGTGAGACGACCTCTTCGCTTTTCAGGGGCTCATACGGTTTTGCCAAATGGATGATGGACAAGGATTGGATAAAAATCAAGGTGAGGACAAAGCTCAGCACCGACTCTACCGCCACCATAACCAGCTTGTAGGTCGTTACCTGGTTGGTGATGGCGTCAAACAACAGGTGGCTGGCAAAAACCGTGATCAGGACAAACAGAGGAGTCCTGGAGAAGTCTTTGCGCCGCAGCCGCTCGCTCCATTTGCAAACAGCCAGTGCCAGCGCCACGCTCATGACGGCCTGCAAGCCCATCGGAACGGTATGGGTAAAGGCCCCGAAAACGAGAGCAACCCCACATGCGAGGATGCTATCCTTGCGTAGGTAGTACATGACCATAAAATACGGAACGATAAAGGGAGTCAATTCCTCCAGGATCAAAGCTCGTCCCAGTAAAAAACCCATCAGGAAGGGCAGCAGCTTCCATTTCTCGGCTGTTTCTGCAATGCGTTCTCCCCATGTTCCCGTTGCGGCATTCCATTGCTCCGAAACCCGCCTCGACCACATGTTGCCTGTACTGGTTACGTTTTTATTTATCATCATCTTGCTACACCACCCCGTTAACGTATTCAATGGTTCCCATTATACGGAGGCAGTGCTGTAAAATTTGTCAAAAAACCAAGGCGTATTCCTAAAATCGTGCGACAAAATCATTGACGCAATTGGCCCCATTAAACTTGGCTTCGACAAGCTTTTTGCCGAAGCCATGGGATGAATTGCTTTGGATAAAAAAAAGAACCGACGTTTTGGCGGTCTACGTCGGCTGACAGGTGATTCGCGCTTAGCGAAACGGGCTTGTCATTATAGATTCGTCATCGTTTTGAAATGCCCTTCCTCATTCTCTCGTCATTTTGCGCATTTTTGTAAATAAGAAAACTCGCAATACTCAGACATTATTGCAGGTCAACGGCCCCGCCCTCTCTTGTCCCTTTTCTTCCTGAGAGCTGTCTGACGGTCTTCACTTTCCTTGATAAACCTGTTGAGCTTGTCTTCAAATCCTTCTGCCCGATCACGCATATGTCGGGGAGACCTTTCTTTATCCTGCGCTTTTTTTATCGAAAGACCGATTTTTCCGTCACGGATATTCAGCACCTTGACGGTGACCTTGTCTCCAAGCTTGAGATGATCGTTAATGTCTTTTAAGTAAGTGGACGCGATTTCACTGATGTGAACAAGCCCCGTTTCTCCACCGGGCAATTCTACGAAAGCACCGAATTTTGTGATGCCTGTCACTTTCCCTTCCAGTTTGCTCCCTACTTCGACTCCCATGGACGTGAAAGGCCTCCCTTTGGTGAAGATATCCCTGAACGTCTACTCCGGAATCACGTATATACTTTCGCCCGGCTTTGTATAAAAGAATTGCTTTCGTGCCAGCTCTGCGATGTAGTCCTGGTCGTATAGGCGGCTTGCCTTGTACGTCAGTTCCGCTTGCTCAGCCTGAACGGCGTTCATTTCCTGCTTGAGAGCTTCGAGTTCAGCTTTCTTTCCGGCCAGATCCTCGCTTTGCACATAAAGCGTATAGCCGGCCCAAACAAACAGGCAGAGGACGAAGAAGAGAACAAGGCGGATTCTCCGCTTTTGTCCCTTTCGATTATTCACTTGAGGGGGGGATACGGTTCGCATGTTTGCCACCTCGATTGCTGTTACTTCTGCTTCTTCCCGAATAACCATTTCTTCCAATGACTCCGAAACCCTGCCCATTTCCCGAATATATTTTTCCCCAATTGCTGACCCCATCTGGCAAAAGGAGACGTAAGCGTGCGAATGATCTTCCATCCATAGCCGAAAATGGTCGTCACAATTGTCAGCAGAAAAGTGACCAGCATGAAAACCAATTTATACAAAAGCAATACAGGGCGGACGATTAACGTATTGATTATTGCTACTATGGTTCGATATAACCACCGTATGAATTTTATCACGGCGTGAAGAAATTGCACATACTTCTTACTGCCTATGACAAAATACACCCATGCTCCGAGAAGCATGCCGATGAAGATGGGCAATCTGACAATCCCGTCATTTACCCGGACGAGGACCCAAAAGACGACACCCATGCTGCCTACCCAGAACAAAATGTCGAGAAAGAAGGTCACCCAAGCCGGAAGCCTGCCCTTTCCTGTGAATACGTGATACGTATCATACCCCATCCCCATTAAAGCCCCACAAACCGACATGGCCAGAACCGTTTGCAACTGAACCGCGATACTCACTTGAATAACTTCCCGAAGAATCCTCTCGACCGGTCTGTAGCCTGCCCTTGCTCCAGATAAGCCATTTCGTGTACCAAGCCCTCAATCGCCACTTCACCGGTCTCCAGGCTCAGGTTCTTCATATGCAGGTTCTGTCCACGTATGGTTAAAAAGCCGCCTTCCGTTTCCAAAAGAAACTCTTCACTATCAAAGCTCTCGACGTTCTTCACACCGGAAATCGCCAAACTTCGGCGATTGATCATTACGACTTCGTGACGTGGCCGCTTCACGTGGTCGTTCATCGTTTTCGCCCTCCTCACGGTACCTCGTTCTTGTACCATAAATATGGAGGGGGATGTCCTTTTAGAACAACAAGCCTTCACGATTGTCGAGCTTCTTTCCCGGGACAAGAAAAAAAGAGGGGTATCCTCCGGGCCTCTGCCGAAGGATACTCCCCTTCCAGATGATTGTATTGCTGCATGAAGAGCCGGTTGCATCGATGCGGCCCTGTCATGTTGGAGGTTTTATTTAAATACTGCGTAGCTGCCGTTGTTGTAGGAAATCTTGTACTGCAACTGATCCAGCACAAAACGGAGCGGAACGACTGGCACGTTGTTTCTCGCTTGCACCGCTACCGGCAAGGTAACGGCTTTTCCATTGACCGTCGCAACGTTGGAGCCTACCTTGAATTGAATCGTTTTGCCATTGCCCACGATCTTGGCGGTGGCATTGGTATACGTGGTCGAGACACCCAGACCGTCACGGAAGAACGGCGCCGGCATCAAGGTGTGGCCATTTACTGCAAATGGCGCTGCCGGCAGGGCAATTTTCTTGCCGTTTTTCATGAATGAACCGACGCTCGCCTGGAAGGTCACGGAATTCGGCGGTACGACATTTACCGGGCGGGCAAACAGCAGACCCGGCTCTTCGGAAGAATACACGCCAATGCTGTAGACTCCTCCTGCAGCCGGTGTGGCTATTCCGGCCGTCTCCAGCAGATTGATGTTCACGCCAGATCTCGCAGGGATGTCCTGCGACGGAACGATGATCAGGTTTTGCCCGCGAACGCCGACAAACGCTGCCGCTACGCCGTTAACCGTTACCGTCTGTGGAGCGATGTACGCCGGCACACGGAAACCGACCGGCAAGACGATCTCGACAAAATCCCTGTTCCTGACCAGCGGAACGCCGAGCGATCGGATCGCCACCTGCATGCCAGTGACCGCTTGCGGAGTCGTTTTGCTCAAGGTCAGCGTAGCTGTGCTGTTGTCGACTGGCACCGGCGTTACCGGATTCGTCGGATTTGTAGGATTTGTCGGATTGGTGATCGGAGCCCCGGAGATTTCAAAGCTTTCCGAGTAGTATTTTCTTCCGTCAACAGTCACGACAATCTCATAAGAGCCCGGCGTATTCGGGTTGCGCAGGAAAGCATCGTAGCCAAACTCGATATTCAGCTTGCTGCTGCTGCCAAAACCGCTTGGCGTACGGAACGATACCCGGCTGCCGTTGACGCCGAGCGACATGACCTCTGAGCCGTTTACTTTCACGTTCAGGTTGGACAAGACCGGCGGGACCATCTCTGCTCGAGGGAAGTCGACCGTAACGAGCGTATTGGCATACACCTTTTCGTTCAGGCTGACGTCAAAGCTGTAGCCGGTGCGCGCTCCTACTCCCTTGTCCGAAAGCTTAACATCAAACGCTTTCTTCTTGCCGCCCTTTACTTCAAAGGTTTTGGACTCATAATCCCTGTCGTTGTAAGAAACCTTGTACGTGTACTTGCTGCCTGCGGAGGACGGGTTTCTGATTTCAGCCGAAGAGGAAAACTCCAGCTTGATATAGTCGTCACCGTCTGCCCCTTTCGGAATCTCGATTCTGATCGAGTCGCTGTCAGTAATCCGTACGTCATCCGCCTTCGATCCGTTTACCTTCACATCGGAGTTGTCGATCTTTTTGGGCAGCATGTCCTTGTCGGGAAAATCGACGTAGATGTATTTGCCCTTTTTCAATTTGTCCGACTTGGACAGGCTGAATTTACCCAGCGTGATCGAAGTGGTTGCGCCTTCCTCGTAGTTGCCCTGGCTTACGTCAAAATCCTTGGAGCTGCCCTTGGAGGAAGAGCTTTTGCCGATCGTGATGTCTTCGTCGTCGTAGCTTTCCCGGTTTGTTTTGACCTTGATCGCATAATCGCCTTTTTTCGACGGGTTGACGACCCTGTCGATGTAGAGAATAAGCCCGGTGTCCGCTTTTATTTTTTCATCGACCGTTATTTTTATTTCTCTGGAACCTACGTCGACCTTATCGATGTCGACCTTGCTCTTGTCGTCATCCTTTAGGGTGACGTCGGATTCCCTCACTTTTTTCAGCGAGTACCCCGAAGGAAATGAAACGGTAATCGTGTCTCCTCTTTTCAAATCCTTCTCGATTTCAAATTCAATTGTATATTCGGTTTCTTCATCCGTATCTGTATTGTCGGCGGATACATCGTCCACGGACAGTGCATAAGCCGCCATCGGGCTCATGGCTAACGGTGCTGTCAATACCGTGGCTGCCATCAGCGCAGCCAGACCTTTTTTTGCGCTTTTGTGCATCACAAACGCCTCCTTTTCCATGCAACTCTCTCCATCATAGGAAAAGGCTAGGGAAAAATCGTTACAAACAGGTAACGATTTGTTAACCGGCGTCTCCTGTTCGCTTCCCGCAAGGTGCGGCATGGTGCGGTAAAAAAGCAGTATGCCCGAAATGCCCATTGCCAGGCAGCGACATGGCCTCAGCACCAAAGTAAAGTAAAAAGACTGCACACTTTCGCAGTCTTTTCGTGATCCTGGCATTTGTGGGATCAGCTCTCGTTTCTGCTAGCCCATGCCCTTTAACCATGAGAGCAATGCCCAGCGCCTTTCTGTCCGTCTCTTGTACTTGGGCAACCCCCGGTATACGTCTACGGCTTCCCTGTATGCCTGCTTTGCCTTTTCCTTTTGCTTCAGGTCTTCGTAGAGCTTGCCGAGCTTGTAATACACCTCAGCCGATGACTTGTGCATGCCAGCCAGCTCTTCCAGATAGGAGAGCGCTTTTTCCGGCCGGTTCTCCTTGGCAAAAGCCTCCCCCAAACGCAAATACGGCTCGCCGTATTTTACCCGCGGATTCAGCTTTAGAGCTTGCAGCAGAGTCTCTTCCCCTTCCGCGATCCGTCCTGTTTTCAACAAGCACGCACCCCGCTCGCTGATGTACTCCGCCGACTCCTGCATCACTTGTGATATTTGATCCAGATAGTCCAGCGCCTCTTTGTACTCCCCTTTTTCCATCAAAAGGCGAGCTGCCTCCATCTTGGCAGATGAGTCATGCGGGTTCAGCTGGAGCGTCCGCTTGAGAGCTGCCAGGCGCCGATTCCGCCGAAACGGCTTGGTGACATCCGGAAAAAGCCGGACAAAGCGCATATCCAGTACATAGAGAACGATCAGGATGATCAGAATTGCCACGAACGGGTTTCCCGTTATCCACCACAGCAAAGAAAACAGCATCACTTTTCCCACGGTCTCATTCCTTTGCGTCTCAGATACTCTTTCTATCTACTAAACTATACGAAGTTTGCAAATAGGTTGTCAAATCATGGCAAAAAAGAGGACGACCTTCAGCCAGGTGTCCTCTTTTCCGATTCAAGAGAGCCGGGCTTTGGCCCGCTATCCCTTCAAATATTCGTTTTCTTCTTTTTCGTCACGCGGCACCGGTACTTCGCCGATTACGGAGTAGAGCGTAGCCGCCTCTTCCTTCCGCGGATTTTCCTTGATGTCTTCCACCTTTACCACCACGATCTTCTGTCCGAAGCGGATAGCCAGCTTGTCGCCGATTTTTACCGAGCTGGATGCCTTGGCCGGGCGGTCATTGATCTCCACACGCCCCTGGTCGCACACGTCTTTAGCCAGTGTCCGCCGTTTGATCAATCTCGATACCTTGAGGTATTTGTCCAGTCTCATTTCTATTTCTCCCCTCGTCCCATGCGTTTTGCTTCCTCCCACCACTTATCCATCTCTTCGAGGCTGGTGTCGTCGAAGCTGCGTCCCGCTTCTTGCAGCTTTTTCTCGATGTAGGCAAAACGGCTGGTAAATTTCCGGTTGGTCAGGGCCAGCGCTTCTTCCGGATCAAGCCCGAGGAAACGGGCCAGATTGACGACCGCAAACAGCAGATCGCCCAGTTCACCGGCGCGCTCTTCTTCCGGCGCTGTCCGCAGCTCCTGATATTCCTCTTCGATCTTTTTGTACACATCGGCGACATCGTCCCAATCAAAGCCGACCTGAGCTGCTTTCTTCTGCAGCTTGTAGGCGTACATCAGAGCAGGCAAATCACGGGGGATGCCGGCCAGCTTGGACTGTCGGTCCGGATCGATCCCTTTTGCCGCTTTTTCCTGTGCCTTGATTTCCTGCCAGTTGGCCAACGCCTCTCCGGCATCATCGGCGCTCTTGTCGCCAAAGACATGCGGATGGCGGCGAATCAGCTTCTGGTTTAGGCCGGCCACGACGTCATCTACCGTGAAATACCCCTCTTCGGCAGCCATCTGCGAATGGAGCATGATTTGCATCAAAAGGTCGCCCAGCTCCTCGCACATGGCGTCCGGGTCTTCATCGTCAATCGTTTCCAAGACCTCGTAAGTCTCCTCGATCAAATTCTTGCGGATACTTTGGTGGGTCTGCTCCCGATCCCAGGGGCAGCCCTCTGGACTGCGCAGCGTGGCGACAATGTCCTTGAGGAAAGAGAATTGCCGGTACAATACGGCTTCATCCTTGGCCTGCGGTACGTAGACCAGCGTCAAATTGCCGAAGTGATCGAGCCGGTCGAGCTCGTACAGCGGCACCGTATCGATCCGCTCCATGTCTTTGACGCCTACAGCCGTCGCTACCGTCACCGGATACTCGTCCGGCAGCACCTCCATCAGCGTAAGCTTGACCTCGGAGGCAACCAGCTTATCGTACACCTGTGCAATGATCGTATGTAGGCCGGGGTGCACCTGACCGGCTTGCAGAGCCGTACCATCCAGCAGGGCGAATCCCTCGATCGGATCGATGCGCAGCCGGGCGAACAGCGGGTCCAGAAAGCTCTGTCCGCCCCCAACCTCGATTTGAACGCCGCGGCCAGGCCCCTCTTGCAGCAGCAGTTGAACCGTACGCTCCGCGACCAGCGGATGCCCGGGAACCGCATACACGACCTCTTTTTCCTCGACCGCTTTGGCCAGCAGTGTTTCGGCAATCTCTGCATATACCCGGTCAAAGCTGCCGTGCCGCTCGTATATATCGTCAAATGCGGTGTACGCAACCTCTCCCGCCAGCTCCGCTAAAACAGGGTGCTCACTGGTCCGTACATACAAGTGGCCGGCTTCTTTAAGCGTGCGATACAGGCCGTACGGCAGCTGGTCGAGATCGCCTGCGCCGAGGCCAACAACGGTAATCGTACCTTTTGGATTCATCAAGGCGCGTAGCCTCCTTCTTTCAAGTGAACTATTTGCGCAAAAGCTTGAGACGAACGAGCAAAGAGGCGATGCGCTCACCCTTTGGCAAGAAGCGGATGTCGGCCTGCGTCAGACCGCCTGTTTTGAGCAAAGCGACGAGATAGACTGCACCGCCCGCCGCTACGGCAACCAGGCCGACAATTGTATGGAGTATCCGATTGGATCCGACAACGCCCTCCAGCAGGAACAGCATTCCCCACTCCACGACTAGCACGACAACGGCCATCGCCAAGACCGATAAAAACGGTCTCCACGCGATCCGCTTAAGTCCGATCCGGGCTCCGGTATATTTCCGCACAGCCAGCACATTCAATCCCATCGCAACGAAATACGCCAGCACGGTCGCGGCAGCGGCTCCGGAGATGCCCCAAAGCGGCACCAGAGCCAGGTTGAGGACCAGCTTGACCATCACGCCGATAAACAGGTTGCGGGCCGGTCTCATGACTCGCCCGAGCCCTTGCAGGATGCCCGCGCTGGCAATGCTCAAGGTAGCAAACAGGATCGTAAAGGATTGAATCGCCAGGGCCTGGGTGCCTTTATCGTCACCGTACAGCATGACGTTGATCGGTTCGGCCAGCAGTGCCAGACCGAAGGACGCCGGCAGACCGAGCAAAAAAGTCAGGCGGATGGCGACTTCCGACCTTCCCGCAATGACCCGCTGCTGCCGCTGGGCGACAGCTTCACTGATCGCCGGGACAAGCGCGAGCGACAGCGAGGTGGCAAAAAACGTTCCGAATTGAATCAGCGGCTGGCTGCGGTCGAATGCCCCTTTTAAAAGCTTGGCCCCATCTTCATGCATGCCGCTCCACTGCAGCATATTGACGACGGTCAGCGAATCGACCAGGGGAACCAGCGGAAGCACCAATGCCCCCAGGCAAATCGGCAAAGCGTAATAGAGCAAGCTCCGAATCACCTGACGGTTGGACCAGCCTGATCGGCTGGCCTGATCCTCACCGGCCACGGATAACGGTCCCGTCTGCTTGTCCTTTTTCCAGTACCACAGCAGAACGAGAACGGCTGTAACCGCTCCGGGAAACGCCGCAAATACAGCGCCTGTTCCGGCCAGATACGCGTCCTGGTATGCATTCATCGCCCAGAATGCCGCGATCAGGATAAAGATGACCCGGACCAGCTGCTCCATCACTTGGGACACGCCGGTTGGCATCATGTTTTGATGTCCTTGAAAATAACCGCGCAAAATAGCTACCATCGGTACGAGCGGAAGCGACCAGGCTACGGCCCGCAGCGGTTGTGTCAAATGCTCATCACCCATGAACCGCGCGATCAGACCCGCTCCCCCGTATAGCAACGCAAAGAAAAACAGACCGAGAATCACCAGTGTGATACTGGCTACGCGAAACGCCTTGCGCGCTCCCGCCGCATCACCGACAGCGATGCGCTCGGAGACTATTTTGGAAATGGCAATCGGAAAGCCCGCAGTAGCTAAAATCAACAAGGTCGTATATAACGGGTACACCTGCATATACACATACAAGCCGATGTCCCCGGCAATGTTTTGGTACGGAATCCGGTACACCGCACCCAGCAGCTTGGAGACGAGACCAGCCGCTCCCAAAATCGCGGCGCCTTTCACAAATTGTACGGATGCCTTTTCTTGAGCCATGTGTGTGAACGTTCCCCTCTCCAAACACAAACTGCGTACATTATACCACAACCATCTCTCCACAAAAAAATCGCCATGCACCCGGGCCCTTTGCGGGATCAGGCCTGTATGAACCCTCATTCTCGGTGCTGAAAACACCCGCACGCGCATAGAAAAAACAGCCCCGCATCGAGGCTGTTTGGGTCAGGCTATTGCTCCATTTGCTTGGCCAGGAAACCTGCTGCGGTTTCTGCCATTTTTGTTTCCAGATCGCCCATTTTCGTCGTCTCGCTTTTGGTGAGGAGAATGACCGACCCGATCGGGTCGCCGCCAGCTACGATCGGGGAAACCACGAAGGAACCGTAGTTCTCGCTGTAATCGCGACAGATTTCGTAAGTACCCGCGTTTTTCTCCAGGCGCGTTTTTCTTTCCTCCAGGCATTTCTCCACAATGCTGCCAATTGCTTTCTCCATGTACTCCTTCTTGGATGCACCCGATACAGCAATGACGCTGTCGCGGTCGGAAATCAGCACGGTATGGTTCAAGCTCTCATACAGAGAGTCCGCATATTCCTTGGCGAAATCACCCAGCTCGCCGATCGGGGAGTACTTTTTCAGGATGACTTCCCCGTCGCGATCCACGAAAATCTCAAGCGGATCACCTTCACGAATGCGCAGTGTACGGCGAATTTCCTTTGGTATCACGACCCGACCGAGGTCGTCAATTCGACGAACAATACCAGTTGCTTTCATGTCATGTTGCCTCGCTTTCCTGAGAAGTGGGTTGTGACTAAGTTGGTGGTTAGCTGTATTTTTTCCTCAGATTCTCATTTTAACTACGGACCATCGGCTGCAACATTTTCCAGCTTGTTTCTGTACTCTCCCCCGGGCGGTAGCGAGTGACTATAGTATTCACCCGGACTTCAAATATATGCGAGAAAACGAAAAAACAGGGAACCCTGGGGTCCCCTGTTTTGCCGATTAAGACGCTGGTTTTGGCTGTGGAATATTGTACTTCGTAATCAGCTTGTCCAGCTCTTCTTTGTTAAATTTGTCGTACTCCTGCTCCAGCATTTTATTCTGCAGCTCAGGCTTCATTTCCTCGAATGTTCTTTCCTTGCGGCTTTCCACTTTCATGATGTGGTAGCCGTAAGAAGTCTTGACCGGGTCACTGATCTGGTTGAGCGGCAGCTTCAGTGCCGCTTCTTTGAACTCCGGCACCCACTGGCTTACATCGGCGTTTTCGTACAGACCGCCGGTTTCCTGGCTGCCTGGGTCGTCCGTGTTTTCCTTCGCCAGCTTCGCAAAGTCCTCACCCTTTTTCAGGCGGGCCAAGAGGTCGTTGGCCACTTTCAAGGCTTCCTCTTGGTTGTTGTTGTGCTTTTCAAAGGAAACCAGAATGTGACGGACGGAGGCAACGGTAATGGATTCTTTGTCCAAGCCTTCGTATTCCTTCTTCAGCTTGGCGTCATCAATGCCTTTTCTCAGCACGGCCATGGAATTGTTAATCAATGCCATTTGCTTGACGACTGTGTCCTTGTCGATTGCTTCTTTTTCCATCAGCTTGGCAAACTTGGACTCGTCTTTGCCGAGCAATCCCAAGTACTGTCCTTTGAGATTTTCAAAGGTCTTTTCCGCAAGCTCTTGAGACTCTTTTTCCATCGCCGCATCTGCCCGGGAAGCGAGAATCTTCGTAGCCGTATACTCACGGGCAAAGATTTTCAGCGACTCCTGATCGGCGCTTTCGATCATAGCCCCTTGCATCGGGTTCAAGAAATTGATCACACGCAGGAACGTCTCGAATTCTTGCGCAGTCAACTCTCCACCCTGATACTCCACAATAGCGGTTTTGGGATCAACCGAATATGGCAGCGTCAGTTTTTTAAACTGGTCGAGCACATCATCAGACTGGGATGCCTGTTCACCGTTGTTCGCAGGTTGCTGTGTTTGATCAGCCGGCTTCGCTGCGGAATCCTTTTCCGCTGCTGAGCCACACCCGGTCAACAGAGATACAGCCAGTACCGCTGATGACAATAAAGCAACAGATCGTTTCATTTTGGTTCTCCCTTCTCAAGGAAGCCCGTCACCATCAGGAAACGGGTCTTTCCGTATTGGTGTCTTTACGCACCAAATGAAATTGTCGGAGCAGCTTTTCGACGAGCTGTATGCCCTCGTCTTCTCGTAACCCCTTTACTTTAACAGTTATGGTGATCTGTTGTCCACCCGACAAGCCTACCCGTCTGCTCCAATTGCTGGCAAGAGCGAACAACGCACCGCC
>k87-519846_pt1 | contig 12052 bp, 11 predicted proteins | sample MGYA00084031_6733416 | MGnify analysis MGYA00084031
CTTTTTTTATAGCGTGTTAGAATCCATAAAGGCCCCTTTGCATGATTCGGATGAATAACAGTCGATTTTTTAATCAAAGAGAGGATGGCAGAATACCATTCATTCCATATGGACATGGAAAATGATTCTTTTCCTGAATTAAATCTTAAAGAAAGGAATGCATCATGATGTCACAACAACCTTTTTTATTTTTACTGCTGCTATTAGCGATCGGTTTTATTTCCAAAAACCAATCTTTAATGGTGGCGATAGCTGTATTATTAGTTTTAAAAGTCATCGGTACGGATGATAAAATTTTTTCATTGATCCACTCAAAAGGAATCAATTGGGGAGTGACCATCATTACAGTGGCTGTCCTGGTGCCTATTGCAACAGGCGAGATCGGTTTCAAAGATTTAACGGAATCCTTAAAATCTCCTTATGCATGGATTGCGTTAATTTCCGGTATTATCGTTGCCATTTTAGGAAAGCATGGGGTATCTTTACTGGCCGAATCTCCTCATATCACGACGTCACTTGTGTTGGGGACGGTTTTGGCGATTGCCCTCTTTAAAGGAGTGGCTGTCGGTCCTCTTATTGGGGCGGGAATAGCTTATACAGCAATGAGAATCTTTAGTTTTTTTCACTAGAAAAAAATATCCGACTATTTTCAATAAAGAAAGTCATTTTTCTAAAAAAATAATTTTTTTAATTTTAAGCGCTTTTGGTTCACAAAAGTCAGATAATTAGTTATAATAAGACGTGTAAGCGCATCCTTTAGTATGGATTGAATATAAAGGAATTTGTCCGCAAATGAGCGAGCGCATAAGAAAATTTTTTTACTATTTATTCATTATTTGCAAAAAAAGTGGGTAATGGGGAAATTTAAGACAAAGGAGAGATGGGTATGACTGCAACTCGTGGTCTGGAAGGAGTAGTTGCCGCTTCTACTTCTGTAAGTTCTATTATTGATGATACCCTTACATATGTGGGTTATAACATTGATGACTTAGCGGAAAATGCTTCGTTTGAAGAAGTGATATATCTGCTGTGGCATCGCCGTTTGCCGACAAAAACGGAATTAGACGAATTAAAAAATCAGCTTTCTGAAAACTATGAAATTCCTCAAGAAATTATTGACCATTTTAAAATGTATCCAATTGATAAAGTCCATCCCATGGCCGCGCTTCGCACTGCAGTATCTTTTTTAGGATTGTATGACGAAGAAGCTGACGATATGAGCGAGGAAGCGAATTATCGAAAAGCAATCCGTCTGCAAGCAAAAATGCCTGCATTGGTCACAACATTTGCCCGCATTCGTAAAGGGCTTGAACCAATTGCGCCAAACAAAAATTTAAGCTTTGCAGCGAATTTTCTTTATATGCTGAACGGAAAAGAACCGGAAAGTATTGAAGAAGAAGCATTTAATAAAGCATTGATTTTACATGCCGACCATGAATTGAATGCTTCTACTTTTACTGCGCGTGTATGTGTAGCCACCTTGTCAGATATTTATTCTGGTATTACCTCAGCGATCGGTGCTTTAAAAGGACCTCTTCATGGCGGTGCAAACGAGCAAGTAATGAGAATGTTGACGGAAATCGATTCCGTTGAAAACGTGGAACCATATATTCGGAAAAAACTGGCCAACAAAGAAAAGATAATGGGATTTGGTCACAGAGTATACCGCAAAGGCGACCCTCGTGCAAAACATTTAAAAGAAATGTCCCGAAAATTAACAGCTCTCAGAGGAGAACCAAAGTGGTTTGAAATCTCTACTCGAATTGAAGAAATTGTGACGTCTGAAAAAGGTTTGCCGCCGAATGTCGATTTCTATTCTGCATCTGTTTACCACAGCTTGGGAATTGATCATGATCTTTTCACGCCAATCTTTGCCGTCAGCCGTGTTTCAGGATGGATTGCCCATATTTTAGAACAGTATGACAACAACCGTTTAATTCGTCCGCGGGCTGAATACATCGGTCCTTCCAAACAAGTGTATGTTCCGCTGGAAGATCGTTGATAACAGGCTATAAGTGGTTTAACGTCGTTCGTTGAACGATTGGTAGCGCTTGCTTTGGAAAAGCAAGTTCGTGAATCTATTGTTTACAAATGCGCGAATTATTGGTGTAATAAGAATAGTTGCACAAAGGTTAGATGCAGATGGCTTCTAACCTTTGATTCTGAAATTGGAGGTATAAGAGCATGTCACAAGGGGAAAAAATCACAGTACAGAACGGAGTTTTAAAAGTACCTAATAATCCGATTATTCCATTTATTGAAGGGGATGGAACAGGCCCTGATATTTGGAGAGCAGCTTCACGCGTTTTAGATGCGGCGGTGGAAAAAGCTTATAAAGGCGAAAGAAAAATCGTTTGGAAAGAAGTATATGCCGGCGAAAAAGCTTTCAATAAAACAGGTGAATGGCTTCCGCAAGAAACATTGGATGTCATCCGAGAATATCTCATTGCGATTAAAGGGCCTTTAACAACTCCGGTAGGCGGTGGAATTCGTTCTTTAAATGTTGCTTTACGACAAGAACTCGATCTTTTTGTGTGCCTGCGTCCAGTACGTTATTTTGAAGGAGTACCTTCACCGGTAAAACGCCCGCAAGATACCGATATGGTCATTTTCCGTGAAAATACGGAAGATATTTACGCTGGAATTGAATATCAAAAAGGCACTCCTGAAGTGAAAAAAGTCATTGATTTTCTTCAAAATGAAATGGGCGTCAAAAAAATCCGCTTCCCAGAAACTTCTGGAATCGGCATTAAACCGGTTTCGGAAGAAGGATCTAAGCGTCTTATAAGAGCGGCTATTAACTATGCAATTAAAGAAGGCAGAAAATCTGTTACATTAGTACATAAAGGAAATATTATGAAGTTTACAGAAGGTGCCTTCAAAAATTGGGGATACGAATTGGCGGAAGAAGAATTCGGCGATAAAGTATTCACGTGGGCTCAATATGACCGCATCAAAGAAGAACAAGGAACAGAAGCTGCCAATAAAGCTCAACAAGAGGCAGAAGCAGCCGGAAAAATTATTGTAAAAGATGCGATTGCGGATATTTTCTTGCAACAAATTTTAACACGTCCGCGTGAATTTGATGTAGTGGCCACTATGAATTTAAATGGAGACTACATTTCTGATGCTCTTGCTGCTCAAGTAGGCGGAATCGGTATTGCTCCAGGGGCTAATATTAACTATGAAACTGGACATGCTATTTTTGAAGCAACACATGGTACGGCTCCAAAATATGCTAATTTGGACAAGGTGAATCCATCATCCGTTATTTTGTCCGGCGTATTAATGCTTGAACATTTAGGTTGGAATGAAGCGGCCAACTTAATTGTCAAATCGATGGAAAAGACCATTGCTTCCAAAGTGGTCACATATGATTTTGCGCGCTTGATGGAAGGGGCTAAAGAAGTCAAAACATCCGAATTTGGGTCACAATTAATTGCGAATATGGAATAATGTCCATTTGTTGGATAGAAGTCGGGCTCTTAAATCGTTGAGAGCCTGCTTCTTTATATAAATCCATAATAAGGAGGAACTTCTCTTGGCGTTGAAGCGTAAAAAAATCTCTGTAATCGGTGGCGGTTTTACGGGAGCAACTACAGCGTTTTTACTTGCTCAAAAAGAACTTGGAGATGTCGTTTTGGTCGATATTCCTAACATGGAAAATCCTACAAAAGGGAAAGCTTTAGATATGCTGGAAGCTAGTCCTGTCCAAGGGTTCGATGCCAATATTACGGGTACTTCCAATTACGAAGAAACAAAAGATTCAGACGTTGTGGTCATCACAGCTGGAATTGCCCGTAAGCCTGGTATGAGCCGCGATGATCTTGTACAAACAAACCAAAAGATAATGAAAGCCGTTACGAAAGAAGTGGTGAAATATTCTCCAAACTGCTACATCATTGTGCTGACAAATCCTGTCGATGCCATGACATATACGGTTTTTAAAGAATCCGGATTCCCTAAAAACCGTGTCATTGGTCAATCAGGGGTGCTCGATACTGCTCGTTTCCGTACTTTTGTCGCGCAGGAATTGAATGTTTCCGTAAAAGATGTCACTGGTTTTGTTCTGGGCGGGCATGGCGACGATATGGTTCCGCTTGTGCGCTACTCTTATGCCGGGGGAATTCCGCTTGAAACGTTAATTCCGAAAGATCGCTTCGATGCCATTGTGGAACGCACTCGCAAAGGCGGCGGTGAAATTGTCAATCTCCTTGGCAATGGGTCTGCTTATTACGCACCTGCAGCCTCTTTGGTAGAAATGGTGGAAGCCATCGTGAAAGACCAACGCCGCATTCTTCCGGCCATTGCCTATTTAGAGGGTGAATACGGATTTGAAGGAATCTATCTTGGAGTTCCGACCATTCTTGGCGCAAACGGAATTGAAAAAGTGATCGAATTGGAGCTGACGGAAGAAGAAAAAGCTGCACTAGCTAAATCGGCAGATTCCGTACGCAACGTCATGGCTTCTTTAGTATAAACTTTCATTCGTTAGGAAAAGCTCTATGAAGCGCGATCGTTTACCGAATCGTTCTCATAGAGCTTTTCTTTTTGCCTTTTTTCAATCAATCCCTTTATCTCTTGCAAATAATCGTGAAAAGAGCTTTTGACAGCGAACGATTACTAATATAATGGAAGAGAAGAAGCAAAAATGAAAAGAGGGCGGGATTCATATCCATGAAAAAAAACATTTTGATTGTCGATGATGAATCATCTATCGTTACATTGATCCAATATAATTTAGAGCAAGCGGGGTTCCAAACAAGTTCTGCGTATGACGGTGAAGAGGCTCTGCAAAAAGTATTCAATGAGAAACCGGATTTGATTATATTGGATTGGATGCTTCCAAAATTGGATGGCATGGAGGTTTGCAAACAGCTTCGACAGCAAAAAATCATGACCCCCATTTTGATGTTGACCGCCAAAGATGAAGAAGTGGATAAAGTTCTTGGATTGGAACTTGGTGCTGATGATTATATGACGAAGCCATTCAGCCCTCGTGAATTGATGGCCAGGGTGAAAGCGATCTTAAGAAGACAGCAGTTTCTTACGGAACCACAAAGTGAACAGTCGCAAGAGCCTGATTTTCTGCAAGTCGGCGATGTGACCATTTATCAACATCTGTACGAGGCTTATTATAAAGATCAACTTTTGGAATTGACGCCAAAAGAATTTGAGCTGCTCCTATATTTAATTAAAAACAAAGGCCGAGTTTTATCAAGAGACCAGCTTCTAAATGCGGTTTGGAATTATGATTTTGCCGGCGATACGCGAATTGTAGATGTTCATATTAGCCATTTGCGTGAAAAAATCGAAAATAATACGAAAAAACCCCAATATATTAAGACCATCAGAGGAATCGGCTATAAATTTGAAGAGCCAAAATAAACAATTGGTTTAACAAAAGCTGCTATCCGGATTTCATTATAAAAGTCATAAAGATCGTAAAAAGGATAGACGGCCGCTTATCGCCCTCTGATAGATCTCTCCGCTTGAAATCAGCTCATTGAATCCAATTGGAAAACAAGCTTTTGTCATATAAAATAGTTTTGTTAAATGGTGGAACGTCCTTGGTACCCGATTAGTGAGAAATGGCGCATTTTCATGATCGAAGGGGCCTCCATAAAGAAAAAGCGGGTGGAAAACCGCTTTTTTCTTTTCGGTTCTTTGCATGGTAGAATAACAAGTAGGAGAAGACAAAGGGAGGTTGCCTAGTGAAGAAGAAACTGATTTTGATAGATGGAAACAACATTGCATACCGTGCTTTTTTCGCCCTTCCGTTATTAAATAATGAAAAAGGTATTCACACCAATGCGATTTACGGCTTTACGATGATGCTGAACAAAATATTAGAGGAAGAAAAGCCAACCCATATGTTGGTGGCATTTGATGCCGGCAAAACGACTTTTCGACATGAAACATTCAAGGAATATAAAGGCGGCAGGCAAAAAACGCCTCCGGAACTATCGGAACAATTTCCGTTTATCCGCGATTTATTAAAGTCTTTTCACATTCCGCAATTTGAACTAGAAAATTATGAAGCGGATGATATCATTGGTACCCTTTCATTAGAAGCGGAGAAAAAAGATTTTGAAATCAAAATTTACAGCGGAGACAAAGATTTGACCCAATTGGCTTCGGAGAAAACAACGGTTTGTCTCTGTCGAAAGGGAATTACCGATATTGAAGAATACACTCCGGAACATGTAAAAGAAAAATACGGTCTTACCCCTCAACAAATTATCGACATGAAAGGTTTGATGGGAGACTCTTCGGATAATATTCCTGGAGTCCCTGGAATCGGCGAAAAAACGGCGATTAAACTGTTAAAAGAATTTGAAACCGTTGAAAAGGTAGTCGATTCTATTGATGAAATCAGCGGAAAAAAGCTAAAAGAACGGCTTCAAGAACATAAACAACAAGCTTTAATGAGCAAAGAACTAGCAACCATTAAAAGAGATGCTCCTTTAGGGATTACGGTTGAAGAACTTGAGTATCAAGGACCGGACTGGGAAAAAGTTCAGAGCATTTATAAGGAACTTGGATTCCAGTCTCTGCTGGAGAAAATAGATCAAACTCAGGAAACAGAAGTGCAGCCATTAGAAAAATTGGAGTATCAAACTGTCGAAGAAATCACGGAGGATTTGTTCGAACAGGAAAATTCTTTTTATTTAGAGATGATTGGTGAAAATTATTTCATTAGCGACATTGTCGGTATGGCTGTTCAAAATGAAAAAGGAATTTTTTATTTGCCGACAGAATCAACTTTAAAATCTCCTGTTTTTAAAAAATGGGCTGAAGACGAAACGAAAAAGAAAACGGTGTTTGATGCTAAGCGTACGGTTATTGCCTTGCGGAGGCATGGAATTGAACTGAAAGGGATTGAATTTGATTTACTGCTAGCTTCTTATTTAATTAACCCGTCTGAATCCCCTTCCGATTTTGCCGATGTAGCTAAGCTTCATGGTTTTAATGAAGTGCAATCCGACGAAGCGGTCTACGGAAAAGGGGCGAAATTAAAGCTCCCGGACAGAGAAATTTATGAGGAGCATATTGCAAGAAAAGCGGTGGGGCTTACTAAATTGGCGGAAACATGTCGAGATGTTCTGAAAGAAAATGATCAGCTCTCTCTTTTTTACGATTTAGAAATGCCGCTTGCTTTGATTTTGGCCGATATGGAATGGACAGGCGTAAAGGTGGACGTGGATCGGTTGACAGAAATGGGTGACGAACTTCACAACAGGCTGCAGGAAATCGAAAAGGAAATCTATGAATTGGCCGGACAAGAGTTTAACATTAACTCTCCTAAACAACTAGGGCATATTTTATTTGAAAAAATGGGGCTGCCGGTGATAAAGAAAACGAAAACAGGTTATTCCACATCCGCCGATGTATTGGAAAAATTGGAAAGCAGTCATGAAATCGTTCGCTACATTTTGGAGTACCGCCAGCTAGGAAAATTGCAATCCACTTATATAGATGGGCTGTTGAAAGTCGTTCACCAAAATACTCATAAAGTGCATACTCGCTTTAATCAAGCTCTTACACAGACAGGCAGACTGAGTTCCGCAGATCCTAATTTGCAAAACATCCCGATCAGACTCGAAGAAGGAAGGAAAATCCGCCAAGCTTTTGTCCCGTCTGAAAAAGATTGGGTCATCTTTTCAGCGGATTATTCACAAATCGAATTGCGGGTTCTCGCTCATATATCCGGTGATCAAAAGCTTATTGAAGCCTTCCGAGAGGATATGGATATCCACACCAAAACGGCCATGGATGTTTTTCATGTACAAAAAGAAGAAGTGACATCCAATATGAGGAGACAGGCGAAAGCCGTTAATTTTGGGATTGTCTATGGAATCAGCGATTATGGACTCTCACAAAATTTAGGGATTACGAGAAAGGAAGCCGGTCAGTTTATTGAACGTTATTTTGCTTCTTATCCGGATGTAAAAGAATATATGGATGAGATTGTTAGAGAAGCGAAACGAAAAGGTTATGTAACCACATTGCTTCATAGAAGACGATATTTGCCGGAAATTACAAGCCGAAATTTCAATGTACGCAGCTTTGCAGAGCGGACGGCCATGAATACGCCAATACAAGGAAGCGCTGCTGATATTATTAAAAAAGCAATGATTGATATGGCAGAACGATTGAAGAAAGAACAGCTTAAATCGAGAATGCTTCTTCAAGTGCATGATGAATTGATTTTTGAAGTTCCTCCCGATGAGATAGAAACGATGAAAAAAATCGTACCAGATGTAATGGAACATGCGGTTGAATTGAAAGTTCCGCTAAAAGTGGATTATGCCTATGGCCCCACTTGGTATGATGCTAAATAGGCGGTTTGGAGGTGATAGGTTTTGCCTGAAATGCCGGAAGTAGAAATCGTTCGGCGAACATTGCTTCCTTTAACCACGAGGAAAACGATAAAAGACGTGACGATCCGTTGGCCGAAAATGATTCAAAATACAGACGCAGACACTTTTCGAAAAACGTTGAACGGACAGACGATCCATGATATATCCAGACGAGGGAAATTCTTGATTTTCCATTTTGATGACTATTCTGTTGTATCGCATTTGCGGATGGAAGGTCGCTATCGTGTGGAAGAAAAGATAGAGCCGGATCCTCATACCCATTTAGTGTTCCACTTTACTGACGGTACGCATCTGTTGTACAGAGATGTACGGAAATTTGGAACGTTTCATTTGTTTCCAAAGGGAGAAGAATTTTTTGCTCCTCCTTTATCGCACTTAGGTCCGGAGCCTTTTTCTGATGCATTCACATTCGCCTTTTTAAAAGAACAACTGAAAAAAACCAGCAGATTGATTAAAGCTGTTCTGCTGGATCAAAAAGTAGTGGTTGGACTCGGCAATATTTATGTCGATGAAGTGTTGTTTCGTTCCGGGATTCATCCGGAGCGGAAAGCACAGGATTTGAATGATAAGGAAATAGAAAAGCTAAGAGCGGAGATCATCACTACGTTGAAAGAGGCCATAGACAAAGGCGGAAGCACGGTCCGCTCGTATGTGAATTCACAAGGGAAGAAAGGGACGTACCAGCTGCAACTGTTCGTGTATGCGAGAAACGGGGAGCCTTGCCGGATCTGTGGGCGTCCTATCGAAAAAATAAAAGTCGCTGGCCGCGGCACACATTTTTGCTCAAACTGTCAGCATTGACATTGCCGGCCGTTTGAAAACGAATGAACAATGGGCGAGCTCCTTCCATATATTATTTCAGGCAGATAGGAAGGAGATTGCACAAATGGGATCATTCTTTTCTTTACTCTTACTTGCGTTTGCGGTTAGTCTTGATAATTTCAGTACGGGACTTGCCTACGGCATCAAACAAATGAAACTCCCTTTGAAGTCTGTCGTGATTCTTTCTTGCTGTTCAGGTGTGGCTTTGCTGCTGGCAATGATGATCGGCCGCTTATTCGGCCAGATATTGTCCCCGCATTTGGCATCGCTGATTGGCGGCATTATTTTGATCGGTTTGGGAGCATGGGCGCTTTTTCCGCTTTTTCGCAGCCATCAAAAAGATGAAGAAGAGCTTCCGCATGAAAAGACGATTTTTAAGTTGGAATTAAAGTCCGTCGGTTTAGTGATTAGTATTTTAAAGACGCCGACAAAAGCGGATTTTGATCGATCGGGAACGATTACGGGCCTGGAAGCGGTCATGCTTGGAATTGCTTTATCCCTTGATGCTTTCGGAGCCGGATTGGGAGCGGCCATGCTTGGCTATTCTCCCGTTTTATTATCCGCATCCGTTGCCATTATGAGTCTAATATTTGTTTCTGCCGGGCTGAAGATGGGGTCCGTATTTTCCAAAAGACAATGGGTGCAAAGATTAACGTATCTCCCCGGATTGCTGTTAATGTTAATTGGATTTTGGAAAATTGGTTAAAAGAGACCTAGTATCTTTCATACGATGACAAGAATGGAAAAGGGGGGACGCAAATGGCTGCCATCATCGGTTTAACCGGCGGCATCGCCAGTGGAAAAAGCACGGTATCAAGTCTTTTGAAAGAAAAGGGCTTTACAGTGATTGATGCCGACGTAGCCGCAAGGATTGTCGTTCAACCTGGAGAAGAGGCTTATAAAAAAATAGTGGAGACATTCGGAAAAGACATTCTGTTGGAGAATGGGGAAATTAACCGACCTAAGCTTGGCGACCTCGTATTTCGCGACGAGCAGAAAAGACTTCAACTGAACGCTATTGTACATCCGGCAGTTCGAAAACAGATGCTTTTGGAAAAAGAGCAGGCCATTCGGAATGGAAAGCAAACGATTTTTTTAGATATTCCGCTTCTTTTTGAAAGCGGACTGACATGGATGGTGGATAAAACCATCGTGGTCTATGTAGATGAAAACATACAGCTTCAACGACTGATGAAACGAAACGGTTTAGATAAAGAGGCTGCCGAGATTCGAATCTCGGCACAAATACCTCTTGAAGAAAAAGCCAGTAAAGCGGATGCAGTGATCAATAACAATGGGACCATTACCGAAACAAAAAAACAGTTAGAACATATCATCGAAATATGGGCCCTCCGCCCGTAAACAAAAGGCTGTCTGAAGTGATGGACAGCCTTTTTGTTTTATGAATAGCATGGTGAACTTTTGTGATGCTATAAAAAGGGATGGTCAAAAAAATATGCAAAATAATCATTCCATAAAAGATGAAATATGTTATACTAATTTTAGTTAATTCTCTTAAAAGTATAACATATAGGAGGAGCCGGAATGATGAAGGCGAGAATAGCAATCAATGGCTTTGGCCGCATAGGAAGGATGTTTTTACGAAGAGCCATTTTAGAAGAAAAATTAGATATTGTAGCCATTAATGCAAGCTACCCTGCTGCTACTTTAGCTCATCTCATTAAATATGACTCCAATCATGGAAAGTTTGAAGGAGAGGTCGAAGCAGAAGACAACGCCATTATTGTCAACAACAAAAAAATTCAATTATTAAACAACCGAAATCCAGCAGAGCTTCCTTGGGGAGATCTTCAAATAGATATCGTGATTGAAGCAACTGGCAAATTTAATTCCCGTGAAAAAGCGTCTCTTCACCTTGAGGCCGGAGCGAAAAAAGTCATTTTGACGGCGCCCGGCAAAAATGAGGATGTTACGATTGTCATGGGCGTGAATGAAAGCGATTTAAACATAGAAAAGCATCATATTATTTCCAATGCTTCTTGTACAACCAACTGTCTGGCGCCGGTAGCGAAAGTGCTGGATGAAGAATTCGGCATCGAAAATGGGTTGATGACAACCGTTCATGCTTATACAAATGATCAGAAAAATATTGATAATCCTCACAAAGATTTGCGAAGAGCCCGCAGCTGCGGCCAGTCCATCATACCGACCACTACAGGGGCGGCTAAAGCGCTGGCGCTTGTGCTGCCGCAATTGAAAGGAAAACTGCATGGGATGGCGCTGCGCGTGCCGACTCCGAACGTGTCTTTAGTGGATTTAGTGGTGGATTTGCGCCGGGAAGTTACGGCCGATGAAATTAATCAAGCGTTTATTGCCGCCAGCCAAGGTCCTTTAAAAGGAAAACTTGGATTCACTACCGAACCGCTTGTTTCCATCGATTTTAATACCGATTCACGTTCTGCCATAATCGATGGATTATCCACGATCGTCATCGGCGGAAAAAAGGCAAAAGTGTTGGCTTGGTATGACAATGAATGGGGTTATTCCTGCCGTGTAGTGGAGTTGGCCACTTTTGTCGCGCAAGAAATGGAAAAAAAAGCTGAAATGAAAATTGGTTGAAACGTAAAAACTGAAAAAAGCTAGTTTTCGTGTTTAACAAGATGCACCATAGCTTCGCATATGTTTTCCAGCTAGAAACTGTTGTTTTACAGGGGTTGACTGGGCCAGGCTCCCTCTTTGTGCTTTGGAGAGGGGCGACCTATAAAGTCAGCCTCTTTTTTATGGGATACGTTTAGCTTTATTGTGATATGGATGAGCTTAATCCAGCGAAAGGTTCTATCCCATTGAGACTGAAAATCATGCCATATGGAGCTTTTTTATTTAAC
>k87-587963_pt1 | contig 12040 bp, 12 predicted proteins | sample MGYA00084031_6733416 | MGnify analysis MGYA00084031
AACCATGACATTCGAGGCCGTTCCGCCGGGGCACGCCCCCACGAGAACTAGTCCCGCTGCCATTTCTGGCGGTAAGTTCATCCATTTAGCAAGTGTAAAACCGATGAGCGGCATGAGCACATACTGAGCCGCAACCCCAATCAGGACAGGCAACGGCTTCGTCAATACGATTTTAAAGTCGGTGACTTTTAAGGTGAGCCCCATTCCAAACATCACGATGCCGAGTAAAGTGGTAACGTAATGACTCGCCCACGCAAACGTATCAGGCGACAAAAAGGCGATGACCGAAATAATGACCACCCATATGGCAAAATACTTTCCTGCAATCGTGCTGATCGCCGCAAGCACCTTCACCCTCACATCACCCCGCGCAATAACTGAATATGCATCCATTATACACTAAATATCGCGGGATCAATCAGAAATTTCCGTCACCCCCCTTCATTGCGTTTCTCTCTTCCCTCCTCAAGATAAGTGGGAACCTCTTTTTTAACCCACCTTTACGCGTACACATGCGATGCCGTTATATCCGTAGCCTAACCGGTTCCACTTTGGTTGCACAGGCTGACTTTGACCGATAGAATTTGTCGCCCGGCAGTGAATGGTGTACTCGCCTTCCTGAACGGCATGCCACTGATAAGTCCACATGGCGACACTGTAAGGCTGCGAGGCATCTTGACGGATGCGCGCCGACTTCCATGTGCGCGCCCCGTCTAAACTCACTTCCACTCTGTTAACGGTTCCTTCCCCGGTCCAAGCCCATCCTTTTATGACGTGTACGCCTTTTTCCAAAACCGAATAGTCGATGGGATACTGGATGAGGGAGTTGACTTTCATGAACGTGACGGGCAATTTCCCGTCATCCGATTCTGGATGCGGATAGTACACATAGTCATCAGTTTGAAATGGCCCTTCAAACGTGTCGGGAATCACCGTTATTTTTTGCAACCACTTGACCGATGCCATTGCATACCAACCAGGGACTATAAGGCGAAACGGGTAACCGTGTTTCAACGGAATAGGGCGACGATTCATGTCATATGCGACGATTGTATGGGGATGGAGAGCTTTATCCAGGGGAAGACTTCTTCTGTAGGCGCGTCTTTTTCCTTTATACTCTCCGCTGTCTGCCCCTTCGAACACCACTTCTTTCGCGCCCTCTTTGACGCCAGCCAAGCGAAGCAAATGAATTAGGGAAACCCCCTTCCACTCAGCTTGACTCATGGCTCCTCTTTGCCATCTGACCCCGTAAACCCCCGGATCAAAAAGAGCCCGTCGGTTTCCGGCACACTCCAGGGGCACGACGAGTGATTTGGCGGGCAATGACCTTAACGTCTGAAGGGACAGGTCCACGTTACGGCGAACGAAGCCGTCGATGCGAATCGACTGCGGAATTTGAGATGCAGTCGGATATGAGAAGTGGTTCCGTTTGAAGAAAAGATCTTCTGGCGTGATCGCTTCGTTTATGAAATGAACCGGTGTTTCCTGGTTTTCCGGTTCTAAACTGACTGTCAACAAGTGAGGTTTCACTTTGATGTTGTCGCCATTAGCTGTCATAAGATCGAATTCTCTCCTTTACCAAACAAGATATTAAAAATGCAAAAAAAAGGGCATCAGGCTTCCATGACACGTTCAAGAATTTGCACCGCGAACTTAGCAAATTGGGTTTCGCCTCCGGGGGGCGCGCCAGCCGAATGTCTATGTGAAAAGCTACTTTTCCCTCCTGAAGTAAAACGAGGCGGTCTGCTAAAGCAACGGTTTCCTCCACATCGTGTGTGAGTAAAAGGGATGTGAACCTTTGTATGAATTCCCTTGCATTCATCGCCATGTAACCAATCCCCGTGTCAGAAGAGATGGTCTCCGCCATGATCAACGTCAACCACAAAATGCCTAAAGAATATCGCAACCCAACGACCATAGACGGAAGGGCTCCAGGAGGATCACCTTTCTAAAAAGCTTCCAATCCACGTATCCTGGAGAAAAAGACCGCTGAGGACGTTTTGAGCACCCAGTGCAAACAGAACGGATTTTAGTGCGTAATCCAGCATAAGCAAATGGCGAGAGTCCACCGTCCGCTTGCTCTAGATTCTCGACGCTTGAAACAATCGCCGGGTTGTCAAATTACGTATACATTAAGGCTTTCTGGCGGTAAATCCCGTACCTTGATCACGTTCGTTCTCCATCTGTTCCCGTACATGAGATCGCACATGTACTCTGCGACGATAGATGTCTTCGCCGATTGAGATGGACTACCGGATATGACAACAATCCGTGGCATGAGGGAAAAACCTCCTTCCATACGTAAGGCCCCTTTCCTTCAAGCGACTGCTCAAAGGGAAGGGGCCTCCGGTGGTCCGGTCGGCAAACAGTAAAAAGGACTTCTTTCATTTGCCATTGTCTCTCCCTGATTGTCTTTCAGAATGGGAAGGCGGGACCGTCAATCGATGTTTTTCTGTACGGTCGATTTGTACAACTCGCGAATCGTGGACGGTAATTACAACGTAACCGTACCGCAAGTCTTTCAACGTGTTTACAATGTGTTCTACGAGCACATCTGATGTCTTCATTCGGGACCTTAACACCCTCCTTTGACTGATGATGTCAGCGGGACAACAGTTCACAAGTGAAACTGAGACGCAGAGTTATCAACTTTAGTAAAATTGATCATGTCGAGGTATTTAGTCGAGTTTAGTTCGTGCCGGCACGACATGGAAAAAATCGAACGTCGGCGGGGATCATGACGGCTCACGAATATTTTCGTTTAGCAAATCTTCCAAAGTCGTGTTATCCAGTACTTGCGCCACCGTATCACGCACAAGGGCCCACAACGGCTTTAACAAACAACCGGCTTCCAGCGGGCACGGGTCGTACGCTGTCAAACTGACGCATCCCATGGGGGCTAAAGGGCCTTCCAGTTGACGGACAACGTCCCCAACGACAATGTCGGCTGCAGGCCTGCGCAAAGAATACCCTCCTTGTACACCGCGCTTACTTTTAACATACCCTAGATTTTTCAACTGCAATAAAATTTGCTCTAAGTAGTGGATCGGTACCAATGTTTTCTCTGCTACTTCTGCGATGGAATGCACCGCACACGGTCTGTCGCCAAGTACGATCAGGGCCCGCAGCGCATATTCCCCCCTCGTTGATACTTTCATCTCTGTCCTCCTCAGTTTCCACTTTCACCTTTTGGCCGCTTCACGATCATGTCACAGTCTTTGGAACGGAAAGATACAGTAAACTTGAGGTTCTTTAGTGGGTTAGTCAACTTTTCAACATGGTGCATCGTATGCAGTTCTCCGTCAATGAGTTCTCCGCTTTTGTAAAAAAATAAAGCGCAATGGAACCCAGTAGCTGGACCATTACCTTTCATTCTTGTGCGTTCTTAGCATTTCCTGTAAGTATTCCTCCGACTTTCCTTTCGGAATGCTCAGACTGTTCCATCTCTTATTTTTTATTTGCTTACCGACGTAAACGATTTGTCCAATATGATAAGCATAATGAGCCATTTGCCTTTCTATTGCTTCAATTACCGTGTGTCTTTCCCCACGGATGTAGACAGTTTTCAGTAAATCCCTTTCTGCCAATGCATCAATTGCCTCAAACAGAACACTCCATCCCTTTTCCCAAATTGAAATCATTTCTTGTTTAGACGATATATCGTTTATAAATTCCTGATCCCGGTTTCTATTCGGCTTTTCGCCATCTGATATTAAAAAATCAGTCCATCTTGAAACCATATTTCCACTTAAATGTTTCACAATCACCGCAATACTGTTAGAAGTTTCATTTAGAGTCCAATGTATGTCTTCTTCTGACAACTGTCGTATTGTCTTATCCCCCAGTTCTTTAATGCTTCTAAATCTTTTTTGCACTACTTTTAAATACTCATTCCCAACCTTCATCAAGTTTCACCTCAGCTCGCGAAGTCAGTCGAACGCTCCCCTGTATCCCGCCAGTCCGCAATTGGCTAGCGGAAATTTTATTTTTTTCTACGTGATTTTGATCATTTACCCCGTTTAGGTACAATCACGTCTGTTTCAATCAAACGAGGACGGAGCTTTTTCGCTTTTTTATAGGCTTCAGTTGAATTGACGTTGTACACATGCAGTTTTAACTTTGCTCTTCTGATGTTTTGGGCCGCTTTTTTATCTACATTGTCAATGGATGTGGTATAAAGTGCGCTTTTATACTTTTTTAACTCTTTAATATCGGCATCTACATTCTTCAAGGCATTGCCAAGAAATGTCACAGTTGCTTCCGGGTACCATGCGTGAAACTGATCTCGAACCTTTTTATCGCTCAGTACAAAAAACGAATGGTTCAATACATTCGCTTCTTCAGCTTGTGTCATAATGCCATCTACGAACTCTTTGTCTTCCCAGTTCCCTTTTGAACCGTCAAAATTGACCCCAAGATTGTATTTATGCGCTTCCTCTAACACTTCATCAAGTGTCGGCACCTTATGTTTTGTTACATTGCCGTCTTTATCCTTAATCGCAAAACTTTGAATCTCCTTTAACGTCAACTCTTCTACCTTTCCTGATCCTGTCGTTGTACGGTCGACTGTTTGATCATGCATTAAGACGTAATGACCGTCTTTCGTTCTTTGGACATCAATTTCTACAAAGCCATAACCTAGTAATCCTGCCTGCGTAATGGCCTCTAATGTGTTTTCCGGGGCGGCCACTTGCGCACCACGGTGGGCACTTAACTCCGTTTTATTACTGCGTAACCAGTTATCATTCGGCGCGGCACTTGTAACACTCCCAAACAGAAATACGACAACCATAAGCGGTACCGCCAGCGACAACATTCTGCTCTTCTTCACGTTTCACACTTCCTTTATTTAGATAAAGATTCATTAATTTTTATGTTTTTTGCATGTGAAACATACGTAACACGAAAGAAGAAGCACAAAAAGGCGAGCTCGGAAAAAACCTCACAAGCCCGCACGCAACCATCCTTGGCGCCAATGTGTGCACCTCTAGGAAACCACCATGAACCTTCCGCTGTTAAACCCAGCAGGTGTAGAGCTATGTTAGCAAGGGAGAGAGGGACTCGGGTGAAGGGCTTTACCTTTGATGAAATGCTCTTGCCCCCGGACACACTGTTACGCTAGGATGCCGCCTCGAGAATGCCTTTACCTGGAAACAACACGTTACTGTTCCGATTCGCTTCCCATTTTTCAATCATACGGATCACTTGAGTATGGAGAATGTCAAACGCTTTGTCAGACATCATCCCCACGTCTTTTTGATGCTTAAGCAATCCCTTAAAGCTCTCCAAGTGTTTGATGACTTTTTCGGCTATTCCTAAATTTTCGTAATAACTAATGGCTGTCAAGTGTGCCATTAATGAACGAACACCTTCATCGTTTGACAACTCCTCTTCTTCAGCGAGGCGGTCAACCCACGTTTTCATGCTCTCTGCCCTTATGTCTATCTCTTCCAAACCGTCACGAGCCTCATTCAATCTCGACAAAGCACCGTCGACTTCCGTCTGGGTCGCATTTGGGTCGTTCAGAACGTTTTCGGCTTCTGTTAAAGCGTATTGCAAATTTTTCCAACTCTCTACCGTGTAGAGGTATTCATTCAATTGCTCTGCCTTGATTTCGTTCACGCGAATTTGCAATTCGTATTTATCCACCTCGGAGTCCTGAAGGAACTCCGGTGGTTTGCGGTGTTGTGTTTTTTGTTCGTAAGCATAAGCAATCTTCATTAGGGTCGGTTCATCAAATGCTCTCGCCAGAAATTCGACTCCAACTGGAAGACCGTCTGAGGTGTAACCGGCAGGTACCGTGATCGCAGGAAATCCACTGAACGCGCTCAACCGATTATTGTTTCCAACACGCTGACCTCTCCCTATTTCTGCAGCGGCATTTGTCGAAGTCGGGTACATCAAAGCATCCAGTTCGTTGTCTGCCATCGCCTTTAACACCCCATGTTGTGCCACTTTTGTACGGAAAAGGACAATATCCTTGTATTCCTCAGTATCTAAAGTTTCCCGTTCATTTCTCTCAATCAACGACCTCTCGATCGATTTGCTGTACTCCCCTGACTGAATGATTTCATCTAGCGAAGCATAAGGAGCCCCCTCGCCAAGGGCCTCTAAATAGTCATTCAGTTGGAATTTAAATTCCCAGTTACTCAAACTCGGGTAAGAGAAAATCTCATCAAGAAAAGGAATCTCCACCTCTACTACTTCAGCACCCAGTTGTTCTACATCTTCAATCGCTCTCTCAATAATGTCATTCACTTCGTGACTGCTTTCGTTGAATAAGGACCTGACCACTCCTATCTTTGCTCCCTCTAACCCGTCCTCAGTGAGAAATTCCGTGTACGTTTCCGGGATGTTGGTGACGCTTCTGGCTGTTTCGATGTCTTTCTCATCGTACCCCACTGTAGCATCCAACAAATAGGCAATGTCTTCAACGGTGCGCGCCATCGGTCCGCCGGTATCTTGAGTGAGAGCCAGGGGAATAATTCCATCGCGACTAGAAAGCCCGATTGTCGGCCGTAATCCTACTAGACTATTAAAAGCTGACGGAATTCGGATCGAGCCACCCGTATCTGTACCAAAACCCGCCGTGGCAAAATTGGCAGCCACGGCAGCACCCGTCCCGCCACTTGACCCTCCAGGGTTATGAGCCAGATTATAGGGGTTTAAGGTTTGTCCGCCAAGTGAACTTTCTGTCGTAATACCGAAAGCAAATTCATGTAAATTGGTTTTTGCCAAAATAATAGCTCCTGCTTCTTTTAACTTTTGAACCTGGTGGGCGTCATCCGGCGGTATCGAATCCTTTAAACATACACAACCGGCCGATGTCGGCATGTCCGCTGTATCAAAGTTATCTTTAAGTACGATGGGAATGCCGTGAAGCGGACTTCTAGGCCCGTGTTGCGCCCTTTCTTTATCCAACTCTCGCGCAATTTCTACTGCATTTTCATTGATCGTGATGATGGAATTGATGCTCGGCCCTTGTTGATCATAGGCCTCAATGCGTTTCAAGTACTGAAGCACCAGTTCTTCTGCTGTCAGGATTCCTCGCTCCATTGCTGCTTGAATTTCCGAAATTGTCGCCTCTGTCAGTTCAAATGCTTCAGCAGTCGGCGTTTCCAAAGGACGATCTGCATAAGAAGACATCGGGGCAACGAGCAAAACAGCTACCAACAACAACATCGTTAAATGGTGTCTGATTCGACATTTCACTTCTCTTCTCCTCCAATCTTTTTGACCCATACATATATATCAAGAGAGGGACGGCTCATCCCTAATGGAAGGGGGCGTTTTTAATGGCCTGTTCCTGTACAAACATGCTTGAACCTTATCCTAGTGTGCACCCTTTAAACCCTCAGCGAGCCACGAAACCCTCTGGAACTGTAGTAAGAGGACGCACCGTTGTGATACACGAAGACGTGCCCGTAGCGGCGATCGCAAAAAAGGGCACCGCCAAGTTTTCTAATATCAGGTGGTGTTTGCACCCAGCTCGACGTTTTCGTATCGAAACTTTCAAGTTTCTGCAGCGCTCGATACTGTTCTTCCGTTAACAGTTCAATCCCCATGGCAGTTGCCATATCCATAGCGTTATTTTCTGGTTTATGTTTTTTCCTCGCCTCCTGCGCTTCGCGGTCGTAACAAACACTTCTGCGACCTCTTGGACTCTCCGCCGAACAATCACAGAAAATGTATTCACCAGTCCTTTCATCTCGGCACACAACATCCGGTTCCCCGCCCGTTTTTTCCATTTCATTGAGCGACCACAGCTTTTCAGGCTGAGCTTCCAGCTTTGCTCGGACTTTAGCCCATTCAAGACCTTTATGGCGGTGCATGTTCTCTTCAAAACGGGCTTTTAATACTCTCAGCAATTCCTCACGCTGTTCTGTTGACAACTCCTTGTCAGGACTGGCATTGTTTCTCTTCGTCACGTTAATTTCCTCCTTTAGATTCCGATGTTTTCAAGCAGCTGTCATGACACTGCCACTGCCTCACACCCCCCTTTTGATACCATTCCACACGCTATAAAAAAACACCTTTCCTCAAAAAGGTGTCCATCTCCCAGATGCTTTTAAACGTAAAACTCCATATGATGTTTTTCCTGTTTATAGTAATCCAACCTATCCTGCAATGTGCCAGTATGAAATTCAAACTTATGACCATCTGGATCAGTAAAGTAAATAGATTTTTTGTCCCTTTCATCTCTAGGACGACCAGGTAAAATGTTGACGCCCAATTCCTTTAATTTGTTGTAGATTCTATCAAAATCAGCCTCTTCAATTGAAAAAGCGATATGAGTGTATGACCGGCTTATTTCATTACGGGGAATGTCTTTCTCTAAGTTAAGCGCCAGCCACATGCCATTCAAATCAAAGTAGGCCGTGCTCCTCCCTTTGACTAGCAATTTAGCTCCAAAAACATCTTGGTAAAACTTAATCGATCTCTCCAAATCAGAAACGGAAAACAAAAAGTGATTAAGCCCTTTTACGAACAACTTCATCACCTCAGGAATAGCTAAACTAAAAATGCAAACGCCTGTCAACTAACGTCCTTCAATTTCTCCTTTTGTCGGAAAACTTATGCCAAGCGAAATTGACCCATGCCTCATGCATAAGATCCACAAGTGGAAAAGTAATACTTTGTATGTTTTAGGAACGAACTAAGTGTTGACTATGGTATAATGCTCATATTAACATGTCAAGTAAAAATAATATTAACTTGTCAATAATTATATATTTTTTGCAAACGGATGGTGAGTAACATGTCATTAGATACTTTGTTAGAAATAAGTGACTCATCTATATATAACATTCAAACGAATACAAGAGGGAATGAAGGGACTCTGCCTATAACAAAAGAAATGCTGTTGGATTCTCCAAGTGGACATTTGTTTGGCTTATCCCAAAATGTCGGGATGGGTTGGAATATTAAAGATTTGTTGGGACCTCAAGTTCTAATTTTGAGCACACAAGGAGGAATTCGAGACCATTATGGAAATCCAATTGCATTAGGCTATCATACAGGTCATTGGGAAGTCGGACTTCTGGTGCACGCTGCGGCTGAAGTTATTCGTGAAAACAACGGAATTCCATTCACCGGATACGTCAGTGATCCCTGTGATGGGCGCTCTCAGGGAACAAGCGGGATGTACGATTCCCTTCCCTACCGCAATGATGCGGCAATTGTATATCGACGACTCATTCGATCTTTACCAACTCGAGAAGCAGTTATCGGAGTAGCAACCTGTGATAAAGGACTTCCTGCTATGATGTTGGCTCTTGCAGGTAGCAAGGATTTACCTGGAATTATCATCCCTGGAGGCGTGTCTCTTCCACCCACTAATGGAGAAGATGCAGGAAAAGTTCAAACAATAGGGGCACGATTTGCCAATGACGAAATAACGTTAAAGGAAGCTGCTGAGCTTGGGTGTCGTGCTTGTGCAACCCCTGGAGGTGGTTGTCAATTTTTTGGAACCGCTGCCTCATCTCAAGTCGTTGCCGAAGCGATGGGAATGGCCATTACTCATTCAGCTTTAGCTCCTTCAGGTCAATCAATTTGGTTAGAAATGGCAAGGCAATCTGCTAAAGCGGTCATGGCATTAAAAAAAGAAAATATCAAAATATCTGATATATTAACAGACAAAGCCATAGAAAATGCCATGGTCGTTCATGCTGCTTTTGGAGGTTCAACAAACCTGTTACTCCACATTCCTGCTATTGCCCATGCTGCCGGTTTAAAAGTACCGACGGTGAAAGATTGGGTGCGTGTAAATAAAAAAATTCCTCGCATAGTAAGCGTATTACCAAATGGCCCAGTGGACCATCCAACGGTTCGTGTGTTTTTAGCAGGTGGAGTACCAGAAGTAATGCTTTATCTCCGAAAATTAGGAGTTTTGCATGAAGATGTCCTTACTGTCACTGGAAGAACTCTCGGCGAGAATCTAGATTGGTGGGAAAAATCCGAACGTCGCATGAAATTAAAAGAGAGATTACTGGAAGTTGATAAAGTTGATCCAGAAAGTGTAATTATGAGTCCGGAGATAGCCAAGGAAAGAGGCCTAACCTCAACCGTAACTTTTCCAACTGGCAACATTGCTCCAGAAGGATCTGTCATTAAATCTACATCCATCAGTCCGGATGTCGTGGATGAAGACGGTGTATACCGCCATACGGGTAAAGCAAAAGTTTTTACTTCAGAACAAGGGGCTATCCGCGCCATTAAAAACGGAGACATTGAAGCAGGAGACATAATGGTAGTCATAGGAGGCGGTCCACTTGGAACGGGTATGGAAGAGACGTATCAATTAACTTCAGCATTAAGGCATTTATCCTACGGGAAATACGTTTCTTTGATTACTGATGCACGCTTTTCAGGAGTTTCCACAGGTGCTTGTATTGGCCATGTTGGTCCCGAGGCATTGGCTGGTGGCCCGATTGGAAAATTGCGAAATGGTGATGTTATAGAAATTGTCATAGATCGGGAAAATTTAGTTGGGTCGGTAAATTTTATTGGAACCAGGGAGCGACGGTTAACACCAGAAGAAGGAGCGAGACTCTTAGCCGAACGCTCTACCCATCCTGATTTAAAACCTAATCCTAGATTACCGGATGACACAAGATTATGGGCTGCTTTACAGTCTGTAAGCGGCGGCTCCTGGAAAGGTAGTGTCTATGATGTTGATAGGATTATTGAAGTGTTAGAAGCTGGAAAGGAAATACTAGCAAAAAAGAGAAACCATAAAAATTAAAAATATCCTTTTTTGGTAAAGTTGCACACCTTCCTTGCTTGAGATGCAACACAAGAAATAAACAAAAGCCACGGTAATTCCGTTATGATGAACAGGAGGAATTACCGATGGCTCAATCCCATGATAACCACAAAGGAATGTACCTTTTCACATCTTACGCCATATGCCGTGGTTGAATTCGGGCCCTTCGTGAGGAATTGCAGATGTGAACAGCGACACCGTTACACAGCGAAAATTGGATCTGACGCCTGAAACCGGTCAGCAAACTCTAATTTTAACCCCAAATCTTCACACGGTTTTTTCCTTTTTGCAGAATATTAAATGGTCCCAAAACGCTTTTTCCATCTTTTTGTTTTCCGAAGTAATCTGTATCTAAAATTAATTCACTTCCATCTGGATTAACAAATTCAGCATCGACTATCCGCACTCTTTCTAATGTGTTTGTAGAATGAATTTTTCCAGATAATTTCTCAAAGTCTTCTGGAAGCTTACAAGTAAGATATACTTCATCTCCTTCTTCTATAATGTTTATTTCCGGATCAAAATGATCCACCACAATATTCTCTTCTTCTTCTTCAAAAGGTACTGCTCCATTTAAGTATATGTTGTGGTTAATATAAACAGGCTGTTCTACAGTCATGAATATATCTAGATCGCCAGGCTCTTTACTTTCAACTGCTTCAATATACTCCTCTAATGATTGAGTATAACCGTTATAGTGAGAAGTCCCCATCCCCTCTTTAGAATTCTCTAAAGCGTTAGCACCGATGTTACGGGCAGTTTTAGTTTTTATATAATCACCGCCAATAAAGATATTGTTAAACATTCGGTCGTCTCCACCATACACAACTGCAAACCCTGCTACCTCTGTACTATGAGGCACATGATATGGAGTTGCACGATTGAGAACTTTCGAAAGAACCATTTTCCCACAAATTAAGTTGTTTATGTAGGCTCCACCTTGAGCAAAATTGTCGATTGCATAGTCAGATGCCAAAATATTGTGATCCACTAAATAGGGACCATGACTAACTTCTACAAACAAATCACGATTATTTCGATAAAACAAATTTTTACTTACTCTTGTACCTTGTGTTTGCCAATCTAGCCAAGTTCCTAAAGTACAATCATGAATACGATTATGATAAATTTGCACATCAATGGCTGCGTGTAACTTGATACCAGCAATCTCGTGTCCATAAAACTCTCTTTTTAAACCAATATTATAAATATGGTTACTATATATTTCACTAAATACACATCCCAAATGACCTACAATACCGTTTTGTCCACAAT
>k87-353135_pt1 | contig 12039 bp, 9 predicted proteins | sample MGYA00084031_6733416 | MGnify analysis MGYA00084031
AACAGCCAAAAGGTTATGATCGAATCATTGATTGATGTAGGGTCGCCGGCGTAAGTCCGGATGAACAACCTCCAAGTCCGCTATTACAGTGGCACTTGGAGGTTTTTTGTCGTTTCCGTCAAGGCTTCCAACAGTTTTTCCGGATTGTCCGAGCTGACTACGGCCTGCTCTTGCAGCTTCCTATAAAATAGCAGGGAAGGATGCGTTATACAAATTGAAAAAAACACAAATTTTTTTTGAACCAAATTTGGTTGAGCGGTGAATATAGAGCAAAAGAACCTGCGAGGAGGACAAGTTGTGAAGGAAGCGGAGTTATCCGTCAAGTACCGAAAAGGCGATAGTGCCGGCTTCGAAGAGCTGGTACGGCCTCACTTGGCGATGGCATATCGTACAGCCTTGCTGATCATCCACGATCGGCAGCTGGCTCAGGATGCTGTACAGGAGGCCTTGTTTGAGCTGTATCAGTCTCTGGATCGCTTTGATCCCGACAGAGGCGTGTCGTTTCGGACCTGGTTTGCCAAAATCGTCACGCATCGGGCACTCAACGCCGTTCGCAGACACAAACCTGTCAGCGAATATCAGGAATGGGCCGATGAGTCGACCAATCCTCTGAATAGCGTGATCGAAAGAGAGGAGCAGCAGCAGATTTGGAAGGCCATTTGCGAGATGAAGGTAAAACACCGCACCGTCGTGATTTTGTACTACTACGGAGATTTCAGCGTTGCGGAGATTGCCGAGATGCTTGGCGTATTCGAGGGAACCGTGAAATCCCGGCTGCACCACGCCCGGAAGCTGATTGCCGCCAAACTGCAAGGGCGAGATGACGCACCTCATTTGTCAAAGATAGGAGTGAGTGCAAATGAGTAAGCACGATCAGGAGATTTCTGCCGTATTGCATCGCGTGGCTGAGCAGGAGAAGATTCCGGATTTTGTGATGCCGACAGCAGCGATCCGCCCCAGACCGCGCCAAAGCAAGCGGCATTGGTATCGCTGGGCCTCCATGTCAATCGCCACAGCGGGGGCGGTCTTGTTTGCAGCGGGAGTCGGCACATATGTGTCACCGGATTTTTCCGCCCAGGTAAAGTCATTGATCGGACAGGGAGTTTCGAACAAGACGCATCCGGAGGGAGCTGCACAAGCGGCGCAAGAGAAGGTTCGAGCATTGTTTGGACAGGGAAGCCTGGACAAGGGTATCGAGAGGGCAACGATTGAGGGGCATGCCCGATCGGTCAATGCCTCTGTTACCGACCAAGGCATTACGATTGAAGTCCAGGCGATTATGGCTGATCCTACCCGGGTGTTCGTATCCTACCAAATCAAAAAGACGGACGGGACTCTGATCGATCCACAGGAGATTTGGAAGAACCTTGAGAAAGTCATCGCACTGACGGACGAGAAAAATCAGCGGCTGACCAGCGGAGTCGGTGGAGGAGGGGACAGGGAGAGACATCTCGGTTACCTCAGTTTTACCTTGGAGGATTTGGATAAGCGGCCGGTTCCTGATCAGATGAAGCTGCTCATCGATGTGCGGAAAATCGGAACAATAAAAGGCCACTGGAAGCTGGAGGTGCCGTTTTCCATGAAGGAAGCGATCGCCGCCACCCGCATTATTCCCGTCGATGGCCGGTACACAACGCCGCAAGGGCTGCAAATCTCGCTTCACACGGTAACAGAAGCTCCCTCGTCTACAGTGCTGGGGATTGAAACCAAATGGGATGAAGGAGCGAAAAAGAGGCTTTCACAATATGCCCGGGAGATGACGGGAAAAACGCAAAACCCGGATTACGCTCCTTATGTCCCGTATCAGCAGTATCGCCTGGAGTATCGGATACTGGACAAAAACGGCAATGACGTAACTGCCTATAAAAATGAAGGCCAGGGTCTCGAGCAGGGAATGCTGACGGAGGGACGGGGTTCCGGCGACCGATACGGACACTTTACGTGGAATACTGCCTACGTGCCATTTGGAGAAAGCGGTCCGTTTACGTTTGTGTTGGACGCCGTACATGTGACAGAACCGGCAGACCTGACGTTTTCATTCCAGCCGGAGAAGCTGGCGGCTGAGCCGAAGAGCGTCGAGTACAAGGGAAGTCTGTTTACGGTGAAAAGCTTGAAAGCGGAAGACCCTCGGGTCCGCGAAAACAGTACGGTTCTTACGGTGGAAGCAGCTCTCCGGGACATTTCCTCCATTGAGTATGTCTGGTGGGTAATTACGGATGAGAGCGGGAAGTCCTATCCGATTAACGGCGCTTCCTACGACAGCATCGGGAAAGATGCCCAAGGCAGAGAAATTATGAGGTTCGGTCTGGATGTGGGAGAGATGGAGCAAATCCCGAAACAGCTGACGATTTCCTTATCGGCCGTGACCAAAAGGTATGCGGATGTCGACTGGAGCGTCGAATTGCCGGTCAAGCAAACGAGCAAGACACCGGAGAAATGAGCCTTTTCTGACATGGGGGCATACGTCTTCCCGCAGCCCAAAAAAGCAAAAAAGGGATAGAAGCCCGTGTAATGGCTCCTATCCCCTTTTTTTGTTCCTGAATGCTTAGAGGCACATCCGCAAAATCTCGGCCACATCTTCGCTAGCCAGCTTTTTAAAGCGTCCAATCGGCCCGAACGGCGTTGCCTTCTCGGCCATCAGTTGAAGCTTTTCATCACCGATCTGATAGTCAGCCAGCCTGGTAGGTGCACCGATGCGGGCGAAGAATGCCTCTGTCGCCTCAATCCCGGCGAGGGCAATTTCGTCATCCGTTTTGCCTGCCGGATCGACGCCCCATACCTCTGTCGCGTAGCGCTTGAAGCGCTCCACATTTTCGCGGTAGACATAACGCATCCATTTCGGGAAAATAATCGCCAGACCGCCGCCATGCGGAATGTCGTAGACGGCGCTGACCGCGTGCTCGATGGAGTGGGTAGCCCAGTCGGTTTCCACTCCGACCGGCAGTGTGCCGTTTAATGCCATCGTTCCGCAGTAGAGGATGTTGGCGCGGGCGTCGTAATCTTCCGGATTGGCCAGCACGCGCTCGGCATTTTCGATGACTGTCTTCAGGATGGCTTCCGCAAAGCGCGTTTGCAGCGGGATTTCCGGGGTGTGGCTGAAATACTGTTCAAATACGTGGGACATGATGTCGCACATGCCGTAGATCGTCTGGTCCCGTGGTACGGAGAAGGTATTCTCCGGATCGAGGATCGAGAAGGTCGGGAACGTGGTAGTGCCGCCAAACTTCTCTTGCGTCTCCCAGTTTGTCACCACGCTGCCGCGGTTCATTTCGGAGCCCGTTGCGGCGAGCGTCAGAACGGTGCCGATCGGGAGCGCTTTTTGCGGTGTCGCCTTGCGGGTGTAGAAATCCCAGACGTCCCCTTGGTACGGTACGCCGACAGCGATTGCTTTGGATGCGTCGATCACGCTTCCGCCGCCGACAGCCAAAATCCAATTGACACCCTGCTCTCGGCAAATGCCGATGCCTTTTTTTACAGTCGACAGGCGAGGGTTCGGCTCTACGCCTGCTAGCTCATGAACCTGGCAGCCTGCCTCCTGAAGCAGGGAGATAATTTTGTCGTACAGACCGGTGCGCTTGATGCTGCCGCCTCCGTAAACGAGCAGGACGGAAGCTCCGAGCTTGGCGGCCTTATCCTTCAAATGAGACAATTGTCCCTTTCCGAAAATCAATTCGGTCGGGTTATGGTAAATAAAATTATTCAACGCAAAAAGCCTCCTTTACGAGTCGTACTCTTTTATTGTAGCCAAGGGAAATCAAACAAACCAGGTGACGATGGGCAGCAAAGTGCAGGGAAAAACCGCAAATCCAGCCGAAGGAAACCGATCAAAAACAAAAAGAGATATCGATTCGACAAGAAATGAGAGATTTAGTGGATACCATCCTCGAAACACGGTGGTATAATAGAACGGATGGCTATATGCGCTGTCGTATTTTACCATCTCGCGGCAGCATAAGACGGATGGATGCAAGCTTTGTCGGATAAGGACGGTTATTCATTTATTTGCGTGTGTACATAAAAACGAGGATCTAGAGAGCATAGACATATGGATCTGACAATGTAGGATGTGATTTGCTTGATCGAGATGTTTGACGTCTGGAAAACCTATCCCAATGGCACGAATGCCTTGAAAGGGATCAATATTCGCATCGAAAAGGGCGAATTCGTGTATGTAGTAGGACCGAGCGGTGCGGGAAAATCGACCTTCATCAAGCTGATGTACCGCGAGGAAAAGCCGACGAAGGGGCAGATTTTTCTCGGGGGATTCAATGTTAGCCGGATCAAGGAGCGCCAAATTCCGATGGTGCGGCGCAGTATCGGCGTCGTATTCCAGGATTTCAAGCTGCTCCCGACCTTGAGCGTTTTCGAAAACGTGGCCTTCGCCATGGAAGTCATCGAAGCTTCGCCGAAACAGATCAAGCCGCGCGTCATGGATGTACTGGGGCTTGTCAAGCTGAAGCACAAGGCAAAAATGCTGCCGAGCGAGCTGTCCGGCGGCGAACAGCAGCGTGTCGCGTTGGCGCGGGCGCTGGTAAACAACCCGGGGATCATCATCGCGGACGAACCGACGGGCAACCTGGACCCGGAAACCTCGTGGGAGATCATGAAGCTGTTTGAAGAGATCAACCAGCGGGGAACGACGGTCGTCATGGCTACGCATAACCGGGAGATTGTAAACACCATGAGAAAGCGGGTAGTTGCCATCGAGGCGGGACAAATTGCCCGCGACGAGCAGAGAGGGGAATACGGTTATGAAGATTAGAACGCTGGGACGCCACGCCCGTGAAGGGGTTAAAAACCTCGTCAGAAACGGCTGGATGACCTTCGCTTCCATCAGCGCCGTGACCATTACCCTGCTGATTTTGGGCGTGTTTCTGATTTTGGCGATGAACGTCAACTTCTTCGCCCAAAACGTCGAAAAGCAAGTCGAGATTCGCGTATTTATCGACACCCTTGCGACAAAAGACAACATCGCGTCGCTGGAACAAAATATTAAGTCGATTCCCAAAGTGGCGTCCGTTCAGTTTATTCCGAAAGACGAGGGACTGAAGCAACTGAGGGAGAGCATGGGCGAAAAGGCGTACCTGTTCGAGGGAATGGACAAGGAGAATCCTTTGCCTGACGCCTTTGTCGTCAAGACCAAGCTGCCGCAGGAAACGGCCGCTGTCGCGAGCGAGCTCAAGAAGCTGGAGTTCGTCAGCAGCATCAACTACGGCGAAGGAACGGTGGAAAAGCTGTTTGCCGCCACCGGGGCCGTCCGCAACGTGGGGATCGGCTTCATCATCGGCCTGGGCTTCACCGCGATGTTCCTGATCGCCAATACGATCAAGCTGACGATTGTAGCTCGTCGCAGGGAGATCGAGATCATGAAGCTGGTCGGTGCGACCAACTGGTTTATCCGTTGGCCGTTCTTTGTCGAAGGACTTCTGATGGGCATCATGGGCGCCCTGATTCCGATCGTCATTCTGATTATCAGCTATCACTATCTGGTAGACGCGATCAATGGAAGCCTGATCGCATCGCAAATGTTCCAACTGCTGCCGCTGTTCCCGCTCGTCTATCAAGTGGCATTGGCGCTGCTGGCCATCGGGGCCTTCATCGGCATTTGGGGCAGTCTGGTGTCCGTACGCCGCTTTTTGCGGGTGTAATCACTTACTAGGGAGGAGAACTATGAGGAAGAAGATACTGCTATCCATACTGGTGACAGGCCTTCTGGCTGTCTCCGCCGCACCTTCAACCGTCAGTTGGGCAGCAAGCAAGTCATCCCTAGACAAAATCAATCAGGAATTGAAAGCTATTCAACAAAAAACGAGAGCACAGAAAAAGAAGGTAGAGGCGACCAAGCAACAAATCGCTTCGGTCCAGAAGCAGACAAAAGACCTGGAAACAGAGCTGATGGCGATTGACCTTCGCCGCAACGAAACCCAGAAAAAGCTGGACAAGCTCGAAAACGAGATGGAAGTGACCAAGGTAAAGGCAGCAGAAGCACAGGACCAGCTCGACGAGGCCATCGACCGGGTCGCCAAGCGGGATGCCCTGCTGAAGACGCGTGTCAAGGTTATGTATGAGCGCGGCAACGTCTCTTATCTGGACGTATTGCTGGGCGCGTCCGATTTTGGCGATTTTCTGACCCGCATGCAGGGATTGAAGCTGATTTTGGAGCAGGATACCAAAATTCTCGAAGACAACAAGCGGGACAAAGACACGATTGAAAAGAAGAAAAAAGAGATCGACCACCAGCTCACCGTGTACGCAGGAATGTACGAAGAGGCGGAAGATTTGAAAGCCGAATTGGACAAGCAGTACAAGCGGAGCGTTGTCGTGAAGGCCGAACTGCAAAAGCAAGAAGAGCAGCTGAATGAGAGCCTGGAAGAATACGGCCAGCAATTATTGGCCCTTGTAAAACAGGAAGAGGCAAAGTACGCTGAAAGAGTACGTGCGCTCAGCTCCAGCAGCAACGGCTACAAGGGCGGGCAGCTTGGACTGCCGATCGACGATGGGCTGTTCCGCTGGTCTTCCGGCTTCGGAGTGCGCAGAGACCCGTTTACCGGCCGCTCTGCTGGGCATAATGGAGTAGATATGGCAGCCCCGAAAGGAACTCCGATCAAGGCAGCTGCTCCGGGCATTGTCGTCTTCGCCGGCTACTACGGAGGCTTCGGCAACGCGGTGATGATCAAGCACAGTCCCGAGATTACCACGCTTTACGGGCACATCCGTGAGGGCGGCATCAAGGTGTCGGTGGGACAAAAAGTAGATAAAGGCCAGAAAATTGCCGAGGTCGGATCGACCGGCCGTTCTACAGGCAACCATTTGCATTTCACCGTGTACAAAAACGAAGTGGCTGTCGATCCGATGCCGTACCTTCGCTAGCGCGTTCCGGAGACGTTCAGGCAAATATTGCCTGACAGATTTGCATACACTAGCTGCATACCTTTTCCACCGGGGAGCACAAAGGATGGTGTCGTGACGATGAAATGGAATGGACGTTCCGTGTTTGCCCTCGTGATCGTCACCATGGTCGCGAGCAGCTTTTTAACCATGGGTTTGATGAAGACGTCCGCCGGTTCGAGTAACGCTACGGCTGTTACCGCAGCGGCAGGCTCTCTGTTCACCGGGAGCCAGGAATACCCGAAAGAATTCAAAAAGCTGCTTGATGCGTTTTCGGCCATCAAGCAGGAGTACATTCAGGATGTGACGACGGATCAATTGGTTGAAGGGGCTATCGGCGGCATGGTCGGTTCCCTGAAAGATCCGTACAGCGATTACATGGACCCGACATCGGCGGAAGAATTCAACTCTACGCTGCATTCGACGTTCCAGGGAATCGGTACGGAGGTGACGATGCAGAACGGACGTGTGACCGTGGTATCGCCCTTTAAGGGCTCCCCGGCCGAACGTGCGGGCTTGCGTCCCAACGACCAGATTCTCAGCGTAAACGGCGAGTCGCTCGAAGGGCTTGATCTCCATCAGGCCGTTACCAAAATCCGCGGTCCGAAAGGTACGAAAGCGGTCCTGAAGATCGCCCGTCCGGGAGTAGCAGAGCCGCTCACGGTCGTCTGCGTCCGCGACGATATTCCGATTGAGACAGTGACGAGTCAAATCATGGAGAAGAACGGAGTCAAGGTGGGAGTCATCAGCCTGACGCAATTCTCCTCCGACACATCCAAGCATTTTACGGATCAGTTGACTGATCTGGAGAAAAAGGGAATCGGCGGTTTGATCATTGACGTCCGCGGAAATCCTGGCGGCTATTTGCTGGCTGTGAAGGAAATCGGCGAAACGTTGATACCAAACAAGGGCAAGATCGTCGAAATTGAATACGGTTCTGCCAACAAACAGCGCGAAGAGTATTTTTCCAAGACAGACGCTGCCAAGCCGTACCCGATCGCGGTCCTGATCAACGGCGGCAGCGCGAGCGCGTCGGAGATTCTTGCCGGAGCGATGAGCGAAAGCGGAGGCTACAAGCTCGTCGGGGAGAAATCCTTTGGCAAAGGAACCGTCCAAAGTACGATGGAAATGGCCGACAAGAGCCAGTTGAAGCTGACCATCGCCAAGTGGCTGACGCCAAAAGGCAATTGGATTCACGAAAAAGGCATCGAACCTGACGTGAAAGTAGAGCAGCCTGCGTACTTCAACGCGACTCAATTGCCGACAGACAAAGTGCTTTCTAGGGACATGGCGGGCAGCGATGTCAAGAACCTGCAGTTGATCCTGACCGGGCTGAAGCTCTCTCCGGGCCGTGACGACGGTTACTTTGACGAGAAGACGGAGCAGGCCGTGAAGAAATTCCAGACTGCCCACAAGCTGCCGGCGACCGGAAAGGTTGATCAGGCGACGCGGACAGCGATGGAAGACAGTCTGCGTGAAGAAATACGCAAACCGGAAAATGACCTTCAACTGCAAAAGGCGCTCGAAGTAGTTGCTCAGCAGAACAAGGCAAAATAATCCAGGCGGAAAAGGCAGGGAATCTCCTGCCTTCCGTAGAAATGGTTACCACGGCTATGAATGGCCGTGGTTTCTTTTTTGACTGAAGCTGACAAGAAGAGTGCTGCGATGACGTTGCCAATAGCTTGGCACCGTCACGTTTTCGAAAGCTGTTTATGCGAGGTGAGGCATATGGCGTTGCAAGGTGATGTTCTATCGGTGCTGGCCGGGTTTGGCGGTTTTCTTTTTAACCCTGTTTTTTACGTGTTTCTGCTGTTTATTTATTTGCACTACCGACGCCAGATGCTGCTGGAAAGACAACTGTTTGCCGTTCGCATTCAATTCCCCCTCCAGCAGACGATTCGCTCTCTCGGCATGGGCATCGTGGGAGGATTGCTGATTTCTCTTTTGGCGGCCGTACTTGGGGTTGCCGTACAAATACAGGATCTCTGGCTGCTGTGGGGTTTTGCGGCAGTTTTGGCCCTAATCCGGCTGCGCTTTCTCTGTTTTGCCTATGGTGCAGGGCTGTTGACGCTTTTTCACGCAGTTGCCAAGGTCTTTCCAGACGTCTCTTCCGTACCCGGGATCGGGCTGCTCTGGGGCATGCTCGTCCAGGCTAAGCCGGTGCCGCTTTTGGCGCTCGTAGCCATCATGCACTTGATTGAGGCCTTTCTGGTCCGTTGGAACAGGGGGCGGGATGCGTCGCCGTTATTCGTGGAGGGACAGCGTGGACGGATTGTCGGGGCTTATCTGCTGCACTCGTTTTGGGTGACGCCGCTTGCGCTGTTCGTGCCTGTAGAGGCGGGAAGCTTTAGCGGATCGCTGTATCCGGGCTGGCCGTTTTTTGCCCCCGGCGCTGCATCCTTTGCGTTGCTGCTGCTCCCTTCGGTCACCGGTTTTTCTGCTTTGACGCAGACGGAGACGCCAGCTCAGCGGGCGGGGCAAATATCCAGGCAATTGGCGCTGTATGCGGTTGTGCTGCTCGGATTGACTGCGCTGGCAGCATTGTGGATGCCGCTGATCCTTCTGGCTGCAGTGTTTGCACTCATCGGCCACGAAGGTCTATTCTGGCTGAGCCAGTGGCAGGAGCGGCAAAAGGCTCCATATTTTATCCAATCCACGCGGGGAATCAAGGTAATGGCAGTTCTTCCGGGGACTCCCGCAGAGGAGATCGGGATCAGGCCGGGAGAAATTATCGTCAAGGTAAATGGCGTATCCGTGCGAAACAAAGAGGATTTGTACCCTGCCTTGCAAGTCAATCCCGCCTTCTGCAAGATGGAAGTGCTCACCCTGGATGGCGAGGTCAAATTCGTCCAGTGCGCCGTATACGCCGGCAACCACCATCAGTTGGGGATTATCGTGGTGCCGGATGCAAATACGAGAGTGTTTGTCGATATGCAGCAAGCAAGCGTTGTTCAACTAGTGAAGCAGAAGCTGGAAAAGATCAATCTCGGAGCGTAAAGGCAGCTTCCAAGGGAAGGCTTATTATCCAACAAAAAAAGCGCGGGCAAAGGCTCTGCGCTTTTTCTATTGGGAGAAAGCAAAAGTGAGCAGACTTCCCGGTTTTTTTATACACTCGCTTTGTAACAAGACAGCCCCTTCACGCGTCTTTTTAGAATAGTGGATAAAGGGGGATACAATCTGCATGAACCGATATAGAAAACATGCGCTGCGCTTATGCGCCGGAACTGTCATAACAGCCAGTCTGCTTTCATTCCCGTTCGCCTCTCCAGGCCAAGCGTCAGCAGCAAAAGCGGCGGCAGCGGTCACTCCTGTACCGGTAGCGATATCCAAGGGGATTCAAAATGTAACCCGGCTGATTCCTGAGCTGCGAAACGGCTCAGTCGTTTACGATGGTCCGGTTGACGGTCCCGGCGTCAGCGGCGATCGAGTCTCGTTTATCATGGCAGGAAATAAAGATGGGGAGCCGCAAGATCAGGCGATATTTGACAGTCAATCAGGAAATCTGCTGGTGCTGGAGCTGAAGCCGTCGGGTGCTTCAACCCACCAAACAGGGCTGCTGACCGAGGAGGTCGTCAGGTCGAGGGCTGCCGCCTTTCTGTATGGCCTTCATCCTTTTGGAAAATCATACGAAGCACGAGACGTCACCCGTCAGGACGGAACTCGCCAAGGCGGGATTAGTGAAGACGGTACGTTCACGGTTCGGTTTGTCCGCAAGCATAACCAAGTAACGCTGAATGATTCTTACGACTGTTTTGTCACTGTCGATGCGTCAGGGCGGATTATCGGCTTTCGCACGTTTAACGGCGCTCTTTACGAACCAATTGATCACAAAGAAATGCCGGCGCCGCAGCGTGTTTTGTCGATGCCTACGGCCCACCAGCGCTTTGCGGAAAGCAAGCCGCTGGAACTGATGTACATGCTGCCGGACCAAGCGGCCCCTGTGTCTGGAGCAGAAGCGCGCCAACCGCAGGCTCGGCTCGTCTATGCCGTTAAGGGAGGAATAGTGGAAGGCCCGCATACGGGCAGTGCCATTGATGCCTTTACGGGAAAACGATTGGAGGTCCCTCAGGCGAAGCCGCAAATGGTCTCAGCAGCCGGAAAAGGCAGCTACGCCGCTCTGAAGACTGAGACTGTGGTAAAAGCATTCGCCAAGGAAATCGCCCGCGCAGACGTGGATAAATGGCCATTGTCCGTGCTTACAAAGGACATGGAAAACGGAGAACAGCACCGCTTCTATATCTGGGGGATGTTTAACAAAGATGTCGCTGATCAGGAGAAGCCGTACCACCTGGGGAATTTTCCGGACGATGCAAAGGGAGAGAACAGATATCATCTGCTCGTAGAGGTTGAGGCCAAGACGGGCAAGCTGATCAGCATGAAACAAAACGATGGGACGTCTCCCCGGAAAAAAACAGACAAGAGCAGAGACCTCAAATCAGCTGTTTCCTTGATCGAAAAGCTGCTGCCAGCAGGAACTCGGCAGTTCCGGGTTGTTGATGCGGGGAACGAAGAACGGAGCATTTGGCTGGCAGATCCGGTGATTGGGGGACTGCCTGTGGCAAAAAGCGGGCAAACCGCAGAAGAAGGAGCATACGTCGTTGAGGTCAATCCTTTGGACGGCTCCATCCGCGAGCTGAGAACAGAACCTTACGATCAGGTGAAATTTCCCGAGCGGACCCAAGCCATCTCCGAACAGGCAGCTTTAAATGCCCTGCTGCAAGCATATCCGCTGGAGCTTGTGTATGTGAAGCAGCAGTCAAAGCGGGAGGACAAACCGGAGTGGAAGCTGGTGTATGATCTGTCGTTCCGACAATCGCGTGCCCACTGCTTCTGTGGACCGGACCTCCGGGTGGATACGACCGTATACGTCGACGCTTTGACCGGAAAAGTGATCGTGGATGAATAAGAGCAGTGCTGCACAAAGAGGAAAAGCCGTTCGGAAATGGAATCCGAACGGCTTTTGGCTTGTTCCTCGCAAGGGCTTGCTTATGCGTTTGCTAGCATCCACACAACGATCTGTTTATGCATATGCCTGCGCTTCGTACCCGATGATTTGGTTCAGCTTTACCTTCTTGTCGTCGTCGAGAACGAATTCGATCAGACCATTTTTCATGCTCACCGCTTTGATCACTCCTGTGAGCTCGCTGGTCG
>k87-548832_pt1 | contig 12038 bp, 13 predicted proteins | sample MGYA00084031_6733416 | MGnify analysis MGYA00084031
AAAGGACGGGGGCCAACAACTAAAAAACCCTTCTGTCCTTTAGGGACGAGAAGGGAATCCCGCGGTACCACCCTAGATAGCACTTCTGCCGTCATCAAAACAGAAGTACCTCTTTCGCCCTCCGTAACGTGGAGGAAAGACGTTCTACCTTACTGATTCAGAGCGTTTACGCTAAACTCAGAAACGTTCAGGCGACAACTTGCGGGAGATGTTCGGAGATGGCCATACACTGGGCTTTCACCGTCCCCAGCTCGCTTCAAGAAGAGGGCCGTCACCTACTGCCCCGGTCATCGTCTTTAAAGCGTTCAATGTTTGTAAAGAAGTATACTGAATGGCGACAGCCATCGTCAAGTACAAAACGGTCTCCCAAAACCCTTGTCTTAAGAGACCTCTTCCTTTACTTCTTCTATTTCCTCTTCCAGCTCTTTCAATACGTCCCAATCGCTGTTATGTTCCAACATCTCCAGTTGGGCTTCCACCAAGCTGCGAAAGCGCGACTGGTATGTCGCCGCCCTGCGTTTGAGCTCGTCGATTTCGATGGAGATTTTCCTCGCTTTAGCCAAGGCGTCGTTGATAATGCGATCGGCATTTTTTTCTGCCTCTTTTACGATGAGTTGCGCTTCTTTTTTAGCGTTGGCCTTCACTTCTTCGGCTGTCTCTTGTGCCACTAAAATCGATTTGCTCAAACTCTCTTCTATATTGGAGAAGTGGCTCAGCTTTTCCCGCAATTCTTCGTTTTCCTCTTCTACTTTCTTTTTTTCCTTTATGATAAGCTCTAAGTCTTTAATAATTTGATCCAAAAACTCGTTCACTTCTTCTTCGTTATAACCGCGAAAACTGCGACTAAATTGCTTATTATGTATATCCAAAGGCGTTAAGGGCATGGACTGGACACCTCCAAGTATTGTTGCCGTTTTAACGATTTCGACACGAATGAGACAAATTCCTGCTAAGCTGGACCATTCCATTAACGAGTTGGGCTTCCGATTCTCAAGCGCGTGCGTCCCCGCTTTGTTTCACCTTCCACTGCCAAGACACGCACTCTTCCGTAACCGCGCAAGGACAGTGTATCCCCTGGACTGACCGTGGCCGCCGGATTTTGTTCCACCTTCCAGTTTAACTTGCACTTGCCCGACCGGATGAGAGGCACAGTTTTGCTGCGGGAAAGGGGATATGCCGCACTGAGAACCGCGTCTAACCGTCGGGAGGCAACCGAAACCGTACGCTCTTTTAACGATTCTTCCGGCACGGTAAGCTGTTCGCGTTCTATGTCCTCTACAGTCACGCGGACACGGTGCACCTGCTTTAAGTTGAGTCGAATATACATCCCCATCTCGCGCGTCGTCACAACCTGACATCCGTCTTCAACAGTGAGCAAATCTCCGATTTTGTCACGTTCAATGCCTAAATGTAAAAGGGCCCCCAAATAATCTCGGTGGTGAAGCGTGTGAAATGGACTTTTCCCGTGAATCTGCAAAAACCTTAAGTCCATCTCATCCGGCCGCGCTTGCCAGTAATCCGGCGCTATGAAACACCGCTTGTACTCTGCCTGCTCGTACCCGCCGTCGAAAACGCAGCGGACGTCTGCGGAACGCTGTACGAGCGTACGAAGAATCGAACGCTGTCGAGGATTTAAGAAATTCGTCAGTTCAGGTCGATGGCGGACAGTGACACGTTCGATCAACTCTTCCACACGTTCGATAAATGGCCTTTCGTCTTCGCGAAAGTGCTGCAAAACGGAAGGCTCAGCCTTCATGAACCGATCAACCCCGCAATCCACCGTATGACTGTGATGACACCGAGTTCGAGAAATCGCAAAGCAATCATGGCGACGATAGGTGAAAAGTCGAAAATGCCGATAGGCGGGATCACTCTTCGAAACGGAGCCAGGTACGGTTCCACCACACGTCCGATAACCTCCCCGATGGCAGAATCGCGTCCTCCCACCCAAGACATAATGATGTACGCAAACACGACGTAAAAATAGATGGTAAATAACATTTGAACAGTGTCAATTAACCAGTTGAAAAACATTCCATCACCTCAAGCCCTGTCAACGTCATCCTTGACCATATCCGTGATCGTTCCGTGCACTTCTACGTTATCCGGGGTACACAAAAAAATGTCGTGCCCCAATTTCTGTATATTTCCGTTTACGGCGTACACGGTTCCACTCAAAAAGTCGACCATGCGGACTGCCTGCTCTTTGCGCATCCGCTGTAAGTTGACGACGACCGGCTTGCGGTTACGCAAATGATCGGCAATTTCTTGTGCTTCTTCATACGTTCGCGGTTCAAACAACACCAATTTTACGTTTTTTTGACTGTGTAGTGACACGACGTTTCCACTTTGCCGCCGTTTTCGGTCTTCTCTACGTTCTTCCTGTTCAGGTTCCTCGATTTCCTCGTAAATCTCTTCTTCTTCCTGAAGACCGAAATACCCCATAATGCGGTTGAACATATCCCGTCACTCTCCTTTCCCACTTCAAAAAGTCCTCAGCTTTCACGTCCGACTAACACGGACCCCAACCTGACCATCGTCGCTCCTTCTTCAATGGCGACCGTGTAATCGTTGGACATCCCCATCGACAGTTCCAGCTTTCCAACCTGCGGAAGTTCTAAACGGTAAAGTTGATCCCGCAGTGACCGCAATTCCCTGAACACGGGGCGCACCTCTTCTGGGTTGTCGACAAAAGGAGCCATCGTCATTAACCCTACGATTCGGATGTTCGACATTTCTGCCACTTCTTTTGCAAACTCCACTAATTCTGACGGGGCCAGACCGAATTTGCTCTTCTCCCCCGACACGTTGACTTGCAAAAGACAGTTCACGGTCATGGCGCGTTTTGCCGCACGTTTTTGTATTTCTTTAGCCAGAGAATGGCGGTCTAATGAGTGTATATATGTAAATCGGCCTAAGACGTTCTTCACTTTGTTGCTTTGCAAATGGCCGATGAAATGCCACGTTCCCCTTGACCCGAGCTTGTCGTATTTCGGTACAGCTTCCTGAACGCGGTTTTCGCCGATGTGTTCGATCCCCAAATCGAGGACAGCGCGTGTCGTGTCGATCCCGACGTATTTCGTCACGGCGATGAGCCTGACGTCTTCCGGTCTTCGACCGCTTCTACGGCAGGCGTCGGCGATCGTTGCCTTTACGCGTTCAATGTTGCGAGCAATTGTCTGACTGTCCACGTCTTACGATTCATCCTTTCTGATTCCGATCCAGGCTACCATGCGACCTGCCTTTTCACCGTCTCGCCGGTGGGAGAAAAACAGCCATTCTTCACAACTCGTACAAAAGTTTGTCACGGACATTCGACTGTTTTCGACGCCGGCTTGCCTCAAGATGTCCGCATTCGCCCGTTTTAAATCCAGCATGAACCGTCCATTGTCTTTGGGGTGCACGATGTCGTCGTCCAAGTCAGGGATTTGTTCCTTCAGCGCATCGACTACGCGATCGTCCACTTCGTAACAGCAGGAACCGATGGAAGGGCCAATCGCCACGCGAACGGACCCCGGGTCGGTCCCGAATTCCCGCTTCATCCGTTCCACCATTTCCCGGGCAATCCCGAGAACAGTCCCTCGCCAACCGGCATGGGCGACTCCGACGGCGCCACGATCGGAGTCCCAAAACAAGAGCGGGACACAGTCTGCGTAAAATGCAGTCAAAAGGATATCCCTTTCGTCCGTCACAAGCCCGTCAGCGGCTGGAATAGCCGTTTCGCGCTTGCGATTGCCGGCACCGCGCTCAGCCCGGGTCACCCGCACGACGTTTTTTCCGTGAACTTGCGTTGCACTCGTCCAAGCGTCGAGGGAAAACCCTAGCGCCCGTGCCAGTCTGTCGCGGTTCGGGACGACGGCGCGGGGGTCGTCCTGCTCCCGATGTAACCCGTAGTGCTGTCCTGCGCTCATGCCAGCGGTAAGTGTCGGGGATTCCTTAAGCCAATCCGAAATCACTGTCACAGGTATCCCCTGCACCTTTTCGTAACGAAATGGCTCCACAACCCATCCTCCTTCATTTCATATTACCACAACTCACCCGGTTGACAAATGTCCAAACAAAAAAACCTCTTGTGCAGAGGCTTTCAGTTTTTATGCCCATGTTTCGCCGTGATGACGGAGCGTTGGTAAAGTTTTTCTTCAGGGTCGTAGACGTCGTGGTTTGAAGGGATTCCCTGTAAGCGCACGAGGATGACATCGGAGCCGATCTTTACGATGTTGCGCCAAGGAATGACGTACTCCTCTCCTCCAAACAGACTGAACACTTTCGTAGACGCGGGCACTACGATGGCTTCAACGCGTCCCCGTTCGAGATCCAGCTCTAGATCGTTCACGTGCCCCAACTTTTTCCCGTCGTGAATGTTAACAACGTCTTTCGTTTGCAAGTCTGAAATTTTGATCACCGGATTCCCCCATTCCGTTCATATGCTTTAGTATGAGTATATGAGACAAACGCCTGGGATGTACTTAAAAAACCGCCCGAGGGCGGCTAAGATGTCTTAATGTTTTTTTGCATTTGTTGGATGGCAGCTTTTTCGAGGCGGGAGACTTGCGCCTGAGAAATGCCGATTTCGTCTGCGACCTCCATCTGCGTTTTGCCGTCAAAAAATCGCATCGATAAAATCAATTTTTCCCTGTCGTTCAACTTGTGCATCGCTTCCCTCAGGGCAATTTCTTCTACCCACTGCACATCTTTGTTGCGTTCGTCACTAATTTGGTCCATCACGTAAATGGGATCTCCCCCGTCGTGGTATATCGGCTCAAACAGTGACACCGGATCTTGAATGGCATCTAGTGCGAACACGACATCTTCTTTCGGGACATTCAACTGTTCGGCAATTTCCTGTACCGTCGGTTCCCGCGAATGTTGGCTGGTCAATGTGTCCCGCACTTGCAAGGCTTTGTAGGCGATGTCCCGAAGAGAGCGCGAGACCCGAATCGGATTGTTGTCCCGAAGATAGCGACGGATCTCCCCAATAATCATCGGAACGGCGTATGTAGAAAATTTCACGTTTTGACTGAGGTCAAAGTTGTCGATCGCTTTCATCAAGCCGATGCACCCGACCTGAAACAGATCGTCCACATATTCGCCCCGGTTGTTGAATCGCTGTATGACACTTAACACTAAACGGAGGTTTCCGTTGACGAGTTTTTCGCGAGCCCATGTTTCTCCTGACTGTAATTTGCGGAAAAGCTCCCGCATTTCCTCGTTTTTCAAAACGGGAAGTTTGGACGTGTCCACCCCGCAGATCTCAACTTTGTTCCGTGTCACGATTCTCCCTCCTAAGGAGCAGCATTACTGAACAGTATCTCCTCGGGAAGGAAAATTATAAGTTCGCCTCCAATATCACACGTCATTGATTTTTTTAAAAAAGGCGAATGATCTTGCAGCAGGAAAATATACTTTAGCAATCACACCATACGGTTGAATTCTCTGCGCAGCCGTTTTAAAATCCGTTTTTCTAAACGCGAGATGTACGATTGTGAAATACCGAGCAGGTCGGCGACGTCTTTTTGTGTCATTTCTTCCCCGCCTTCCAGGCCGAAACGCAGTTTCATGATCGTCCGCTCGCGTTCGTTTAACGTCTCTAACGCCTTCTTTAAAATTTTTTTGTCTACTTCGTCTTCAATGTCGCGGTAAATCGTATCGCTCTCTGTTCCCATCACGTCGGACAACAGTAGCTCATTTCCGTCCAAGTCGATGTTTAGCGGCTCGTCGAAAGAGACTTCGGTCCGTATTTTGTTGTTGCGCCGCAAATACATTAAAATTTCGTTTTCAATGCAGCGCGACGCGTACGTCGCCAACTTGATCTTTTTTTCCGGATCGAACGTGTTCACCGCTTTGATTAAACCGATCGTGCCGATAGAGATCAAGTCTTCAATGTTAATCCCGGTGTTTTCAAACTTGCGAGCAATGTAGACGACGAGGCGCAAATTGCGCTCAATTAACACCGCGCGAACAGCGGCATCTCCTGACGGGAGCTTTTGCAGTAAATGTTCCTCTTCTTGCCTCGTTAAAGGAGGGGGCAGCGCTTCACTGCCGCCAATGTAGTAAATCTCTTCCGTTTTGATTCCCGTTAACAGTAAGAAGCGGTACCACCACAAATAAAAAAACCATTTCCACTTTAAGAACACTTTTATTCCCTCCTCCAATCGTTTAAACCGCTTCATCCACGCACGCCGGGTGTACAATCATTTGGTACGTGCCGTCAGAAGACAGCGGTCCACTGTCCAACCCGATGAGCACATCGTTGACACTAAACGTGCGCCCTTCCCGCACGACCTGAACCTTGTCCGGCTTCAACGCCAAGAGAAAGTCAGTTCCCCGCCTCACACTGCGGTAAGGGATCAGTTTCATCCGGGTCCCCCATTCAGGCGGAAGCCGTGACAAACCCGCGGTCACGTCGCGTTCTTTGACGGCTTTTTTTACGGGTGGGGGCAACAGAGGGGCGATTAATCTGTGTTCCGCTATCATCACCGGCGTCCGCGTGAACGGATCGCGGAGTTGATTGCCCGTGTCGATAAACCCTACCGTGCGTAGTCCTCGTTTCCCGATCTGGATCTCCACGTGTACGAGAAAGTGGTGAATGTCTTGCCTTTCGGCCAAAGATTTAAAGGTGAGTCGGGAGTAGAACCACACCAGCGGGAAAGCGAGGACCACGAACGTCCACGTCACCGGTGTTCCCATCCCACCGGACTGGGTTACCAGTAGACCGTTTAAAGCCTCTTGGTGATCGAGCAAAAAATAGTGTGCCGCGAACATGCCGCCTCCCACCACAAACGACGTGAAATAAAACACGCCCCAGTTGCGCAAAAAGGCAGGCCTACTGCGGTATCCGAACGCGACGAACACCATCAGGCACGACCATAACAATTTGACACCCCACGCAAACACCCACGATGCGACAGGAGCTAACATCATGACGGCATAGCACGCCCCGAGTACGGCGGCTACCGCTAACCGCCAATACGCGGTTTTCTGCTTGCGAATGGCCATCGTCAGCCAGAGGAGCAGAAAGTCCACGCAAAAATTGAGGAGAAAGACCATGTCCGCATACACCGTCATGTCCAAACTCCTCTCAAAAAGTGAAGGTGTAAACAGTATATACCCAATTCTATTTCGAAGGCTGTCAAAACATGCTAGTAGGCTGATAATTTTTTTCGTCGAACAGTGTACCTTTTTGTGTTGAAGTGTCATCAGTGAGGGGAGATTAGGAAGAAGGGGGCGTCCATGGACGCCATCTATGAAAAACGGTTCGCTTGGAGGGAAAACGCACTCGTCAAAAAAACGAGACGGTGCGCGGAAAGGGGTTGGTTCTGCAAGCATCAAGTAGCATACCTGAAGGTCATGAGCGCATTTTGGAAAAGGCAGCAGGGAGCCACTAACGCGTGCACTGACAGCGGAAGGTTTACCACGAATACACGATCTCTCCTCCGACTACAGTCATTTCAGTTTTTGCGTCTAACAGGACGTCCGGATCTGGTTCGTCCACAATGTCGTGGGAGAGGACGACAAAATCGGCCAGTTTGCCTGGTTCAAGTGTGCCCTTCACATCCAGTTCGCCGCTGGCGTAAGCCCCTCCCCTCGTATAAAGGTGGATCGCCTCCATGCGGCTGAGGCGCTGTTCCTTAAAAAAACCTTCATGTTCCACTCCAGGCGCCCGCCTCGTTTCCGCTGCGTGAACACCTAACAGTGGGTTGAGGGGTTCAACTGGAGCGTCAGATCCCCCCGCTAACGGAATTCCAGCGTCCATGAGCGTCTTCCACGCGTAAGACCACTTCAGGCGAGAATCTCCCAGTCTCTCTTTCACCCAAGGCAAGTCGCTGACGACAAACCGCGGTTGAATATCGGCGACGACATGGCTTTTTTTCATCCGTGTGACAAGGTCGGGACGAATCACTTGCACGTGGATGAGCCGGTCAGGAAACGACAGCGAAGGGACGCGTTCCAACGCGGAGAGGATCTGTTCCAGTGCCGCATCCCCGATGGCGTGAACAGCGACGGCCAAGCCCTGTCTGCGCGCTTTTTGAATCAGCTCAAGCATCACGCCGTGACAGTGTACGCGTACGCCCGTCTGGTCCGGTGCATCAGCGTAAGGTTCAGACAGCCAAGCCCCTCTTCCGCCCAAAGAACCGTCTGCAAAAATTTTCATCGCTCCAACCTTTATCCAGTCGTCCCCGTATCCCGTCGACCAGTTGCGTTTACACAACTCGTTCAACCCGTCGTGGTGGATGAGAAGATGGCAACGCAGCCGATAAGCACTGGGCCCTATCAGCCGTCGATAAATCGACCACGTCTGGTCCACTCCCCCGGCATAACGGATATCTTCCGTATGCACACTCGTCAGGCCGAGCTTGTGAGCTTCAAGGATCGCCAGCTGTGTCGCTTTTTCCAGTTGGTGCTTCGTCATCTCCGGCACGTGCCGCTTCATCATTTCCGCCGCTTTTTCCAACAAAAATCCGTTCGGTTCTCCGCCTTCCGTGCGCAAAATTTTTCCACCCGGGGGATCAGCCCTCAATCGATCCATTCCGGCCATTTTCAATGCCAACGAATTGACGACGACGACATGGGTACAGACGCGAATGAGCACGATCGGATGCACTTGCGACAACGCATCGAGGTCAAAGCGGTTGAGCATATCTCCGCCACTGAGATGGTTATCGTCCCATCCCATTCCGACGATCCACTCACCCGGAGGGGTGTGTGCCACTTTCTCTTTCAACCGGCGAATGAGTTCTGCCCGGTCGGTCACGTCTTCCAACGAAAGTCGCAGCAACTTCATCCCGTATCCGATGAGATGGGCGTGGCTGTCGATCCATCCCGGAACGACGGTCTTTCCACCCAAATCTACTCGCTTCACCCCGTGACGGCCAAACTGAAGCTCTAACTCGTGCGCACTCCCGACGGCCAATATGCGCTCGTCCCTCGCAACGAGGGCTTCCGCGATCGTTCCATTTGAATCCAGGGTCGCAATTTTTCCCCCCGTGAACAGTACGTCACCCACCAAAAACTCCTCCCATGTAAAAACAGCCCAAATGAGGCTGTTTTTAGTCACAACGCGGCCTTGTACCGAATTATTTGTTACGCCGATTCCGTAAAAACGTCGGAATGTCCAGATTGTCATCCGGCTTGTTGAACGGCCTGATATTCAGTTCGTGGTTGTCGTTGACACTTCGGGTGCGTTGGAACTGGGGCTTGCTCGGCTTTGCCTGCCCCTGTTCTTGATGTTCAAAACCAGTCGCGATGACCGTCACGAGTATTTCGTCTTTTAAATCTTCGTTAATGACGGCACCGAATATCATGTTGACCTCCGGGTCCGAAGCCGAGGAGACGATGTCTGCCGCTTCGTTGACTTCGTACAAACTGAGATTGGTGCCCCCGGTGATGTTCATCAACACGCCGCGCGCCCCGTCGATGGATGTCTCCAACAGGGGACTGCAGATCGCTTTTTTGGCCGCTTCAGCCGCCCGGTTCTCTCCCGTGGCCATGCCGATTCCCATCAGTGCCGAGCCGCGCTCGGTCATGATCGTCTTCACGTCGGCGAAGTCGAGATTGATGAGTCCAGGAACGGCAATCAAGTCAGAAATGCCTTGTACACCTTGCCTGAGAACATTGTCAGCTTCACGGAAAGCCTCCAACATCGGCGTATTTTTGTCCACAATTTCCAAAAGACGGTCGTTCGGAATGACGATGAGCGTATCGACTTTGTCTTTCAACGCCACAATCCCGTTTTCCGCTTGCTGTGAACGGCGACGTCCCTCAAACGTAAACGGTCGAGTGACGACGCCCACCGTCAACGCTCCCACCTCCCGGGCGACTTCTGCAATGACCGGTGCCGCTCCTGTACCCGTTCCACCGCCCATTCCGGCCGTCACGAATACCATGTCCGCACCCTTTAACGCGTTCTCGATACTCTCCCGTGATTCTTCTGCCGCTTTCTTCCCGATTTCCGGATTGGCACCAGCCCCCAGTCCCCGGGTCAACTTGTCTCCAATTTGCAGTTTCGTTTCAGCCAGTGAACGGTTCAGCGCCTGAGCATCCGTATTGACGGCGATGAACTCGACACCTTTCACGTCGCTGTCAATCATTCGGTTCACGGCGTTGCTGCCCCCGCCACCGACACCGATGACTTTTATTTGCGCGACTTGTTCAACATCCATTTCGAACTCTAACATCGTCGTTCCCCCTCGCAGTCAGTCTCCAAAATCCATTAAATAAATTCGCTCAGCCAACTCTTGACCCGCTGCAAAAACGGTTCCTTCCGACGAACCGTCCGTTTTGTTTTTTTCTTCTGTCCGCCTGTGGACGAGCGCGTGGATCCCGGCTGTTGCTTGAGCGCGAAGCGTATGACACCGACCCCGCTCGTGTAAGACGGGTCCCGCACTCCGACATCGTCCGGTTCAGCGACGCGGACGGAATTCGCCAGCGTATTCCGGGCGACTTTAATCGTCCCGGCTAAAGACATCACCCCTCCTGTCAGGACATACCCTCCCGCAGGAGGCTCCCTGTAACCCATTTGCTCTAATTCCTGCCGGATCAAAACAAACATTTCCTCGACCCGCGGTTCAATAATTTCCGCGAGATCTACTTGGTTGTACTCCTGCTCTTCGTTGCTTCCAATGCGGGAAACTTTAAACTGAATATCTCGTGAGGCGTCTTCGATCAAGGCACACCCGTATTTGACTTTAATTCTCTCAGCTATATCGAACTGCGTGTGAAAGCCGATAGACACGTCATTCGTTATGTATTCCCCGCCGATCGGTATAACCCGTGAAGCCACCAAGTTTCCCTGTTCAAAAACGGCGATCGTCGTCGTCCCTGCCCCGATGTCGGCCAGTACAACACCGAGCTGTTTTTCGTCTTTTGACAGAGCCACCTCACTACTGGCGAGCGGCAGCAAATAGATTCCGGCAACGCCCAGTTCCGCTTTCTCGATACAGCGGATCACGTTGTGCAAGATCGTCTTAGACCCTGTAATGACGGTGGCCTCAACTTCCAAACGAACGCCAATCATCCCGCGCGGGTCTTGGATGTCGCCAAGCCCGTCTACTAAAAATTGTTTTGGTACGACATCGATGATTTCTCGCTCGGGCGGTATGGCAATGACACGGGATGCTTGCAACACCCGTTCAATGTCTTTTTGCCTAATTTCCCGGTCGTCACTGGAGACAGCGACGACCCCGTGACTGGCATGCAGTTCGATGTCATTCCCTGATATGCCCACGTACACTTCATCAATGTCAATTCCGACCATTTGTTCCGCTTGATTGACAGCTTCGCGAATGGAATGAACGGTTTGATCGATGTCGACAATGGCTCCTTTTTTGATTCCCCGGGACTCGGCAGTGCCTACACCGACAATCTGGATCGTTCCGTCGTTTATTTCTCCAATAATGGCGCGGACTTTGGATGATCCCATGTCCAAACTCACGATAAACTCACTGCTCAACCGGTGGCACCTCCTCTGCATCCCACTTTAAAGACCGATATGTGTTTATTTCCACAGATCATCGAGCAATTCCTTTTTTTCTATGCAAATTTTCCAGTGGAAAATATTACGTCGACCGTTATTCTAACTCTACCGTATCTTTAGCGGATTGGGAAGAGTTTATTGGAAGAATGCTCGCTTTTACACGGGCTCTCCTTTTGAAAACGGAAAACGCGACGTTCAAGTTTCTATTTCTCCCCCTTCTGCCACCTATTGCTCTGTATCGACGAAAAAGGGGCATTTTTCAAGAATTTTGGGCACATTTTACGGCTGTCTCGTATCGTCTGCTTCACTCCCCTGCTCCTCGTCTCGCGTGTCTTCTTTAACGTAAGGTTCAAACCACCCGAAGTCTTCGCTGTACGTCATGTGCACAATACCTCTTGCATCGTCAGGAATAAACTTTCGGTATTGGGCAATGTTGTCGCGGAAAGTGGAGATACGCGTAATAACTTCATTCCCTTCATCAGTGAAAACGCGCACTTCGTCATCGTACAAGTCACTCTCATGTGGGTGAATTTCCGAAAGCGTACGCAGCGTTTCTGGTTCAACT
>k87-757416_pt1 | contig 12038 bp, 11 predicted proteins | sample MGYA00084031_6733416 | MGnify analysis MGYA00084031
CGCAGGTGCCCGAGCTGCGCCGGCAGGCTGATCGCCTGCTGGTGAATCACTCGCACCCCGTCGATCACCGAGGGCGGGTCGCCCTCGACCTGCTCCACCGCCCTCCCCAGGTGGTCGGTCATCGGCAACCAGGCCGCGGTGACCTCGAGACGGCCTCCCGATCGCGTCCACTCCCGCTCGCGGGCGTGGCGCTCACGCAGGTCGTCGCGGTCGGAGAAACCACGGTGCCATGGGCCGTCGAAACCCGCGACATCGGCTTCCGGGCACGGCACTTCGGACTCGGTGGACGCCTCCTCGGGATCGACGCCGGGCTGCCGCTCGGTGCGTTCGACATCAGGTTCCCAGGACGTGGTCATCGCACGCCTCACATCCGTTCGAAGTCGGCGTCGACCACGTCGTCGTCGGAGCTGCCCCCGTCCGACTGCGTCCCGCTGCTGGTGCCGGAACCCCCTGCACCGGCCTGCGAGGCCAACCCCTGGTAGATCTGCCGGAGGTCGTCAGTCAGCGGACGAACCCGGTCTGGCGGAGCCTCGTTCTGCACCGCCTCACGTGCCTCGTTGATCAGCATCTCCGCGCGAGCCCGCTCGTTCGACGGGGCCGCGTCACCGAGCTCCTCGAGTCGCTTCTCGACCTGGTACGCCGCCGAGTCGAGTTCGTTTCGGGCCTCGACCGCTGCTCGCAGCTGCTCGTCCTCGGAGCGGTTGCGCTCGGCCTCGGCGACCATGCGCTCGACTTCGCTCTTGTCGAGGTTGGAGCTGTCGCTGATGGTGATGCTCTGCTCCGCTCCGGTGTCCTTGTCCCGCGCAGTCACGCTGAGGATGCCGTTGGCGTCGACGTCGAAGGTGACCTCGATCTGCGGCTCCCCTCGCGGCGCCGGACGGATGTTCTCCAGGCGGAACCGCCCGAGCACGCGGTTGTCGGCCGCACGTTCGCGCTCGCCCTGCAGCACCACGATGTCGACGGCGGACTGGTTGTCCTCGGCGGTCGAGAACACCTCGGTGCGGCGCGCCGGGATCGTGGTGTTGCGCTCGATCAGCTTGGTCATCACCCCACCGCGGGTTTCCACGCCCAGCGACAGCGGGGTGACGTCGAGCAGCAGCACGTCCTGCACGTCTCCCTTGAGCACGCCCGCCTGCACGGCGGCCCCCAGCGCGACGACCTCGTCCGGGTTGACGCTCATGTTGGGTTCTTTGCCGCCGGTCAGCTTCCGCACCAGCGATTGCACGGCCGGGATCCGAGTGGACCCACCGACCAAGATGACCTCGTCGATGTCGTTCTCAGTGACCTTCGCGTCGTCCATCGCCTGCTTCACCGGGTCCAGGCACCGGTCGATGAGATCGCTGGTCAGCTTCTCGAACGTGGATCGCATGACCGAGGTCTGCAGGTGCTTCGGGCCCGAGGCGTCAGCGGTGATGAACGGCAGGCTCACCTGCGTCTGCGACACCGAGCTCAGCTCGACCTTGGCCTTCTCCGCCGCCTCGAAGAGCCGTTGCAGCGCCTGCGGATCGTTACGCAGGTCGATCCCGTTGTCCCGCTGGAACTCGTCAGCCAGGTGGTCGACCAGCCTCCGGTCGAAGTCGTCACCGCCCAAGTGGCCATCGCCGGCGGTGGCGCGGACTTCCACCACCCCGTCACCGACGTCGAGAAGGCTGACGTCGAAGGTGCCACCGCCCAGGTCGAACACCAGCACCGTCTCGTGACTCCGCTTGTCCATGCCGTAAGCCAGCGCAGCAGCCGTCGGTTCGTTGATGATGCGCAACACCTCGAGCCCCGCGATCCGACCCGCGTCCTTGGTCGCGGTGCGTTGCGCGTCGTTGAAGTAGGCGGGCACCGTGATGACGGCCTCCGTCACGCGCTCGCCCAACGACTTGCCCGCGTCGTCGGCGAGCTTGCGCAGCACCTGGGCGCTGATCTCCTCCGGGGCGTAGTGCTTGCCCCGAACCGCGAAGCGGGTGTTGCCTTGCTCGTCGGCGACGACGTCGAAGCCGACCGCGTCGGCCTCGCTCGACACCTCCTCGAACCGGCGTCCGATGAACCGCTTCGCGGAGTAGATGGTTCCCTTGGGGTTCAAGATCGCTTGGCGGCGGGCCAACTGCCCCACGAGCCGCTCCCCGGAGTCGGTGAAGGCGACCACCGACGGCGTGGTCCGGGATCCTTCCACGTTCGGGATGACCGAGGGCTCACCGCCCTCCCAGACAGCGATCACCGAGTTCGTCGTTCCCAAGTCAATTCCGACTGCTTTAGCCATGAGTAGCTCCTGTCAACGCGAGCAGATCGAGTGGTGCTGCTGTTCGGGACTGCCGCGAGCCCGCTTCCTGCGCTCGCCGGGAGCCTCCACGGACTGCTGACCGGGCACCTGCCACCGTCTCGATCTCGCGGACTGGCTCGCCTCACCCACCGGTACCCGCAACATCGGCACCCCTGTGTTCGCGATGGCGCAGGTTCCCGGACTCGAGGTGGTCCCCAGGAACGGTGGACGGCCGATCCCGCACCGCGGGCCCTCGTCCGCGAGCACTTCATCGCCTTCCGGCGCAGTGGACGCCTCGCGACCCGGATGTTCGCCCCAGGACGTTCCCCCACCACGTCCAGGTCGTCGTGGGACACGCCTGGAGCGCCCCACGCGCCGAAGAACCCCACCGTTCCGGCGGAAGGTCTTCATGGGCGTGTGCCGCTGCCATGCGCGCGCACCGCGGAACGTTTGTTCGACCTCCCTGTCCCTCTCGCGGAACGAATCGGACCGGATCAGCGTCATCGCGGTACTCCTCGAGCGGAGCGGGGGCAACACCAGTTCAGGACCTGCCAGCAGCGCCAGGCGCAGTCCACAGACACATTTCAGCGGTAGATCGGGGAATCCGACGCCCCGCTCCCTCCAGGAACTGCCGAATTCGCCTGGTCCACTGCGTTCCAGTGTGGTGCTCGCGCAGACGTCGCGCGTCCGTCCCCGAAGACGAAATCTTCGCCAGGGTTCGGCCTGTCGAAGCAACCGGTCGGAAGGGCGCGAGCTACCTGTCCAACGCCCGATGCCGTCACGAACGAGTTGTCAGACCCGCTCCGGCGCGTAACATGGCGGAACATAAGAGAAGCCGTTGGAGGGATCTCATGGACGACTTGAACATCCCTGCAGCACCTCGAAATGGCAGTAGCCGGGCGATTGGGACCGGTTCCGGCTTCGACTGCCTGTTCCAGCTCACGATAAGGATGTTCGAACGCCGGGATCAGGCGGAGATCCTGCGATTGGCGATGGAGTCGGTGCCCACCCTCGGCCCCTACCGAGCCGTGTCCGCCTACTTGCAGCGCGATCAGCGAATGATCGAGTTCGTCGACGACGGGCACGATCCCCCGGGCGAGCTGGTGGAACAGCTCGGCACTCTGGACGGCGAGGATGGCTCCGTCGCTGTGCCAGGGGCGGCGTGGGCGCGGGCGTTCTGCTTGAAGGACACGAACGGAACGAGCGGCTACCTCGTGGTCACGGCGAAGGCCGAGCCAGGATTCGACGAGCTGTTCCTGCTCAGCGCTCTCGCCCAACAGACTGGCGCAGCCGTGGCGAACGCGTGGTTGCACCAGAGCGAACGCGAGCACTCTCTGCAACTGGCGCGGCTGAGCGAAGAACTCACAGTGATGAACCAACGTCTCACCGAGGCAGTTGCAGATTTGCAGCGCCGCCAGACCATCCACGACGCCTTCACGCACATCGTGGCTTCGGGCGGCCGCGAGCACGAGATCGCGACCACCTTGCACGAGTTGACCGGATGTGCCGTCGCCATCGAGGACCGCTTCGGCAACGTGCTGTCGTGGGCGGGTTCTGGGAAACCCGATCCGTACCCGAAACCGAACGTGCAGCGGGAAGCGATTCTCCAACAGGCGGCCACCTGCGACGGTCTGACACGTGACCGAGGCTGCCTGTTCGCATTGGCACGCTCGCGGCACGAAATCCTGGGGGTCATCGTGCTGGTCGATCCAGGCCCCGCGGTCCGACCGCACGTGAGGTACGCCCTGGAGCACGCGGCCACGGCCCTCGAACTGCGGCTGAGCCACGAGCGGAACCTGGCCGAGATCGAGCTCCGGTTGCGGCGTGATCTCGTCGAAGACCTCATCTCCGGCACGAGCGACCCGAGCGTCTTCGCGCGGTCCGAGGCGGTGGGGCACGACCTCCGCGCCCCGCATTACGCCGTGGCCACGCAGTGGCCCGGCACGCGCACCGAGGACCAACTCGCGGCCGCTGTCCGGAAGGCCTCGAGGAAGTTGGGCATGTCCATCCTCCTGGCGCGCCGCCCTGGGATGGTGGTCTTGTTCAGCAGCGGCAGACCCGACTCCGGCTTCTTCCGCGCGGTGGCCGAGGGAATGGGCACGGACGACGGGGCGATCGGGGTGGGGGGCCGCTGCGATGCGCCGGAGGAGTTCGCGCGGTCCTTCCAGGAGGCGCTGCGTTCCCTCCGGATCCGACAGCAGTCGAGGCTGAGCAACGGGATCACGTTCTTCGACGAACTCGGCATCTACCGCATCCTCGGTGAGGGCGACGGAGGTGCCAGCATCGAAGCGTTCGTCCAGGAGTGGATCGGATCCCTCCTGGAATACGACCGCAAGCACCACTCGAACCTGGTACGAACGCTGTCGCAGTACCTCGAATGCGGCGGCAACTACAACGCCACGGCCCAGGGGCTCGTCATCCACCGGAGCACCCTCCGATACCGCCTCCGTCGGATCCGGGAGATCTCGCGCATCGACATCAACGACGTGGACAACCGTCTCAACCTGCACGTGGCGACCCGCGCGTGGCGAGTTCTCGACGCCGCGGCCTGAGCAGCGGATGTCACCGGACGCCTCGCCGGTGCTGTCTGGGATCTCCCTCCACCCCAGCTCGATCGCCCCGGCTCAGGAAGTGCTGGCGCCGATCGCCTGCTCGACCCACTCGCGCAGGGCCTGCACGGGCAACGCACCGGCCTGCCGTGCGATGACCCTGCCTTTGTCGAGCAGCAGCAGAGTCGGGACCGCCTGGACGGTGAACCGCTGCGAGGTTCCCGGGGCGGAGTCGACGTTGACCTTCACGAGCTTCAGCCGGCCGGCGTGCTCCTTGACCACTTTCTCCAACGCCGGGCTGACCATCCTGCACGGCCCGCACCACGGGGCCCAGAAGTCGACAAGCACGATCAAGGACGACTTCTCGGCAACTTCCGCGAAGTCGGCATCCCCGGCCTCGACGATCCACGGGATCGGCCGATGACATTCGCCGCATGTCGGACGTCCCTCACCCGCCGGCGGTACCCGGTTGACGCGTCCACAGTGCTCGCACCGGATCTTCTGCGATTCCATGCTGTCCCCAGCCCTCCTCGCTCTGCACAGCGCCATCATGAGCTTGACCTTCGCTGAACCGATGTTCCAGCACTCCGCAGGACCAAATCCGCTGCCGAGGATCGGCCCGGCGAGGCGAGCGCAACGCTGTTCACCGCCCACCGCGAAGGCGTCCACGGGCAGCGCGCAGCGTGCGGCGCAGCCGGGAGAACGTGGGCCGGAGGAGGTGCAACCGGCCGACCGGTGTCGCCGACACGGCGGTCCTGTGCGCACCGCCGACCGGATCGATCTCGGCGAGGATCCTGGAAAGGTCGGCCAGCACGCTGCCGACGACCAACCAGCTCGTCGTCGTCGAGCCGAAGGCGTCCTCACCGTGCGCAGCCATGCGCTGGCTGAGCGAGGCCAGTTGGGCACGCGCTTCTTCGATGGCATGGATCAGCTGCTGCCGGGGCGACTCCTCGCCCGGTCGTTCAGGGGCATCGGGGTCGTCGGCGACCAGGGCCCGTGCCCACGTGCCGACTCCGTTGCCGATGTTGGTCACCAGTTCCCCGACCCGCGCGGCGACAACCGTGTCCCATTCGGCGCCCGCGCGCCCTTCCCCGATGTCGGCCAACGCTCGGGCGATCCCGCTGGTCTGGTCGACGATGTGGTCGACCGCTTCGGTCGCGGCTTTCGCCCTCACCAGCAGCGCCGCTGGAGCAGGCTTGCGGGCGTGGCTCACGAAGACGCTGCGGCGGGGGTTGTAGCGCAGGCTCTCGGAGGCGCGGTCCAGCTCTTCCCGGATTTCGGCCACCTGCTCGTGGAAGTCCCGTGCGGTCCACAACAACTCCTTGGTTCGCGCGGGCGCGAACACCACGTCCTCGCGGGAGAGCTGCTCGCCGATGTCGACCAGCAGTTGACTGAGCTTCCGCGCCATCGCGGCGAGCGAGTCACGCGCAGCGTGCACATGCACAGGCGGGGCGATCAACGCGTTGACCAACACCCCGACCAACGCGCCCAGGAGCGTCTCGTAGACCCGCTCCTGGGCGTAACCCGGAATTGCGTCCCCGATCGCCATCACGAGCAGCGCGCTCACCGCGACTTGGCTCGTTTGGCCGCCGAGCCGGGCGATCCGACCCACCACGAGCGCCAGCAGGACCACGAACATCAGGCTCCAAGCGTTGAGGCCCAACGACCGCCCGAGCACCAAAGCGAGCAGGACGCCCAGCACGACACCCACGACCCTGCGCAGCCCGGCCTGGAGGGTCTGGAAGACCGTGGCCTCCACGACGAGCACCGCAGCCAGCGGCGCCAGCGCCGGATTGGGTGCACCGGTCACCTGACCGCCCACCGCCCAGGCGATCCCCGCTGCGACGGCGGTCTTGAAGATCAGCAGCAGGTCGCCTTCCGAGGTCGAGCCGAACCCGATCAGCGGGGAGCCGAGCGCCTTGAACCTTTCGAGGGCCGAAGCCCACCGGCCCCTGGTACCACCAGCGTCGCGGGATCGGTCGCCGGCGTGGTCCGCGTCGGACGTCCCGGGTCGTCGGGTTGACACCGCCACCACCACTCCCAGCACCGTCAGCGAACACCGGCACCACGCCGGTGACCTGCAACCCCTGGCACGATCACGATGACGCCGGCTGCGCTGCCGACACCCGCCGCTGACGGGTGGCGCCCACCAGCCCGTCCAGGTGTTCGTGCACGAGGCGGACGGCCATGGCACCCTCGCCCACCGCCGAAGCGACACGCCTGGTGGAACCGCTGCGCACATCGCCCGCGGCGAACACCCCGGGCAAGCTGGTCTCGAGGAAGTACGGCGGGCGACCGACGTACTGCCACAAGTCCGTCGCTCCCATGACATCGGACCCGGTGAGGAGGGAACCACTTTCGTCGAGCGCGATCGCGTGGTCGAGCCACCGCGTGCACGGCGTCGCACCGATGAAGACGAACAGAGCACGTGTCGGCACCGTTCGCCGCGTCCCGTCCTGGGTGTCCTCCACGACGAGCGAGTCGAGCCTCCTGGTTCCGTTCACCCGGCGCACCTCGCTGTGCATCATCACCTCCACGCGGGGGTGGTCCTCGATCTGTTCCACGAGGTACCGGGACATGTTCTCGCCGAGGTCGGCTTCGCGGACCACGAGGTGCACGCGCTCCGCGTGCTCGGCGAGGAAGAGCGTCGCCTGCCCTGCGGAATTGCCTCCGCCGACGACCACCACGGGATCGGATCGACACATCCGCGCCTCGTGCAACGTGGCGGCGTAGTACACGCCGGTCCCCTCGAACGGCTCGATCCCGGGGACCTGGAGCCGACGGTAGTGAACGCCGGTGGCGAGCACGACCGCGCGGCTCGTCACATCGCGCCCCTCTTCGAGGCCGATGGCGTAATGTCCGTCCCGCACGCTCAGGGATTTCGCCGCGGCAGGAACGTTGATGTGAGCGCCGAACTTGTCCGCCTGCAGAACAGCTCGTTCAGCAAGTTCCGCGCCGGAAATGCCCGCGGGGAAACCGAGGTAGTTCTCGATCCGCGATGAGGTTCCCGCCTGCCCGCCGGTGGCAAGACCTTCGAGCACGGTCGTGTTGAGCCCTTCGGAGGCACCGTACACGGCAGCGGCGAGGCCGGCCGGACCCGCGCCGACGACCGCCAGATCGCAGGAGATGTCCTCAGAGGTGTGGTGTCCCGAGCCGAGGGCTGCGGCCAATTCGGCGTTGCTCGGGTTACGCAGGACGACGTCGCCGTGGAGGATGACGACCGGGGTTTCCGACGGCGCGACGCCGAACCGCCGCAACACTCGCTCCGCTTGCTCGTCCTGTTCGACGTCGGTCCACCGGTACGGCAGGCGGTTGCGCGCCGCGAACTCGCACAACCGCCGTGCGTCCGGGGAGTAGCAGGAGCCGACGATGCGAAAACCGACTCCGAGGCCGATCAGCAGCGAGCGCCGGATGAGGTACGCCCGCAGGATCAGATCTCCGAGCACCGCGTCCTGCTGCATCACCTCCCGCAGCCAGTCCACCGGAACTGCGAGGACCTCGCCAGGTTCCGCGACCACGGCGGTGAGCGGCGACGCTTGTCGCGACAACAACCCCAGCTCACCGAGAAAACGGCCGGCACCGTGCACTCGGAGGACGTGCTCCTCCGGTTTGCCGTAGCCTTCGACGATCGCGACCTTGCCGGCGAGGATGACGAAGAACTCGTGGACGCGCTGTCCTTCCTCGAAGAGCACGTCGCCGCGCTGGGTCGGTCTGCGCTCGCTGCGGGTGCCGAGGCGATCTATCTGCTCGGGGCTCAGCCGCGGGTACGCCCCGTGCAGGTCCGGTGTCTCCGCTGCAACATCGATGTTCATAGTCCCCCCGCCGCCGATCTCCGACCAGTCGAACGTCGCGTCGACGTAGCACCAACACCGGTCCTCACCGGGTTCCGCGCAGACGAGGCGTGCGCCCCTGGACGAGGAGCGCGCCCGGCTCAGGTGCGTGATGGACACGGGACCGCCGGGGCCCGACATGCGCGCGCAACGCAGCCGAAGATCCACCCGCGGCGAACTGACTGGCAAGCATTCCTCGCAACTTCCACCACTTCTTCCGACGACCGGTCGCACGTGCACCACGGGTCCCCCGCATGCCGGCTCTGAGGACAGACCTCGCGGTTCCCGCGAAGTTGAACTGACCGTGGCAACCATCGTGCCGATGACCGCACTCCCCGACCTCGTCCCGGCAATCGCAAGAACGCCTCCGCCGACTGTCACCGCAGGCCGACACGGGCACGTTCCGAGTCCAGCGATCAGGGGCAGCTCGGACAAGTCCGGTACCTCAGTCGCGCCTTCTCCTCGGGCGCAGGCCCCGACTTCGCCGCTACCGCAGGCGCGCACCTCGCGCCGCCTGGCGACGGCGAACCCTCGATCCACCGGAACGTCGTGCGGGACGGATCAGGAACCGAGCTACTCCGCTGCGCTCGAGCCCCGGCCGCCCTCCGGCCGGGCGCCCACGTCGAAGATCCTGCGGTGCCGACGCGCCGTGCGGGGCTCAGGCACGTCAGCCAGCCCCTGCGGGCATCGCAGCGCCGCCCACGACGTGGCCTCGGAGCCCGCCTCCTCCAGGGCGGCGCGGTAGAGCGTGAAGACCTCCGACAGCGGCTCGTCCTCCATCGCGTGAAGCACGTTCGGCTCTAGGCCCGTCAGCTCGAAGCTGTCGTTGCGCGCAGCCACCTCGGCCTCGACCCGACGCAGCACGTCGAGGAGGTTCTCGTCCAGACTCGTGACGTGCGACAGATCCACCACCGTGTGGCGTGCTCCGGCGTTGTGCAGCCCGGTGAGGTGGGCCGCCAGCTGCCGCGCAGCCCTGGCGTCGACAGGACCGCTGACTGTCACCACGGTGTACTGGGCACCGCGCTGCACCGAATTGATCGTCATGTCGTCATCGGCGGACGCGACCACGGACGCACCTCCGACCATGTCCTCCAGCACGGCGAGCGCAGCGTGCCGCCACAGGTCGGGACGTAGGCCGGTCGGTCGCACCAGCAGTTCGCCCGCCAGGTCCGGGGGTAAGGGTCGTCGAATGACCATGAACACGATCCTCCTCCACAGCTCTCACGATCACTTCGACTTGGGAGAAGCAATTTCCCGCCCGCGGCCTGCCCTCGCGGGCTGATCCGTCCCAACTCAGGCGTTCGGCGCGTGCTCGCCGGCCGCATCATCGTGTTCGTGGGCGATGATGCTCGCCGCGGCGATCCTGGTCGTTTTGGCCTCAGTCCTGCAGAACCCCCGCCCTGCGGCCGGTCAGCGTCCATCGGAGGCTCTCGAGGATGCGATGCTCTTGGACGTGGTCGTCACGAGCGTCAGTGCCGGTCCGGCGTTCGTGCTGGTCGCCGCTCCACCTCCGGCACGATGGGCCGCCCGAGGGCTCACCGGTCCAGCCCCGTCATCCCCGAAAGCGGACGAAGGCCTCACGCGCGACCTGTTCAGCCAACTCGCGGTCCTGCCACCCCCGCACTTCGGAGCACTTGCCGGGCTCGATCTCCTTGTAGACCGCGAAGAAGTGCGCGATCTCTTCGACCAGGTGCCAGGGCAGGTCCCCGAGCCCGTCGACGTGCTCTTGGCGCGGGTCGTCCGCCGGGACGCACAGCAGTTTCGCGTCCGGGCCGCTCTGGTCGCGCATCCAGAACACCCCGACGACGCGCGAGGTGATGACACAACCTGGGAAGGTGCGCTCCGCGGCCAGCACGAGCGCATCCAGCGGTTCGTCGTCCTCAGCGAGGGTGTTCGGCACGAACCCGTACTCCGCCGGGTACTGCATGGCGGTGAACAGCGTTCGGTCCAACCGGATCCGACCGAGCTTCTGATCCATCTCGTACTTGTTGCGGGAATCCATCGGTGTTTCCACCACGACGTCGAGGTCCATGACGCCTCCCGTCGGTGCAGGTCGGTCCTTTCAGGAAACGCCGTTCGGGCACCGGATGCAACGACCCCGTCCGCTCGCAACACCACCCCGCAGCCGTTGGGGCCGGGTGATCTGGATGAGGGGTTGCGCATGGCCTGCCCTGATGGTGAAGCGGTCGGGGTCGACGCCCAGCGCGCAGCCGGCGTCGCTCCCGCACTCGGTCGGCGGGCAGGCGCTGCGCGTGCGATGCCCTAGCAGTGCTTCCGCCAACCCCCCAGTGAGCATCGGATCAACGAGGGCCATGCCCCGCAGACCTCCGGTGCTCCGGAGACCCTTCATCTGGGCGGGCCAATCGCGGCGTGGATTTCACCCCCCCGTGCGCACGCGCTGACCAGTCGACGTTTGACATGATGTGGGAGTCGGATCGGAATCGCCGTTCCCTGCCGACGCCTCCTCCGACGGAGATGTCCGCTGCACGTCGCCGGGACGCGAGCGGGATCGCCGCCCGGCAGAGCTTCGAGGCTCGCCCACAGCTACGCGCGAGCCGAGATCAAGGAGTCGACGATGACCCAACAACCGCCCTCCCCCGGTGCCGGGGAGTCGTCACCCATCGATGAACCGGCACGCAGAACGGCGGCCTCCTACGCCGCGTACGAGGAAGCGGAGAACGCAGTGGACTACCTCGCCGACCAGCAGTTCCCGGTGGAACGGGTGGCGATCGTCGGTCACGACGTCAAGCTCGTCGAGCAGGTGGTCGGCCGGATGAGCTACGGGCGAGCCGCGCTGCACGGTGCTTGCGGCGGTGCCGTGACCGGCGTGCTGATCGGCTGGATCTTCGGGTTGCTCAGTTGGATCGAGTCGCTGTTGTCCAGCCTGGCGCTGGCCTTGTACGGACTCATCTTCGGCGCCATCGTCGGGGCCCTGATCAGCTTGGTGACCTACGCTCTGCAAGGTGGACGCAGAGATTTCGCCGCGGTGCAGCACATGGTGCCGAGCCGGTACGAAGTTCTCGTCGACACCGAAGTCGCTGACGAAGCCGCGCGGCTCCTCCAGCAGCGGCAAGGCACGCGGGAAGATGTCACCGGCTCAGCGTCGTGATCGAACCACTCCGTCGCCGGTGTGCGACTCGCCGTGGCAATCCGGAGAGGTCACGACTCGGAACGACGGGCTCCTGACTCCTCAGCTCAGAGGTCGAGCGCGCTGAGGCTGGGCGGGTTAGCGCTGCCGACCGGACATCGACACCGATACGCAGCCGCACGACCGGCGACGCGAGACGACTTCCACAGCTCGGAACTCGATCGTCACCGAACCCTCGAGCCGATGGAGGGTGTCCCGCACGAGATCGGCTCGGCCGATGCGGCACGCTCGGTTCGCCGCTCGATGGCGGGGCTCAGGGGAGA
>k87-947417_pt1 | contig 12038 bp, 15 predicted proteins | sample MGYA00084031_6733416 | MGnify analysis MGYA00084031
CTGGATCTGACCGCCGCGGGCGCCCCGCCACGCCGCCCGCGGGCGGACAGACGCGGGGTGCCGCCCGGGGCCTCAGGCCAGGGCGCGATCGAGCTCGGCGCGCAGGTCCTGCTTGCGGTCCTCGTCGAGCCAGCACGCGTCGATGCCGTTGCGGGCGACCCGCAACAGCTGGTCCTTCGTCCATCCCAGCTCGAACGCGGCGATCTCGTACTCATGCTGCAGCGTCGTCGGGAACATCGCCGGGTCGTCGGAGGCGAGGCAGATCTTCACGCCGCGGCGCATCATCTCCGCCGACGAGCGACGCCGCCAGTCGCGCCAGGCGCGGCGGGAGGTGGTGTAGATGTTCGTGAACGGGATCTGCTCGTCCACCACACGCTGGACGACGGCGTCGTCCTGGAAGATGAAGTAGCCGTGGTCGATCCGCGAGCAGCCGAGCTCGTCGATGCACGTGATCGTGTTCTGCGCGACGGGCGCGTGCTCGCTGGCGTGCGCGGTCGCCGACCGACGGCACCTGGTCGCCCGCGTGACCCGGGGCAGCGCTCACACCGTACGTGCGTACTCGGATCCGCTCCTGGTGCGCTCGAGCAGCGCGTAGTCGACGAGGTATCGCCGCAGCACCGCGACGTCGTCGGTGAACGCCGAGAGCCGCTCGTTGAGCGCCCGTTCGGTGAGCACCTCGCCGGGCCGGATCGCGCGCGCCGCGATGAGAGCGAGCAGCTCGCCCCGCACGGTCTTGTTCGCCGGGTAGCCCGTGATCCGCCCGTCGGCATCGAGGAACCGCTCGGGCCCGGTCGCCTGCACCGGCGCCGGCGCTGCACGCAGCGCCTCGCGGAACGTGGAGCCGTCGGCGCGCCAGCCGTCGCCCGCCTGCGCGATGAGTCCGGCCGATTGCAGCACGCCGATCACGTGTCGCCGCCGCGAGGGCGCGAGACCCTGGAACGGGTCCCCGGCTTCGCCCAGCACGATCCGGGCGTAGGCCGCGCGTGCGGCGTCGTTGCCGAGCGCCGCAACGATCGCGCGCCACGTCTCTGCCATGACTCCAGGCTATTGCGACGCGGGGCACCCGTCAGAACAGGGTCGGGGCCGTGGGCGCAGGCAGCTCCGCGGCGATCGACGTGGCGGCGGAGCGGGCCGCGAGGCGCTGCTCCGGCGAGTCCTCGTCCTCGCGACCGTCGAGCCCGTAACGGCGGATCATGGGGCGGATCCGGCGCGCCAGCCATGTGCGGTACTCGCGGGAGGCGTACGACGAGCCGCCGTAGACGCGGCGATAGGCCGGGAGCAGCCGCGGGTGCTCACGTGCGAGCCACTCGAAGAACCACTCTCGCGCGCCGGGGCGCAGGTGCAGCGCGCCGTAGACGACGCGGGCCGCGCCGGCCTCCGCGATCGCGGCAAGCGCGCCGTCGAGGTGCTCCGTCGTGTCGGTGAGCCACGGCAGGATCGGCATGAGGAACACGCTCACGCGGAACCCGTGGTCGGCCGCCGCGCGCACGGTCGCGAGCCGCGCCGTGGTCGTCGGCGTGCCGGGTTCGATCGACTTCTGCAGCTCGTCGTCGAAGACCGCGATGCTCATCGACAGGTCGACCGGCACGTGCTCGGCCGCCTTCGCCAGCAGCGGCAGGTCGCGCCGCAGCAGCGAGCCCTTCGTGAGCACCGACAGCGGGGTGCCGCTCTCGGCGAGCGCAGCGATGATCCCCGGCATGAGCGCGTATCGCCCCTCGGCGCGCTGATACGGATCGGTGTTCGTCCCGAGCGCCACGTGCTCCCGCCGCCACGTCCGACGCGACACCTCCGCCGACAGCACCTCGGCGACGTTGACCTTCACGACAACCTGGCTGTCGAAGTCCGCCCCGGCGTCCAGCTCCAGATACCGATGCGTGTTCCGCGCGAAGCAGTACACGCAGGCATGACTGCAACCCCGATAGGGGTTCACCGTCCACGAGAACGGCATCGAGCTCGCCGCCGGCACCCGGTTGAGCGCGGACTTCGCCGCGACCTCATGGAAGGTGATGCCCGCAAACTCCGGCGTGCGGACGGAGCGGACGAGTCCGGACAGGCCGATGAGCGCCGGATCCGTCGTGGATCCGTTCACCGCCTGCCCGCTCCAGCGCATGGAGATATTCGAACATCTTTTCGATGCCGCGGCAAGTCGCCACGCACCGATCCTCGCGCCGGCTCACACGGCCGGCGCCAGAAGGACGCAGCGTCACACGGCGAGCGCGGAGCCGCCGGGCGCGAAGTGCGCGATCGGGATGGGGCGCGTCGCGCCGCTCACCGGCCTGTTCGCGAGGATGCCGGTCGCGCGCTCGAGCACGTCACCCATGGTGCGGAAGCGCTCCACGCCGCGCGAGATCGACACCCAGACCGCCTCGTACACGAGGCCGCGCCGCTCGACGTAGGCGATCACACTCGTCGCATCCGAGGCATCGACCGTGCGGTCGCACAGGCGCCATGCGTCGTCGCCGAGCGGCACGAGCTCCAGCTGGTGCATGCCCTCCGAGGTGTTCTCCATCGCGTTCGCCGCGTCCATGCCGCCCTCCGATGTTCCGATGTCTCATCCGGTTCTCAAGCGTCGAACCGACCTTGTGCGCTCCACGCTCCCCCGCAGCGGCGCCGGCCTCCAGAGGGTTGACAGCTCTTGGGACCCGGGTTACAGGCGGCTCGCCCACGCGGATGCCGTGGCGCGAAGCGGTTGTCAACCCCCATGCGCCCGACGGGCGTTGCAGCCACGATGGGAACATCCCGCCCTGCGGGAAGATGCCCGCCTCGGCGGACGACGAGAGGAGCGCGGATGCCAGGCAACAGCGAGACCGTGCTCGCCATGGACGACCCCGTCCTGCTGGCGCAGCTGGCCGATTTCGACGACTACGAGGACGCGGATGGCTACTGACGACGACTGGCTGTCCGAGCCGACGCAGGACGCGCCGCTCGAGGACACGCACGAGACGAACGACGATCAGCGGATCTCCGGGATCGTGGCGCAGACGCGCGCCGATCTCATGCTCGACACGGTGCACGGCGACGTGCACAGCACGCTCGAACGGCGCTTGTCGGACGCCGGCGTCTCGGTCGATGACCGGACGCTCGACGAGCTGGTCGAGCGCATCGAGCGCGGCGACGTGGACGTGGCAGGCCCGGGAGTCGAGCAGATCTGACGCCGGGGCGGGCTCAGCGCGTCGGCGGGGTCAGGCGTCGCAGTTCTGGCACACGCCGCTCATGGGTAGAACCATGAAGCACGTGTCGCACACCTTCGGCGGCGCCTCGGGCTCGGATACGCGCGGACCGCGGGCCGCACGCGGCGCGCGCTTCGGCGCGCTGGCGAGCACGGGGGCGGCGACGGGATGGGTCACGCCCCACGCGCCGTGGAACCGCCGGCTCGGCCAGCGCTCCACCTCGTCGCCGAGCCGGCGCACGATCTCCTGCTCGGTGCGGAAGCCGTTCGTGTAGCCCGGGTGCACCTCGAGCGCGGGCGATCCACCCCGCCGCTCGACGCGGAAGTAGGTGCTGTACCCGACGAATCCCGCGGCATCGATCCCGTCGACGATGCGCCGGATCAGCTCCTGATTCGCCGCGGGGGTGCCGTGCCTGCGGAAGGCCTCGTCAAGCGTGGCATAGCGCGTGGCGCGGCCTTCGTTCTTCCGGGTGGAATCCGCCGGCTCGGGTGATCGCGTCATCCCTTCCAGGGTACGCGGGCTCAGCTGCGAGCCGACGCGAGATCGAGCGCGACGTCGACGATCATGTCCTCCTGGCCGCCGATGAGCCCGCGCCGGCCGACCTCGACGAGGATGTCGCGCGCGTCGAGGCCGAATCGCTCGGCCGCCATCTCGCTGTGCCGGAGGAACGACGAGTAGGCGCCGGCGTAGCCGACCGACAGCGTCTCGCGGTCGACCTGCACCGGCCGGTCTTGGAGCGGGCGAACGAGGTCGTCGGCCGCGTCCTGCAGCGCGAACAGGTCGTAGCGCTCGGCCTCCCAGCCCTGCAGCTTCGCGACCGCGACGAACGGCTCGATCGGCGTGTTGCCCGCTCCGGCGCCGTGGCCGGCGAGCGACGCGTCGACGCGGTATGCACCCGCCTCGACGGCGACGACCGAGTTCGCGACGGCCAGGGAGAGGTTCTGGTGGGCGTGGATGCCGATCTGCGTGCGCTCGTCGAGCACGTCCCGGTAGGCGCGCACCCGCTCGCGCACGCCGTCCATCGTGAGCCGCCCGGCCGAGTCGGTCACGTACACGCAGTGCGCTCCATACGACTCCATGAGCTTCGCCTGCTCGGCGAGCCGCTCGGGGCCGTTCATGTGCGCCATCATGAGGAAGCCCGACACGTCCATGCCGAGGTCGCGGGCCGCCTCGATGTGCTGCTTCGCGACGTCGGCCTCGGTGCAGTGGGTCGCCACGCGCACCGAGCGCACGCCCTGCGCGTAGGCCTCGCGGAGATCGTGGATCGTGCCGATGCCCGGCAGCAGCAGCGCGGTGAGCGTTGCGCGCTGCACGACGGCCGCGGCGGCCTCGATCCACTCGCGGTCGCTGTGGGAGCCGGGTCCGTAGTTCAGCGACGACCCCGACAGGCCGTCGCCGTGGGTCACCTCGATCGCGTCGACGCCGGCCGCGTCGAGCGCCGCGGCGATCTGGGCGAGCCGCGCGGGGTCCAGCTGGTGGCGGAGGGCGTGCATGCCGTCGCGCAGCGTGACGTCCTGGATGTACACCTTCGTGCTCATGCGGCGAGCTCCTTCGTGGCCTGGACCTTGCGCTCCGCGGCACGCAGGGCCGCGCTGGTCATGATGTCGAGGTTGCCGGCGTACTCCGGCAGGTACATGGCGGCGCCCTCGACCTCGAGGAAGACGCTCACCTGCGTGTACCCACCGGGCTGCGTGCGATCGGCCGGCACGAGGGCGTCGAAGCGCGAGTCGACGTCGACGAACTGCACGCGCTGCTTCGCGCGGTAGCCGGGCACGTACTCCGCGACCTCGGCGACCCGCGCGTTGACGGCCTCCTGCACCGCGGCCCGCGCCGCCTCATCGAGGCGCGACGTGAGCGCGTGCACCGTGTCGCGCATGATCATGGGCGGCTCGGCCGGGTTCATGATGATGATCGCCTTGCCGCGCGCCGCCCCGCCGACCTGCTCGATCGCCGCGGAGGTCGTCTCGGTGAACTCGTCGATGTTGGCTCGCGTGCCGGGGCCCGCGGACTTCGACGCGATCGACGCGACGATCTCGCCGTAGTGCACCGGGGCGACCTGGCCGATCGCGTGGATGACCGGAATCGTCGCCTGCCCGCCGCACGTGACCATGTTGATGTCGGGGGCGGCGAGGTACTCGTCGAGGTTCACCACGGGCACGACGTAGGGCCCGATCGCCGCCGGTGTGAGGTCGACGAGCTGCTTGCCGTAGGGCAGAAGCTTCTCGGCGTTCGCGACGTGCGCCTTCGCACTCGTGGCGTCGAAGACCACCTCGATCTCGTCGAACAGCGGATGCGCGATCAGGCCGTCAACGCCCTCGTGCGTGACCTCGTATCCGAGCCGCCGCGCGCGGGCGAGCCCGTCGGAGTCGGGATCGATGCCGACCATGACACCCATCTCGAGCACGTCTGAGAGCCGGATGATCTTGAACATCAGGTCGGTTCCGATGTTCCCGGAGCCGATGATGGCGACCTTCGTCTTGGGAGCCATGCCCTGCCTTTCGCTGTGGCGCACGTTGATCCGCTGATCGGATCCCTTATCGGACCCGGTCCCGCGCAGATCCGTCGCGGTCGCTGGGGAGCCTAGGACCGAGATCGACGGATGGAGAACATCCGTGCCGGTGACCGGAACACCATCCGATGACTGCCGGCTCCCGATTCCGCGCGCCGCCCACGCTGCCCGGCGGGTCGCTGCGGCGCTGGGGACCCAACAGGCGGCACGTAGACTGAACGACATGTCCGCACCCGCACCGTCGTCCGGCAGCGGCGCGCGAACCCCCAGGATCACCATCCTCGACGTGCTGCGTCTGCTCACCGAGCTCGCAGCCTTCGCAATCCTGCTGATCTGGGGCTTCGTGGCGTGGCCGTTCGCATGGAACATCCTGTTCGGGCTGCTCGCGCCGGCCCTCGCGATCCTCGCGTGGGCGCTGTTCGTCTCGCCGAAGGCCGTGTTCGCCGTGCACCCCTTCGTGCGCGTGCTCGTCGAGCTGCTCGTCTTCGTCTCGGCCACCATGGCGCTGTGGGACCTCGGGTACGGCTGGGTCGGACTCGGCTTCGGCATCGTCGCCGTCGCCGTCGGACTGCTCCATGGAAGGCGCTCGCTGGAATGACCACACCCGTGCTCGCCGACGTCCTCGCCCGGCTGCGCGACGCGCTCGGCGAACGCGTCGACACGTCGGACGCCACCCTCGAGGCAGCGCGGGCCGACCGCTCCGGGCACGTCGCCGCCGGGCGCCCGCTGGCGGTGGTGCACGCCGAGTCCGTCTCGGACGTGCAGGCCACGATGCGGATCGCGAGCGCGACCGGCACACCGGTCGTGACGCAGGGAGCGCTCACGGGGCTCGCAGGCGCGGCGAACGCCGGCACGGGCGAGATCGCGCTGTCGACGCGCCGCATGGACCGCGTGATCGAGGTGCGCCCGGACGACCTGCTCGCGGTCGTCGAGCCCGGCATTCTCAACGCCGAGCTGAACGCGCAGCTCGAACCGCACGGCCTGTGGTGGGCGCCCGACCCAGCGAGCCGCGCGATCGCGACCGTCGGCGGGAACATCGCCACGGGCGCCGGCGGCCTGCTGTGCGCGAAGTACGGCGTCGTGCGCGACGCGGTGCTCGGGCTCGACGTCGTGCTCGCCGATGGGCGCCTGGTGAGGATGGGCCACCGCAGCGTGAAGGGCGTCACGGGCCTCGACCTCACGTCGCTCATGATCGGCTCGGAAGGCACCCTCGGCGTCATCGTCGGTGCCACCCTGAAGCTGCGCCGGCTCGTGCCGGGTGAGGTGTGCACGGTCGCGGCGACCTTCCCGAGCGTGCGCGACGCCGCCGCGGGCTCCGCCGCCGTCACGGCAGCCGGGATCCAGCCGGCGATCATGGAGCTCATGGACGCCTTCTCGCTCGAAGCGGTGCACCGCTACCTCGAGCTCGATCCGCCGACGCCGGGCGCGTCGCAGCTGACCGTGCAGACCGACGGGCCGGCCGCCGCAGCGGAGGCCGACGCGGTCGCCGCCGTGCTGCGCCAGGCGGGCGGCACGGTCGCGATCACGCACGACCGCGAGGAGGGCGAGCGGCTGCTCGCGATCCGCCGTGCGATGCATCCGGCGCTCGACCGGCTCGGCACGGTGCTCATCGAGGACGTGTCGGTGCCGCGCAGCCAGCTGCCGGCGATGTTCGACGAGATCGCCCGCGTCGAGCGCGAGCACGGCGTCACGATCCCCGCGGTCGCGCACGCCGGCGACGGCAACCTCCACCCGAACTTCATCTTCGACGGCGACGAGGTGCCCGAGCACATCTGGGCGGCCGCCGACGACCTCTTCCGCGCCGCGCTCCGCCTGGGCGGCACGCTCACGGGCGAGCACGGCATCGGAGTGCTGAAGTCGCGCTGGCTCGCCGACGAGCTCGGCGACGATCAGTGGGAGCTGCAGCGCCAGATCGCCCGGGTGTTCGACCCGCAGGGCATCCTCAATCCCGGCAAGGTCTTCGCGCCGCGGGTGTGACGATCAGATCCGCTGCCACTGCGGCTTGTTGTCGTAGGTGTAGCGGTAGTAGTCGGCGAAGCGCAGGCGCGAGGCGGCGGCCTCGTCGACGACGACGGTCACGTGGGGGTGCAGCTGGATCGCGGAGCCGGGCAGCGACGCCGTCACGGGCCCCTCGACCGCGCCGGCGACGGCCTCCGCCTTCGCCTCCCCAAACGCCAGCAGGACGAGGTGTCGCGCGTCGAGGATGGTGCCGAGCCCCTGCGTGATGCAGTGCATCGGCACATCGTCGACCGAGTCGAAGAAGCGTGCGTTGTCCTCGCGCGTCTGGCGGGTGAGCGTCTTCACGCGCGTGCGCGACGCGAACGAGGAACCGGGCTCGTTGAAGCCGATATGCCCGTCGGTGCCGATGCCCAGCAGCTGCAGATCCACACCGCCGGCGGCCGCGATCGCTCGCTCATAGGCGTCGCCGGCCTGCTCGATCCCGTCGACGCGGCCATCCGGCACCTGCACGAGGCTCGGGTCGAGCCCCAGCGGCTCGACGACCTCCCGCGTGATGACCGAGCGGTAGCTCTCGGGGTGCGCCGGGTCGAGGCCAACGTACTCGTCGAGCGCGAAGCCGCGCACCCGCGAGACGTCCACGCCCCGCAGCGACTCGCGCAGCGCCTCGTACACCGGCATCGGCGTCGAGCCGGTCGCGAGCCCCAGCACGGCGTCGGCCCGCTCGCGGATCAGCCGCGCGATCTCCTCCGCGACGATCCGCCCGGCCTGCTCCTTGCCGGAGACGATCACGACCTCGGCCATCCGCACCCCTTCCATCGGCACCGCCCCGAGCGGGCAACTCGATCCTCTCATCCCGCGCACGCGGGCAGTGCCCGAGCCGTGAGCTCGGCGATGCCGGATCGTCATCGGTTCGTAATCGCATCCCCGCGCGCTGGCACGCGCACGCATCTAGCATGGAAAGCGGTTGTGTCGTGCGGACGCGCGCGGCGAAAACCAATTCTGGGGGACGAGACGATGACCGACCTGGCGACCAAGCCGATCGACGCCACCGTCGACGACACGCGCGCGCTCGACAGCGCCGAGACGTCCGCGGTCGAGCCGCGGGCCGCCGCGCCCGAGCCGCCGGAGGGCGGCCGGCGTGGCAGGAAGGGGCTCCTGCTCGGTCTCGGCGTCCCCGCGGGGCTCCTGGTGGCCGGTGCGGCGTTCGCCTCGACGATCCTCATCGCGCCCGGCGTGGTGGTCGCCGGCGCCCCCGTCGGCTTCCACACGGCCGGCGCCGCCGCAGACGCGATCAGCGAGCGGCTCGCCGGCGCGGAGATCACGATCGGCGACGTCACCGTGACCGGTGCCGAGCTGGGCGCGAGCGTCGACGCGAAGGCCGCCGCCGAGCAGGCCTTCGCCGATCACCCGCTGTGGAACGTCGGCGCCTGGAACCCCGAGCCGATCGAGGTGCCCGTCACGATCGATGCGGCCGCCGCGACCGAGACGCTCTCCGAGCTCGCACCCGAGCTGTTCGTCGCGCCGGTGGACGCGCAGGTCGTCTTCGACGGCACCTCGTTCACGGCCGTGCCCGCGGAGCCGGGCGCCGGCCTCGACTTCGAGGCGCTGGCCGCCGACCTGTCGGCTGCGCTCGCCACGGGCGACGAGATCGTCGTCAACGCGCAGCCCGCCGAGGTTGCGGCGACCACCTCGACGGCGGCCGCCGAAGAGCAGGCCGCTGCGCTGAACGCGCTGGCGCAGGGCGCCGGGTTCTACATCGGCGAGGACAATGCGCTGCCCGTCGATGCGGCCACCCTGGGCTCCTGGCTCACCGTGACGCCGAACGGCGAGGGCGGGTTCGCGGTCGAGGCCGACGAAGCTGCGATCCAGCAGGTCGTCGACACGCTGCCGGAGAAGGTCAACCGCGAGCCGGTCGAGGAGATCATCATCACGAACTCCCGCGGCGAGCACCTGCAGGTGCGCCAGGAGGGCCAGGACGGCTGGAACGTGACGAACACCGAGGGCGTCGCCGCCGACTTCGCCGCCGCTCTCGAGAACGGCACGAACCGCGTCGAGCTGCAGGCCGAGACGGTCGAGCACGAGACGCAGACCCTGTTCCGCCGCATGGAGGTCGATCTCAGCTCGCAGACGGCGTACGCGTACGAGAACGAGCAGCTGGTGAACTCGTGGACGGTCTCGACCGGCGCCGGCGGCACGCCGACCGACCAGGGCCACTACACGGTCTACGCCTACACGCGGATCCAGAACATGTACAGCGATGACGGCAGCGTCACCGAGGACGTGCCGTGGGTCACATGGTTCAACGGGCCCGCGGAAGAGGCCTTCCACGGGGCGTGGTGGCACAACAGCTTCGGCACGCCGGTGAGCCACGGCTGCGTGAACATGCGCATCGCCGACGCGAAGTGGGTCTACGACTGGACGACGATCGGCACGGAGGTCTGGGTCCACTCCTGATCCGGCATCTCGTGTGAGCGAACGCCCCCGTTCCGGATCGGCGTGCCCTACGCTTTGGGTATGACGGATCTGCGCCTGGTGGAGCTCTCGGCCGACACGATCGTGGCGGTCAACAATCTTTCGCTGCGTCCCGGCCAGGAGCAGTTCCTCGCTCCCGTCTCATATGGCATCGCGGCGACCGTGCTCGACCCGCGCACCACGTGGCAGCGCGTCGTGCTCGACGGCGACGAGGTGGTGGGGTTCATCAGCGCGAACTTCGACCCCGAGGCGCCCGTCGACCACTTCGACTCCGTCCTGTGGCGCATCAACGTCGACGCCGACGACCAGGGGCGCGGCATCGGCCGCTTCGCGATCGAGGGCCTGCTCGCCGAGGCGAGGGCGCGCGGCCTCGACCACGTGAACGTCATCTACGAGCCCGGTGAGGGCGGCCCCGAGGCGTTCTTTCGCCGTGTCGGATTCACACCCGTCGACGAGACCGAGTACGGTGAGGTTGTCGCGGAGATCCGTCTCTGACACCCCGCGAACGCCTACCCGAACTTCAGGCCACGCGTCGCCGCGTGCCCTGACTCCGACCGGCGGCGGGGTCTCGTATCCCCCTCCCCCAACGAGGCTCCGTCGCCGTCCCTCCCGAGAGCACCGTGGTCGCTGCGCTCGCGCCAGCGGCTGCCCCGCCGCCACGGCGCGGCAATCGCTCAGACCAGCGACTGCTTCCACGCGCTGTGCAGCTGGGCGAAGCGCCCCGTGCCCGCGGTGAGCGCCTCCGGCGTGTCGTCCTCGACGATGCGGCCGTGTTCCATGACGAGCACACGGTCGGCGATCTCCACCGTCGACAGGCGGTGGGCGATGATGATCGCCGTGCGGTCCGCCAGCAGCGTCTGCAGCGCACGCTGGATCATCCGCTCCGAGGGAATGTCGAGCGACGCGGTCGCCTCGTCGAGGATCAGCACCGCCGGATCCGCGAGGAAGGCGCGCGCGAACGAGATGAGCTGGCGCTGCCCGGCCGACACGCGACCGCCGCGCTTGTTGACGTCGGTGTGATAGCCGTCGGGCAGACTCCGGATGAACTCGTCCGCGCCGACCGCGCGGGCGGCCGCCTGCACCTCGTCGAGCGTCGCCTCGGGCCGGCCGAGGGCGATGTTGTCGGCGACCGTGCCGCTGAAGAGGTAGGCCTCCTGCGTCACCATCACGATCGCCCGGCGCAGATCGCGCGGCTCGAGCTCCCGCAGGTCGACGTCGTCGAGCGTCACGCGGCCCTCGCTCGGGTCGTAGAACCGCGAGACGAGCTTGGCGAGCGTGGACTTGCCGGCGCCCGTCGTGCCGACGAGCGCGACGGTCTGCCCGGCCGGGATATCGAGCGTGAACGACGGCAGCACGACCCGGTCCCCGCCGTACCCGAAGGTGACGTCGTCGAACCGGATGTGGCCGCGGGCCTGCGGCAGCGGCACGGGCGCCGTCGGATCCGGCACGCTCGGCTCCTCCTCGAGCACGCCCGAGACCTTCTCGAGCGCGGCCGCGGCAGCCTGGTACGAGTTGAAGAACATCGCGACCTCCTGCAGCGGCGCGAAGAAGTTGCGCACGTACAGCACGGCCGCCAGCAGCAGGCCGACGCTGAACTCGCCGGTGGTGATGCGCACGCCGCCCCACAGCACGACGACGCCGATCGACACGGCGGAGATCGCCATGAGGCCCGGATCGAAGATGCCGAAGAGGCGGATCGACTTCATATTGACGTCGCGGTATTCGGCGGCCAGCGCGCCGAACTCCTCCTCGTTCCGCGGCTCCGTGCGGAACGCCTTACCGGCGCGGATGCCCGTCATGGTCTCGACGAACTTCACGATCACGCGGGCGCTCACGACCCGCGACTGGCGGTAGCGCAGCTGCGCGTTCACGTAGAACCAGCGCATGAGCAGGCCCATCGGCACTGCCGCGACGACCAGGACGAGCCC
>k87-1833_pt1 | contig 12034 bp, 15 predicted proteins | sample MGYA00084031_6733416 | MGnify analysis MGYA00084031
GTACTCCCGTCTCTTTGTCAATGTCAGCGGCTCGCACCATTTTGTCCAAAACGCGGGAATCTGTCAAAAAATTTTGTCCCAGTGATTTTTTCGGTTTTAACCGGTAGTCACGCAACACTTGTGAGGTCCGCCCAGTGACGGAACGCTGATCGCCCATTGAAGTCCTCCCTCACTTTAGTTTTTGCACTGCTCGACGAAGTTCATCCGGCGTAATGTGAAAAGCGTTTAACCGCTTGTACAGGCCTTGGGCATTGGCATAGCCGACGCCGAGGGCTCGACCGACGGCTTCCCGCCGCTTGCGCGCCTGAGGGTGTAAGGTCAAGCCGCAGTCAATCATATCCTCCCACGTCACACAGTCCCTCGGTCTTACTTCTAACGTTTCTGCCCTGGCTTCAGCCAGGGCATGACGAATCACGTCAGGTGGGGCGTATTCTACACCTGCCTTACCGTCTTTCGACGCGAGTTCCCGGGGGATGAAGGCGTGTTTGCAACCTGGCACAGCTTCCCGGATGATGCGTCGGATGCGCTCACCTGGATAGTCAGGGTCTGTCAATACGATGACGCCGCGTTTCACTTGGGCGAGTCGAATGCGCTCCATTACTTCTGCACGTAATGCCGAGCCGCCTGTCTCAATCGTCTCGGCATCCACGGCACGGCGAACGGCCGCCGTATCGTCTCTCCCTTCTACGACGATCATTTCTTTTACCACCATGCGTTCTATGAAAGATACCTCCCGTCAAGATAATCTGAACAAACGGCAGGCATTTTCCGTCGTCTGGGCGGCCAGTTGCTCTTCCTCCACCTGCCGGATTGCCGCTATTTTGGCCACGACGTAAGACACGTACCCACTCTCGTTCCGCTTCCCGCGTTTCGGCTCTGGTGCCAAGTAAGGGCAGTCTGTCTCGACCAACAACCGGTCAATCGGCACTTTGCGCGCAATGTCCCGAACGTCGTCCGCTTTTTTGAACGTGACCGGGCCGCCAATGCCGATGTAAAATCCGAGGTCGAGACATGCCTTGGCTGTTTCCCAATCTCCTCCAAAGCAATGCATGACGCCTCCAACGTCTTCTGCGTGCTCCTCCCGGAGGATGCGGACGACGTCGTCGTGTGCGTCGCGGTCGTGAACAATGATCGGTAATTGAACCTTTTTGGCGAGGGCAATTTGCCTTCTGAAGGCGTCTGCCTGCACGTCCTTTGGCGAGTGGTCCCGGTAGTAATCGAGCCCCATCTCCCCCAGCGCTACCACTTTCTCATGGGATGCAAGGTCTTCAATCCAAGCGAGATCCTCGTCATGCAGATCTTTCGCATCGTGGGGGTGCCAACCTACCGCCGCAAACACAAAGTCGTACGTCTCAGCCAGTTCCAGGCAAGTCGGGATCGTCTCCCGGTTGTACCCGACGTTGACGATGCGACTGACGTTGTACGTCTGCTGAGCACGGCTGATGACGTCCTCACGGTCTTCGTCAAACTTCGGGTCGTTCAAGTGTGCGTGGGTGTCAAACAACATGAATGCCTTCAACTCCTCCGACACGTATAAGTCGACTGTCTCATCGCCTTGAGAACACCATCGGTTGTCGTCATGCGATGGGTGACCTCGTCCGTCTTTCACACGTTCAGGACATGTCCCACTATCTCTACACGGCGTTCATGAAAACGATGGTTGCACCGTGGAAGACCAGTGCAACCATCCGCTTTGACACTACTTGACGCGGGTGCCGTTGGCAATGTCTCCGGACACTGTGGACAATACGAGACGGTCTCCGTCTTGTGCTGCTAAAATCATGCCGTTCGACACCTCTCCCCGCAATTTTATCGGTTTTAAGTTCGTGACGCAAATGACCTTCTGTCCGACGAGTTCGTCCGGCCGGTAAAATTCTGCAACGCCGGAAACGACTTGACGCTGTTCGTATCCTAAGTCAAGCTGCAGCTTTAGCAGTTTGTCGGCGTTTTTGACCTTCTCTGCACGAACAATTTCTGCGACACGCAGATCTGTTTTGAAAAAGTCGTCAATCGTCAATTCTTCTGGTGTCCCGCCTTTGGCGGCCGACTGCTCCTTCTGTTCTTGCCGGCGCTTGTTTTCCTCCGCTCGCTTGCGCGCAGCCGCCGTCGACTCGTCAATGACGGCAATCTCCTTTTCCAAATCGAGGCGCGGAAAGAGCGGTTCGCCTTTCGCCACTTTCTGCCCGTCCGGAATCAAACCGAACGTGCGGGTGGAATCCCACTCTGTCAGCGCTTCGTCCTTCACGCCAAGCTGCTGCCAAATGGCCTGCGGAGTCTGGGTCAAAAACGGGCGCAACAACACGGATACAATGCGCAAGCTCTCAGCCAGGTGGTACAGAACTGTCCCCAGTCGGTCCCTCTTGCTGTCATCTCTCGCCAACAACCAGGGCATCGTCTCGTCGATGTATTTGTTCGAGCGATTGACCAACTGCCAAATCTTTTCCAGCGCACTGCTGAACTCCAGATCATCCAGGTATTTTTCCACGTCGGTTACGGTGTTCACCACGAGTGCGCGCAAATCTTCATCGACAGTCTCCCTTTGACCGGCAGCGGGAATGCGACCGTCAAAGTACTTTTCCACCATGGTGACCGTGCGATGCAGCAGATTTCCCAAATCGTTGGCTAAATCGAAATTTAACCGCTGGATAAACGCCTCAGGTGTAAACACTCCGTCCGCTCCGAACGGGATTTCCCTCAAGACGAAGTAGCGGACAGCATCGGCACCGTAGCGGTCGATGAGGAATTTGGGATCGATGACATTTCCTTTGGACTTTGACATTTTCCCGTCGGGCATGAGCAACCAGCCGTGGCCGAACACCTGCTTCGGCAGGGGTTCGCCGAGGGCCATCAAAATCGTCGGCCAAATGATCGTGTGGAAGCGGAGAATGTCCTTGCCAATGATGTGAATGTCCGCCGGCCAGTAGCGGGCGTACTTTTCCCGTTCCGCCTCATCGTCGGAAAGGTAGCCGATCGCCGAGATGTAGTTGCTCAGCGCATCCAGCCAAACGTAGACGACATGCTCGGGGTTGCTCGGTACTTTAATCCCCCAATCAAACGCCGTGCGCGACACACACAAGTCGTCCAGACCGGGTTTCAAAAAGTTGTTGATCATTTCATTTTTGCGGGATTCGGGCTGAATGAATTCCGGGTGTTCTTCAATGTACTTGAGCAGACGGTCCTGGTATTTGGACATGCGGAAAAAGTAACTCGGTTCTGTTACGTAACTGATCTCGCGGTTGCAGTCGGGACAGACAAATCCGTGGTCAGTTTTTGCTTGCCGCTCGGTCCAAAACGCCTCGCACTCGACACAGTAGTAGCCGCTGTACTCTCCTAAATAAATGTCACCCTGCTCCAGCAAGCGCTCGAAAATGCGTTGCACCACTTTTTCGTGCCGCTTTTCCGTCGTGCGGATAAAATCGTCGTAAGAGATGTCCAACTTCTCCCACAAATCGCGAATCCACTCCACGATCGGATCGATAAATTCCAGCGGTTCTTTGCCAGCCGCCTCTGCACGCCGCTGCAGTTTCTGGCCGTGTTCGTCGGTTCCGGTCAATAAGTGCACATCGTAACCGCGCAGCCGCTTGTAACGGGCGAGAGCGTCGGCGGCGATCGTCGTATATGCATTGCCGATGTGCAAGTTGTTGCTAGGGTAATATATCGGCGTTGTCACGTAAAAGGTTGGTTTGTCACCTGCCACAACTCATTCCTCCTCGAATAATCTCGAATATAAATAAACCTCTCATCCATTGGGACGAGAGGATATCCTCACGCGGTACCACCCAAATTCAGTGCCGACTCACGTCAGGCACTCTCTGCCAGTGTGACACTTGACCTTTAACGCAGGCAATCGTCCCACCCTCACAAAAGTTGGTCTCAACTTGCTTCAGGTGAACTCCTCCAGGGCCATCTTCACTGGGTCACCTATGCCGGCTTTCACCTCACCCGGCTCTCTGAGCAATAGGCTCACACCAGTTACTCTTCCCTTCACAGGATTTGTCACAAGTGTTTCCTAAATATTAACGAAACAAACGTCTCACTGTCAACATTGTATATATTGAACCTTCCGCATTCAGCATGTAATACTTGTTGACTGCCAAAGGAACCGCTGGTATGATGAACTTGTTACACTGAGGACATTATCGCAAGCGTACATACACACTGGGAAAACGAGGAGATGCGAAGTTTATGATGAAGTCAACAGGCATCGTGCGAAAAGTCGACGAGTTGGGACGAGTCGTTATCCCTATTGAACTGCGCCGGACTTTAGGAATCAGCGAGAAAGACGCTTTGGAAATTTACGTAGACGAGGAACGCATTGTCTTGAAAAAATACGAACCGGCCTGCATTTTTTGCGGCAGTGCAGAAAATGTCACCCACTTCAAGAATAAAGTCGTCTGTAAAAACTGTATGGCTGAAATGGCAGAACAGTAGCTTCGACAGGAATAGTTCTCTTCCAAGGGGACTATTTTTTTATGACATTACGTGTGATAGTCGTTGTACACGTCACGTTTGCTCATGTTCCGCTCCTCTGCTACCCGTTTTATGGCGTCTCGCACGGACTCTCCCTCCCGTACGAAGTGATCGACGTGTTCTTTTATAGACAGGTCGCCCCACCACGGACGTACGTCTCCCCCTTCTCTATGTCCGGACCCTCCTTCCAACACGAGGGTGCATTCACCCCGGGGAGATTCCCGTTCAAACCAATCCACCAGTTCGGCCACCGTTCCCCGCAACCACTCTTCATGGCGTTTCGTCAATTCCCGTACGACGACCCCGCGGCGATTGCCCCACTCCTCGTAAATAAGGTGCAAAGTCGACAACAGGCGGTGGGGAGCCTCGTACAACAACACGGTCGCCTCGGTCTGCCGCCACTTTCGCAACACGTCCACACACTTTTTGCGCTCGCGGGGGAGAAAACCGAGGAATAAAAAGCGTTCCGTCCCTAACCCCGACCCGACTAAAGCCGTCAAGGCAGCATTGGCACCGGGAACTGGGACGACGGGGATGTTCTGCTCAACGGCCGACCGGACAAGCTCGGCACCTGGATCTGACACCGCGGGCATTCCCGCATCGCTGACGAGAGCGACGGATTCTCCCTGCAACAAACGCCTCACCAGTACCTCTCCCTGTTTGGCGCGGTTGTGTTCACGGTACGACACGAGGGGTGTGTCGATGTTAAAATGAGTCGTCAGCTTGCGGGTTTGGCGTGTATCTTCTGCCGCAATGACGTCTGCTTTTTTTAACGTGTTGATCGCTCTGACCGTCATATCCTCCAAATTTCCGATCGGGGTGGCCACTAAATACAAAGTTCCGCTCCCCTCTTCACGGGGGGCGAACGACTTTTGGCGCAACATCGCCTTACCGCCCTTTCTGAAAAAGTGCACGCTTCTGCTCGTGAGAGAGGCGTTTAATTTCGATTTCCCGCTTCAGTCCCCACGACCGACTGTCTCCCGCTTCCACATAGCGAAGCGTCACAGGCGTCCGACCGCGGGTGTACTTTGCGCCTCTCCCTGCGTTGTGCTCAGTTAACCGTTTTTCCACATCGACGGTGTAGCCGGTGTACAGCGTTTTGTCGGAACACTCGACGATGTAGACGAAGTGACCTTTGGATGATGGCGTCACGAGTAAACTCCTCCGTAAAAGCGGTGGATGTCCTCGGTGTACGAACCATCTTGTTGGTACACGACCAACGGGCTCTCCACGTGCAGCTCCACTCCGCCGTCCTTCGCCGCTTCCACCAGGACCATATTCGCTTCCGCTTCCCGGCGGGGATGTACCCATCGCACGCGTTTCGGTTCCAAACGGTATCTTCGCATGGTCGTCACAATGTCGGCAAAGCGACTTGCCCGGTGAACCATGGCCAGTCTGCCTCCCGATCTCAACAGCCGGCTGGCGACCCGTACGACGTCTTCCAGCGTACAGCATATTTCATGCCGGGCGATGGCGACGGATTGATTGCGGTTGCGTTCGCTCTCACTCACGGGCATGTACGGCGGATTGCACGTCACCAAATCGTACCGCCCGTTCCAGTCCGGGAAACACGCGCGCAAATCTCCCTCAAACAAGTTGATTTGTGTAGACAACCCGTTCATTTCCACACTGCGCCGCCCCATGTCCACTAAACGCGGCTGAATGTCCAGTCCGTCAATGGGAAGCGATGTCCTCGTCGACAGCAATATCGGAATGACCCCGTTGCCTGTACACAAATCGAGGATGCGCCCCCTGTGGGGAACGCGACAAAACCTGGCTAACAACACTGCGTCCATAGAGAAGCGAAACGCGTTAGGACTTTGCACAATGCCCAGTTCCGGAGTTAGTTGATCGATGCGTTCATCGTCGCGTACACGGACAGGGTGGATTGGTTTAAAGGACACGTTCTTCGCTCCTACTCCTTTCGACAAAAAAGCCGGTTTTTCAACCGGCGGGGCTTACTTGTTTAAAAACGACATACAAAACAGACAATCGCCATCCGTGCGAATACTGCCGTAATGCAGATTGCAGATGTGGAAACCCTCGTGGTACAAACGCGCCAGATTGTCGTGGCCTTCCCCGATCGGCCTCTTGACGTCACTCTCCCTTGCCTTAGCCCTGTCATCTCCTGCTTCTTTGGCCAGGCGCTCACGCAAAAGTCGGTTTTCGGTGCTCAACTGGTGATTTTCTTCTATCATGTCCGCAATTTCCTGTTTTAAGCCGCCTAATTCTTCGTACAGTTCACCGATTCTCTCTTCGAGTTGCGTCATTTGGGTGAAAATTTTGGATTTATTCACGTTATTCCACCTCAGTTAGGCTGCTTAGTCTGCTGCTCGACTTCACTCAAATCGTATTCTATGAGGCGTTCCAACTCATCCAGCTCAACCCGGACTCTTCTTTCAAGCAAATTTAACCCGACCACACGACCGGTACCGTCCGGAGTTGTGACGCGATCACCCATATCGGGCATTTCTCGCTTTGCTTCCTCGTATGCATCGTTCTCATACTTGAGGCAACACATGAGGCGGCCACACAAACCAGAAATTTTAATCGGATTGAGTGACAAATTTTGGTCTTTCGCCATTTTAATGGAGACCGGTTCAAAATCTCCGAGAAAAGAAGAACAGCAAAGGGTTCGACCACACGGTCCAATACCGCCTAACATTTTCGCTTCGTCCCGCACGCCAATCTGTCTCAACTCGATGCGCGTGCGGAAGATGGAAGCTAGATCCTTGACGAGTTCACGAAAGTCAACCCGGCCATCTGCTGTAAAGTAAAAAATAATTTTATTGCGGTCAAATGTGTATTCAGCATCGATCAGGCGCATGTCTAATGCGTGTTCACGCACTTTTTCACGGCAAAGGGAGAGCGCCCTTTCCGCTGCCGCCTTGTTCTCCATGACTTGGCGCCGATCTTCCTCGGTCGCCAATCTGAGGACGCGCTTAAGTGGGAGGACGACTTCTCCTTCACTGACGTATTTCTTTCCGATCACGACCTTACCGTACTCGATGCCACGGGCCGTTTCAACGATCACGACTTGATCTTTTCCGATCGGCAGATCGTCGGGGTCAAAGTAATATATTTTACCCGCTTGCTTAAAGCGGACACCTACTACCGCATACACGTCTCATCCCTCCTGAACGGACAACACCCATCCCTCCAAAATTAACTGCGATGGCACATGCTGTTTAAGCTGTCGTTTCGCCAACATCAACGCTTCCATCGCCTGGACAAGTCTAGGTTCCGTCCATTTGGTCAGCTGTCGCTCGAAATGTTCTGAATGTTCGAGGAAAGTTAACGGCTGTTCGCAACCTAAACTTATATTTAGCATATCTCGATACCACAAGATCATCAAGTCCAGAAAATATTCCAAGTGATGCTGTCCGAGTTCGGATTTCACCACTTTTTCCTGAATGACGACCATCGCTTGACCGATGTGTCCATCGACAGCCTTTGCCACTTGAACCACGACGTCCAATGCGTGTCGAAACCATTCTCCCCGCACGATTTGGCGCGCTTCTTCCAGGCTGCCTGCGAGCTTTGCGGCCACTGCCGCCTCTCTTTCAGCGACACCTTCAGCTGTCAGCTGTCGGGAAATGATTTCAGATGGGACGCGTTGGAACGGGATGGTCTGACAACGGGATAACACGGTGGGAAGGACGTGATGTTTGTTTTCCGTCAAGAGAACGGCCACCACATCGCCTACAGGCTCTTCCAAAAATTTTAACAAACTGTTTGCCGCCTGGACTGTCATCATGTCTGCTGCTTCTATGATCAACACTTTGACGGAGGCTTCCATGGAATGGTAGGAGACGTTTTCCTGCAGCGCGCGGATCTGGTCGATTTTCACCGCATGCCCCTCGGGCTGAATCCAATGGACATCGGGAAAATTGCCGTGGGCAATGCGCACACAGTGGGTGCACGTGTCACACGCGTCGTCTTTGCGTTTCGTACAGTTGAGGGCTTTGGCCAACTCCATCGCCATGTGTCTTTGTCCGACACGGTCTGGACCCGAAAAGAGGTAAGCGTGTGCCAACCGTCGGTGTGCCAGTGCATTCTTTAACATGCGGGCCGCTTTTTCTTGTCCGATGACTTTGTGAAAGGCCACGTCGTTCCCCCTTACCTTACGCGTTCAATTGAATTAACAATCCTTTGATTTGCCCGATTCGCTCTAAAAGGTGCAACCGGCTTTTTTCCCTCTCGAGAACATCGTCCGTCAACTGAACCAACTGCTCGTCTATTTTCTCTACACAGCGGTATATCCGGGAGCGTCCGCGAGCGTCGGTACTGTGTCTCTCTGCCAGAGCGATTCCTTGGCCGACTGCCCGTTCGACAAATTGGTAGACCAGTTTTTTATAGTGGTTTAAATCGATGAGGGTACGTGAGTGAATTAAACGTCTCGCCTGTTCGTCCAGTTTCCGCAACAGCTCGTCCATCTCCTCGCGGGCAGACGGATACCGCTCCTGTTTTAACACTTTAAAAAACCGGGAGGGTTCGACGTTGCGTTCAGTTTTGATGCGATTCGTCTGCAACTGATGCCGGCGGGAGCCGATGTGATCGTCAATGCGCACTTAAATCTCCCTCTTTTAGTTTAATACTGGACAAACTGTTCCACAGGGAGGACAAAAACGGTAGCACCCCCGACCTGCACCTCCACAGGATAAGGGACATACGAATCGGCACTCCCTCCTAAAGGTGACACCGGTGCGACTAGCTGATCGCGCGACTCACAGTTCTGTTTAATAATTTCCAACAGGTGCGGAATTTTCGCATCTTCGACACCGATGAGAAACGTCGTGTTACCCGCTTTGAGAAATCCACCCGTACTGGCCAGTTTCGTCGCGCGGAAATCTTTTTCGACCAACGCGTTTAACAACCGATTGCTGTCCTTGTCCTGGACGACGGCTATGACTAGTTTCACAGTCAGTTCCCTCCCAAAGAAAAGTGTCGCTTCAAATCCGACTGAATGACCGAAAACACAGCGTCTTCCCCTTGTCTGGCATCAATCAAGCAAAACCGCTCCGGTTCTTTCTTCGCTAACGTCAAAAAGCCTTTGCGCACACTCTTGTGGTAGGTGATGTCCTTCCGCTCGATACGATCGGGTGCGCTGCCCCGCTTTTGAAACACGCGTCTCAAACCGATCTCCACTGGAATATCCAGCAAATACGTTCGGTCCGGTTGAACACCCGTCGTCGCAAAGCGATTAATGGCAGCAATTTGCTGAACGGGGTACGCTAAGCCGTACCCTTGATAAGCGAGACTCGCGTCCACATAACGATCGCACAGGACTATTTTGCCATCTTCTAGTGCCGGGAGAATGACTTCACTGACGAGTTGTGCCCTCGACGCGGCGTAGAGCAGCACTTCGGTCTCATTTGCCATTTCACTGTTTTCCGGGTTTAACAACAGCGTCCGAATGCTGTCACTAATTTTTGTTCCCCCCGGTTCCCGAGTGCGGACAAACGCAAAGCCTTGCTGCTCCAACCACTCGGCTACACGGTTTAATTGCGTCGTTTTGCCCGCTCCATCGGGTCCTTCAAACGTTATAAACAATCCGCTCACACGCGATCCTCCCGACGTGCAGGATGTATAGGATGTGCACCTATTTTACCACTTCTACATAAGTGTTGGAAGGTGTTACCTTGACACCTTGGAAACGTGCGCCGTAAGACAGGAGAAATTGAATGTATTCCACGACGCGGCGGCTGAAAGTCTCTCCTGGCAAGACAACAGGAATGCCGGGAGGATAAGGCAAAACCGCCCGTTTGGCGATACGTCCTGCCGCGTGTTCCAGGGGACACCATTCCCCGTCTTGTTGCACGACTTGAGAAAGCGGTAAATCTACACTGACATCCGGCAAATCGAGCGGCGGCACATCCCAAGTAGAACCCTTCGGCACTCTCGCCTTATCGCTCCACCGATCGACGGCTTGCAATAGAACGTCACACTCCCGCACACCCAAACCTAAAGGCAACACCGCTAGACCATTCGCACTGTCAGACAGTTCCAGTGGTACCCCTTCCGACCTTAAACCGGCGGCTATTTCGTAACCACTCCATCCGGGCCGTTGCAATATCAGTTTATACGGATCGTCGGGAGAAAGTGCTTTCCACTCTCCACGCCCATTTATTTCATCCCGCAGCCACTTCACGACAGGCAAACTTTTTTCAACGTCGCAACGTGCCTGCGTCGCATAATACTTGCGCGCCAAATCCAGTGAGGCCAACAGTGGATAAGACGGACTACTCGACTGAAGTTGAGTCAGCGCCACCTGTAATTTCTCGCGAAAAGCAGATGTGCCGTGCGCATGCACCATCGCTGTCATCGTCATCGCAGGCAACATTTTGTGAGCTGACTGTACGACGGCTGTCGCACCACTCACAATGGCAGAACGGGGCAGCTGTGGGTGAACGGAAAAGTGGGCGCCGTGCGCTTCGTCGACGATTAACGGCACTCCGAACCGTTCACAGACTGCAGCTAACTCGTCAACGGGCTGAGCCATTCCGTAATAATTCGGATTCGTTAAAAAGACGGCTTTCACATTTGGATGACGTTTCAGCGTCCCGCGAAGTTGCTCCGCTGAGACGCCTGCGTACACGCCGGTGGCCGCATCACGGGCGGGCTGTAAGTAAACCGGACGCGCCCCCGCCAGGACACAACCGTTAAAGACCGATTTGTGGGAATTGCGCTGTACGACAATTCCGTCTCCCGGCGCACACACAGTCTTCACGAGCGCTAAATTTCCAACCGTCGACCCTCCCACTAAAAACCATGTCTGCGTCGCCCCAAACGCGTGAGCGGCCAAACGCTGCGCTTCCAGAATCACCCCTGTCGGTTCGTGCAGGTCGTCCAATTCACCGACTTCCGTCAGATCTAATTTAAGTATTTCCTCAAAATAAGGGCGTCCCCCTTTGTCAAAAAAACGACCTTGCTTGTGCCCTGGGACGTGAAAGTAACTGTCGTGTGTTTCTACATGGCGAATAAGGGCGTCTAATAACGGTGTATCGTGTTGCTTCATGTCCATCACCAATAAACATAGCCGTTTCACTAAAGTTTACCATAACAAACTGTATTGAAAACAAAGTGACACCCGCACCACATTTAATGTGATACGGGTGTCCGACAGCCTCAGTCATACGGCACGTTAGGCGTCTTTCAACCATATGCGCCGCAACCGTTTGACAAACAGCGGGTACTTCGGTTCCTTTACATCCGTTTTTATCATCTCTTGCTCGCACGATTCGCATATAAACTGATCACAGACAGTAATCCCTTTGACACTTTTCTGTTCACAAATGATACACTCACTCGCGTCGCGAATGGTGTCCTGTTCCATAAGCCATCAACCTCGATTCGTCTTCAAACCTCTTCCTCATTCTTGACGAGTGTTACTTGTTGTATACTAATGTTATGAAAAATTTTCATAAATGTCACACCCCATGAAAAAAGACCCGCATTTCACGGGTCTTTTCGCGAGTGCCTGGCAGCGACCTACTCTCCCAGGGGCTCTCGCCCCGAGTACCATCGGCGCTGGAGGGCTTAACGGTCGTGTTCGGCATGGGTA
>k87-121343_pt1 | contig 12031 bp, 13 predicted proteins | sample MGYA00084031_6733416 | MGnify analysis MGYA00084031
AACAAATTTCTCTCCCACATCCGTGAAGTGGACGCCATTATTCATGTGGTTCGTTGCTTTGAAGATGAAAACATCACCCATGTGGCGGGCAAAGTGGACCCGGCTGCGGATATAGAAACCATCAGCTTAGAGTTGGTGCTGGCGGACTTGGAAACCGTTGAAAAACGGTTAGAACGTGTGAAAAAGCAGAAAAAGAGCGGGGACAAAGTGGCGGCGCAAGAGCATGCCATCCTGGAGCGGTTGCAACAGGTTCTAGCTGAAGGGAAACCGGCGCGTATGGTAGAGTTGGATGAAGAAGAACGCAAATTGATTAAGAGCCTGAACCTTTTGACGATGAAAAATGTCCTCTATGCGGCCAATGTGAGTGAACAGGACATCGCCAATCCCGACGAAAATCCCTATGTGCAGATAGTGAAGGAAATCGCTGCCGCTGAAGGAGCGGAAGTGGTACCGATCAGCGCCCAAGTGGAAGCGGAAATCGCCGAGCTAGAAGGTGAAGAGCGCGCCATGTTTTTAGAAGAGCTCGGCTTGGAGCAGTCGGGCTTGGATCGTTTGATCTCGGCTGCCTACAAGTTGCTCGGCTTAATTACGTATTTTACCGCTGGTGAGAAAGAAGTGCGGGCTTGGACCATCCGCGAGGGCACCAAAGCGCCGCAAGCGGCCGCGGTGATCCACACCGACTTTGAACGCGGCTTTATCCGCGCGGAGGTTACAGCGTATGAAGACCTGATCGCCTGTGGGTCCCAAGCGGTTGCCCGCGAGAAGGGATTATTGCGTTTGGAAGGGAAAGATTATGTCGTCAAAGATGGGGACATCATGACGTTCCGCTTTAACGTGTAGAAGCGGAAGTAGCCACAATCATTTTGCCACATCCCAAGTTCTTCGCCTTACCTGTTTTTTGCTGGGAAGGTTCATTGATTTCTTCTCCGTTTTCTGTTACAATTACTAATCGTACTACGTATCAGACGTATTACTCCTTGCTCTGCGTCGCATAGCAGGGCCGTTTAAGTCCAAAAGGAGGTGTAGAGGATGCATAACTACGAAATCATGTTCATCGTACGTCCAGATGTGGATGAGGAAACCGTAAAAGCGACCCGTGATAAGGTACAAGCGACCATTACGGAAAACGGCGGTGAAATCACCAACGTCGACGAAATGGGCAAACGCCGTCTCGCTTACGAGATCAATAAACATCGTGAAGGTGTGTACACCGTGTACACATTCAAAGGTGAAGCGCGCGTTGTTGACGAACTTGATCACGTGATCCGCATTAATGACAACATTTTGCGTCACCTGATCATCAACATCGACGAAAAATAAGATCGATTGATATAGATGAAGGTTGATCATTAGCAAGGGAGAGGGGATCAATGTTAAATCGGGTCATCTTAGTCGGACGGCTCACCCGTGATCCGGAGTTGCGTTACACAGCCAGCGGAGTGGCGATCACGCGCTTTTCCATCGCGGTGAACCGGAATTACACGAACCAGCAAGGGGAACGAGAAGCTGACTTTATCAACATCGTCACGTGGCGTGGACTGGCTGAGAACTGTGCCAACTACCTGCGAAAAGGCTCTTTGGTTGGAGTCGATGGCCGTTTGCAGACGGGCAAGTATGAAAACCAAGAAGGGCGCACGGTGTACACTACGGATGTGGTGGCGGAAGACGTCCGTTTCTTGGAGCCGAAAAACCGAAGCGAGTCGGTTTCCGATTTCGGCGGAGGTTCATTTGGCGGCAACTCCTACGGTGGAGGAAACAACAAAAACGTTGGCCGCAAACCGATGGATGATCCCTTTGCTGATGATGGCCAGCCCATTGACATCTCTGATGATGATCTGCCTTTCTGACATGTAAACCACTTGCTAAATAAGGAAGGAGGCAATTGCTCATGGCTCGTCGTCGTGGAAACAAGCGCCGCAAGGTCTGCTACTTCACAGTCAACAAAATCGATTATATCGATTACAAAGACACCGACTTGTTGCGCAAGTTTATCAGTGAGCGCGGTAAAATCCTGCCGCGTCGCGTAACGGGTACCAGCTCCAAGTACCAACGCCAATTGACCCGTGCAATCAAAAGAGCACGTCAAATGGCTCTGTTACCATATAGCAACGATTGATCGGCAAACAGGGGTGTGCGTCGCCCCTGTTTTTCGTATGTAAAAGAAGGAAAAAGTTGGACGGATGTGGAAGCATCTCCTAAACTTGTTTACATTTGAAGGAGTGCAACCATATGAGTCGGCCTGAACGGGGAGTGCAATTCGCTAAGAGCGTGAAAGTGATCGAATGGTTAAAAACCGAAATCCTTGATCAGATTGCCAACCTATTTCGGGGAATTTTTCATGCCAATCAGCATATGATGATAGATAGTTTGTCCAGTTTGGTTATTTCGGTGTATGTCATGGCGAGACGGATGGGTTTTTCGTTTCGCGAACTGGATCAGGCAGTAATTCAAAAATTACGCGAGCATATCCATGAAGGGCATCAATTGGAACAATGGTACGGTGATTTGTCTTCTTTGGAAGAATACGTGAATAAGAGGTGACAAGTGGTTTGTCTCAACAGTCTAAAGGGGGATGGAAGGATGGCCTTCTCGCTTGCGGAGGGTTTCTCTTCCTTCTCGTTTCTTTATTTATCCCTGTTCTTCAGTTTGTTGCGCTTTGGCTTCTTCCCCTTCCATTCCTCCTGCTTAAGGCTAAGCGGCCTTGGTCGACAACCCTGATTCCGTTCGGCATGTTGATTGTTTGGCTTCTCTTTTATCCGGTTCCCCTTTTATTTGTTTGTTCCTGTTCGCTTGGTTGACTGGCAGCGTCATGGGGCATTTGGTTCGCAAGGAAGATGCGACAGGGACGGATGTAGTGTTGGGCGGCTTGGTGGCTGGGTTGGTTAGTTCTTGGATCATCCTGTTGGTGGGCCAACTCGGTTTCCAGTTGTTTTCGCAGTTGACCACGGTTTGGGAACAGCAATGGGCGGAAACAGTGCGCCTGATGGGGAAAAATGGGATTGTTTTGCAAGATGCAGGGTTGTCTTTGTCAGTCGCTTTTCCGATCCTGCTGTTTATGCTCATCGTCCCGTCGGTGGTTGCAACGTTTTTAGTGGCTTCCCGCCTGCTGCATCGTGCGGGATTTCCCCGGAAATCTTTGCCGCCGTTTTATGAATGGCGCTTGCCCCGAATTTTTTTCACCGCGTACCTCTTGTTGATGATCGCATCGCTTGTGCAGCCAGATAACGAAGTGAGTGGTGATTGGCTTCTGGGATTCTTGTATTTGATGCAAATCCTGATGGTGTTGCAGGGTTGCTCGTTTGCGCTGTTTCTTTTGCAACGCCGTCGCGGTCGGGTCGGCTGGGGGAGCCACGCGCTCGCGCTGGTATTGGCTGTTCCGCTTTCTCCGCTGTTTATGTTGTTGGGGTTCATTGATACGGGAATTGACTTGCGGGGACGCCTAGCCAAAAAGTGAGATCCGATACGTTGGCGGAAATCCAAGTTTTGGCGGTGTGATCAGCAGGGGCGGGAGTTGCTCTATCCTATAACTGGGGTAAAATAAGAGTGAGATGAAATGCAGGGTCGACAGTTTGAGGGGATAGAATGATGCCAAAGTTTGTTATACAAAGATGGCATGGGTACCATATGATATTTGCCATGTGTTTTAGCCTGGTCTTAATCGCATTGCTTTCCATATACGAATGGGCTTATGGCTTGGTGGGCCTTGTACTTTTTGTAGTGCTGGCCTGGGTTTTGTACAAGGCGGAACGGGCTTTTCGCCATGATTTCACTGAATATGTGCTGACGCTAAACCATCGAGTCAAAAATGCAGGGCAAACGGCGATGGATGAGATGCCGGTCGGCATCTTGCTGTATGACCGGTCTGGTCGAATTGAGTGGCACAATCCGTTCATTGCAGGCATGGTGGACAAATGTGAACGAATGATTGGGGAACCGGTTGTTGATGTGTTTCCGCAATTGAAAGAAGCACAAGAGACGGTTCCTTGCACGGTCGAATTGGAAGGGCGCGTCTATGAAGTAACCCATCAGCGCGAAGAGAGAGTGTATTTTTTTAGAGACATCACGCGGCTGGAGAGCTTGCGGCAAAAGCTACACAACGAACGCGCGATTTTCGGGTTCATCCATCTGGATAACTTTGATGAGGCCGGACAAGGCTTGACTGATCAAGAGGCCACGTTGTTGCTGTCCAATGTGGCGGGGACGATTTCCAAGTGGGCATTGGAATATGACATTACCCTCAAACGGCTTGATACAGATAAAATGTTTTTTGTAGCGGCGCAACAATCACTGGAGCGGCTGATGAAATCCCGCTTTGAAATTTTGGACGTGGTCAGGGAGATGACCAGGAAGAATAAGATTCCGATCACCTTAAGCATTGGGATCGCAAGCGTCGGGGACACCTTGGTCGAAAGGACGCAAAACGCCCAGGCGGCATTAGATATCGCGTTGGCTCGCGGAGGGGATCAAGCCGCCGTGAAACAAGGTGAAGAGACCATTTTCTTTGGCGGCAAAACTAACGCGGTTGAGAAACGGACGCGGGTGCGCGCCCGAGTGATCTCCCACGCGATGAGCAATTTGATTCAAGACAGCAAGCGCGTGATTGTCATGGGCCATACGCAGCCGGATATGGATGCGTTGGGGGCAGCCATCGGCGTCGTCAAGTTCGCTATGATTCATGATTGTGAAGCACATATTGTGCTGGACGAAGAGAACGCGTCGATTGAACGGTTGCTGGCCGCTGTGCGTAGCCACCCGCAACTGGGGGAGATGTTGATCCAACCCGAGCGGGCGCTGTCCTTGGTGGATGATCCGGATACACTTCTCATCTTGGTCGATACGCACAAGCCGTCGTTAGCGATGGATGCTCGCTTGTTGGAGCGGGCCCGCAAAATCGTGGTGATTGACCACCATCGCCGCGGCGAGGATTTTGTGAAAGATCCGGTGCTGGTGTATCTAGAGCCTTATGCCTCTTCCACTAGTGAATTGGTGACGGAGCTGTTGCAATATCAAGATCAGCGGTTGTCCATGGATACGTTGGAAGCGACGGCCTTATTGGCCGGGATTGTGGTAGACACGAAGAATTTCGCCTTCCGGGCTGGTTCACGCACCTTTGAGGCGGCGTCTTTCTTGCGCAGGCATGGCGCTGACCTCATGATGGTGCAATCGCTGTTGAAAGAGGATTTGAGCCAGTACGTCAAACGGGCAGAAATTATCAAGTCCACAGAAGTCGTGCGTGGGGATATCGCTGTTGCCATGGGTGACGAGACGACGGAGTATGATCAGCTGCTGATTGCGCAAGCGGCCGACACCTTGTTGAATATGCAAGGCATCCGCGCCTCATTTGTGATAGGCCGCCGTGGTGATGGATTGATCTCGATCAGTGCGAGATCGCAAGGGGAAATCAATGTCCAAGTCATCATGGAACAATTGGGGGGCGGAGGGCATTTGACCAACGCCGCTTGCCAATTGAAAAACGGTTCATTGGGCGAGGCCAAATCGCGCCTAATGCAAGTGTTGCAAGAGAATTTGGATGGAGGGCCGGAGAAATGAAAGTCATTTTACAACAAGATGTGAAAGGCACAGGCAAAAAAGGGGAAGTCAAAGAAGTTTCCGAAGGTTACGCGCGTAATTTTCTGATTCCAAGGAAATTGGCGATTCCTGCCACTGATGGTAACATGAACACGTTGAAAGAGCAAAAGCGCTTAGAAGAGAAACGCAAAGAAGCGGAATTGAAAGAAGCGCAAGCATTGGGCCAGCGCATTGACTCGTTGACGGTGAAATTGTCCACCAAGACCGGGCAAGGTGGTCGGGTGTTCGGTTCCATCACCTCCAAACAAATCAGCCAAGCGCTGAAACAGCAACATCAATTGCAAATTGACAAGAAAAAGATTCTGCTTGATGAGCCGATTCGCGCATTGGGTGTGACCAAAGTTCCCGTGAAGTTGCACCCCAAAGTGTCGGCGACGCTGTCGGTGCAAGTGGTGGAAGAATAAAACGGTGCGCATTCTGCATCCATGCGCGAACCGGGAAGCGGGCTCGCCTTAGGCTGATGGCGGGTCTGCCTTCTCTTCATCAAAGAAGTGATTAAAGCCCTCCACTCGCATGGAGAGCTTTTTTATGGGGCAAAGGGGGAGAAACGATGAGTGACTTGTTTGCTGATCGTCTACCTCCGCACAATCACGAAGCTGAACAAGCTGTGTTGGGTGCCATTTTGCTGGAGCCGGGCGTATTGGTTTCCGTTAATGAGCGCTTAAAGCCAGATGATTTTTATCGCCAGTCCCATCAACGCCTGTTTCAAGTGATGAATGAATTGGGCGAACAGGGAGAGCCCGTTGATTTGGTCACCCTGACAGCGGAGTTGCAAGACCGCAAGCTGTTGGAAGAAGTGGGGGGAGTGACCTATCTCAACGAACTGGCCAGTGCCGTGCCTACCGCAGCCAATGTCGAGTATTACGCCAAGATCGTTGAGGAGAAAGCGGTGCTGCGCCGACTCATCAGGACGGCATCCCAGATTGCAATGTCCGGTTATAGCGGCAACGATGAATTGGATCAATTGCTCAATGAAGCGGAACGGCGGATTTTGGAAGTATCACAGCGCCGCATCCGCGGCAGTGGGTTTATCCCGATTCAAGATGCGTTGATGGAGTCTTATGAGCAGATTGAAGCGTTGCACTTTAACAAAGGCGGCATCAGCGGGATTCCTACCGGATTTGTCGATCTGGATCGGATGACTTCCGGTCTTAAGGGATCGGAGCTGATCATTCTGGCCGCCCGACCAGCGATGGGAAAAACGGCTTTTGCGTTAAACTTGGCACAAAACGCGGCAGTGCGGAGTGGACAGACCGTGGCCATCTTCAGTTTGGAGATGGGGGCTTCCCAGTTGGTGTCACGGATGTTGGCATCGGAAGGGAACATTGACGCCCAAGCTTTCCGAACGGGGAATTTAAATGAGGAAGATTGGGAAAAGCTAACAATGGCGATGAGTACATTGAGCGAAGCGCCGATCTTTATTGACGATTCGCCGGGAGTGACTGTGTATGACATTCGCGCCAAATTGCGCCGCTTAAAAGTGGAGCGTGGCTTAGGATTGGTTGTGATCGACTACTTGCAGTTGATTTCGGGTCGCGGCGGCGAGAGCAGGCAACAGGAAATTTCCGAAATCTCGCGGTCGTTGAAATTGATGGCGCGGGAATTTGATGTGCCGGTTATCGCATTGTCGCAGTTGTCGCGGGCGGTGGAACAGCGGCAAGATAAACGGCCGATGTTGTCGGACCTGCGGGAATCAGGATCGATCGAGCAAGATGCCGATGTGGTAGCCTTTTTATATCGGGATGATTATTACAATGAGGATTCCGAGAAGAAAAACATCGCTGAGCTCATTATTGGCAAACAGCGGAGCGGACCGGTTGGCAAAGTGGAATTGCTCTTCCTTAAGAACTACAACAAATTTTTAAGCTTGGATATAAAGCAACCAGCTATACACGAATAATCGTTTGCAATATTCCGATTAATGTTCGTGTTTTGTTGACAACAACGCAGTAATATTGGTAAAATGAAGCGGTGCTTGTAATTGATGTTCGGAAATTGTACCGCTGAGGGGGAACAAACGATGTCCACGGTGGTTGTTGTAGGTACCCAGTGGGGAGATGAAGGTAAAGGGAAGATCACGGATTTCTTGGCAGAGAAAGCGGAGGTTGTTGCGCGTTACCAAGGCGGGAACAATGCAGGCCACACCATTGTGTTTGGCGGAACCCGCTACAAGCTGCACATGATTCCGTCTGGGATCTTCTATCGTGACAAAGTGTGCGTGTTGGGTAACGGTATGGTAGTCAATCCGGAAGCATTGGTGAAGGAGTTGGACTACCTGCACGAACATGGGATTGTCACCGACAACTTGCGCATTTCTGATCGGGCCCATGTGATTATGCCTTATCATTTGCGTTTGGATTTAGCTGAAGAAGCGAGCAAGGGTTCCGGCAAAATCGGAACGACAGGGAAAGGGATCGGCCCGGCCTATATGGATAAGGCGGCCCGGGTGGGAATCCGCATCAGCGATCTCTTGGATAAGGAATTGTTCCGGGTGAAGCTGACGCGCATTCTGGAGGAGAAAAACCGCATCTTGGAACGGCTTTATGGAGAAGAAGGATTTAGCTTTGAAGAGATTTATGAGCCTTATTTGGCTTATGCGGATCGGATTCGCGACTATGTCGTCGACACGTCGGTAGTGTTGAACGATGCCATTGACCAAGGAAAACGGGTCTTGTTTGAAGGGGCCCAAGGCGTGATGTTGGATATTGACCAAGGGACGTATCCTTTCGTTACGTCGTCCAACCCGGTCGCTGGTGGGGTATGCATCGGTTCTGGCGTCGGCCCGACCAAGATCCATCAAGTAGTGGGTGTAGCCAAAGCGTATACCACCCGTGTTGGTGACGGCCCATTCCCCACGGAGCTGTTTGATGAAATCGGCGATCAGATCAGAGAAGTGGGACGCGAGTACGGTACCACCACTGGCCGCCCACGCCGCGTGGGTTGGTTTGACAGTGTGGTTGTACGCCATGCGCGCCGTGTGAGCGGTATCACTGGTCTGTCTCTCAACTCGCTGGACGTGTTGACCGGCATCGACACGGTCAAAATCTGCACCGCTTATGAATATGAAGGGCAAATCATTGAAAATTACCCTGCCAATCTCGACATCTTGGCTAAATGCAAGCCAGTCTACGAAGAATTGCCGGGTTGGAAAGAGGATATCACGGGAGTGCGCAACTTCCATGACTTGCCTTTGGAAGCCCAGCACTATGTAGAACGGGTGTCACAGTTGACAGGGATTCCGCTGGCAATCTTCTCTGTCGGTCCAGACCGTGACCAAACGATCCAAGTGCGCCCGGTATACGCTTAAAGCAGACGCCGGGTTCGGCGAAAAAAGAAACACACTGGCGATGAGACTTGTGGAGTCATCATCAGCCAGTGTGTTTTTTATTTTGCGTCGTTACGCGTGAAGCCAATGAGAAAATGGGGTTGGATTACTAGCTTATTTACAAGATGAAGCCTTAGACTGCTCGTTAACATTTAGAGACGAGGTCTCCACGAAAAGCTTATTTATGGTATGTTTCGCCGCGGATGATTTTAAAGGCACGGTAGATTTGCTCTAGGAGGAAGATGCGGATCAGCTGATGGGGAAAGGTCATGGCTGAAAAAGACAGCAACAGGTCGGCTCGTTTAAGCACCTCTGGTGCGATCCCGTATGAGCCACCGATGACAAAAGCGACATGGCTTTGTCCGTAGGTGCCCAATCGCTCCAGTTTGTTGGCAAACTCTGGAGAAGAGAGGGATTTACCCTCAATGGCCAAAGCGATGAGGAAGGCGTCGGGGGATAAGGCTTTTAAGATACGCTCGCCTTCTTTGCGTTTGATCAGCGCCACTTCCGCATCATGAACAGGGTCTTGTGCCTTTTCTTCATTCACTTCCACGATTTCCACTTTGGCATAAGGAGTAAGTCTTTTTAGATATTCATCGCATGCTTGTTTTAAATATTTTTCTTTCAACTTCCCCACGGTGATGAGCTGGATTTTCATGCGCCTTCCTCCGTTGTCTCCTCTTGGTTAGCGAGTTGCAACACATAACGGGGAGTTTGTCCGCACCAAAAACATGTTGCTTGATCGTTCGGTCCATCATCCATCAGTTCCATAAGGGGAGCTTGTTCATACATATCCACAATTTCATCAAGTGCAATGTCGACGTGCTCGTCGCATGCATACCATTTTTTCTTATCGGCAGAAGCCATTTGCTGTTTCACTCCTTACCGCACAGTAGTTATTCATAGGTTATCCACAATATCCACAAATTTATCAAAAGACAGGGAAAAGGAAAAGCCCCGTTTTTACAAACGGGGCTTGAACGTTTTTATCTCAAGTTGCTTGGCGCTTCGCCAAAAGTAATCGTAGCAGTTTGTTTTTTGCCATCGCGGAAGTAGGTTACTTCCATTTTGTCATTGACAGCTTTTTTGGTGTACATGTATTGTCTGATATCCGAACCCTCTTTGACGGCTTGACCATCGAGGGCGGTGATGACGTCTCCCGGTTCCAAGCCAGCTTGATCCGCAGGGGAGCCAGGCTCCAACTCATACAGCGCCACTCCGGAAGTGATGTTGTTGGGGAGGTTGAGCTGTTGTCGAGCTTCTTGAGTGAGATCGGCGACATCGACCATTTGTACTCCTAAGTACGGGCGCGACACCTTGCCGTATTTGATCAATTTTTCAACAATCGGGCGTGCGTCATTGATAGGGATGGCAAATCCGAGGCCTTCCACCCCTTGTTCGGCGATTTTAAGGGTGTTGATGCCAATCACTTGGCCTGAGATGTTGATCAGGGCGCCGCCACTGTTGCCAGGATTGATGGCAGCATCCGTTTGGATGACATCGGTGGTCGTTTGCTCATCCACTTTAAACGCCCGTTTGGGGGAGCTAATGACACCAGTGGTGACTGACTGGCCCAGTCCCAACGGGTTGCCGATGGCGATAGCAGGTTCCCCGGCGGTGAGTTGGTCGGAGTTGCCCAAGTCGGCGACGGCGGTCACATATTTGTCGCTGATTTCCAACACCGCCAAGTCTGTCAATTGATCTCCGCCCAGTAATCGCGCTTCAACTTCTTGGTTTTTGTCGTTGCCCTTTGGAATGATCACCTTAAAGCGGCTACCACCTTGAATGACGTGATAATTGGTGATAATGCGCGCTTTGCCGTCAATCTTTTCAAAAATGATACCTGATCCGGAACTCTGTTGCAGTTCTTCGGTTTCAAAGAAATTAAATGAGCGTTTTAAGTTGATAAGCCCAACCACGGCTGGAGCTGCTTTTTTGACAGCGCTGGTGATGTCTGAGTTCACCTTGACGCTGGTCACTTGCTTGTTGCCCACCGTGGTTTGCGGCAGGTTGCCATCCGCGGATGGAAGAAGCCCCATGCGCGTTAAGGATGGGCTTAACAGCAATACAATCAATCCCCCGATGACCGCGGATACGACCGAAGTGAAAATGGGACTGGCGGAGCGCTTTGGCTGTTTGTAATCCGGCTGTTCATCATAATAACCCATGGCATTCCCTCCTTAAATTCAGGCCATATGTATGGGAGTGGATTCGCTCTCATTATTTCAACAACTCAAATGTATTATACTAAATCCCTATGTGGGGTGGTCTGGTTTTCAAAGAAACGTAAGGTTGTTGACACAGTTGGATCGAAACGGGCGAATCCAGTCTTTTGTGTACATATTTATTTTATAGCGGGTGTGTGAAGTTGATGTGGAGAATCATTGTTTTGCTTGTGTCAAAATGGCACAAGGAGAATGATACACAGATACAAGTTTGAAGAATAGGAAAAATGAGGAGAATAATAGAAGATAACTAATACAAGTGATTAGGAGATGAGAGAATGAAACAGGGAAAGCGACCCTCTGTCAATACGTTAAAACGGTTTGCTGGAGTTGATTTGGGCGCGCAGGTGGCTGATCTGAAATTGGCATTTTACCAACAGGGTTTGCTCTTATCGGCCTTAATCGACCTCCTCGTCGATAAAGGGTTGATCGAACCGGATGAGTTGGCGGAGTTGGCGACGCGGCTGGACAGGGAAATCACGGTGCCAACCGAAGAATAAAGGGAGTCCCATGTATGATGGGACTCCCTTTATTTGTCCTTTACCGCTCTTAGCGGGGTGGGGCGGTCGTCATACGTAGGCCACAGGTGGACATCACGCCCTACCTGCATGCCGGTCTCTTCTAGAATGTTTTTGACGGTCAGATGGGCCAACTCGCTTAGGTTGTTGTCCCGGCTCAAATGGGCCAGGTAGATGTGTTCGCCCATCCCCTTGAGAATCTCGGCCAGCGCTACCCCGGCATCTTCATTGGAGAGATGGCCGGTGTCGCCTAAAATGCGGCGTTTCACATTCCATGGATACGTTCCCATGCGCAACATTTCGACGTCATGGTTGCTCTCCCAGACGATGGTGTGAGAACCGCTCACCCGGTCGATGATCCGTTGGTTTACATA
>k87-619308_pt1 | contig 12026 bp, 10 predicted proteins | sample MGYA00084031_6733416 | MGnify analysis MGYA00084031
AGCCCGGGTGATGGAAGGCGCGGTCCTGGGCGATTGGGCCCGCGTGCCGGACGGGGGCGTGGTCAAAGGAGGAGAACGGCTGCCGGCGGCGGCCCCCGCGCCCGGTCTTGAGCGAAGCCGGGCCGCGCAGGCCCGCTAGATCCGGGCACCGGCCGCCAGGCCGGCGGGTTGGCCGGGCTGGGGCCGGAAGGCGCGGTAGTCGACGAAGGGCAGCAGGTTGTCGCGCGCCTCCAGTTCCTCGAGGTAGCCCTCGTCGACCCGCCCTGCGGCCAGCTGGTCCGCCAGGGTAAAGAAACGGTGCAGGTGCTCGCGGGTGCGGCGGACCGCGTACTCCACCACGGTGCCGGTCTTCATGATGAAGGCCCAGTCGGAGCTCTGTGCCAGCATCAGCTCCCGGGCGGCTTGGTTCAGCGCCCGCGCCTCGACGGGGGACGGGCGGGTGAACCGCTGCGCCAGCTCTTCCATGCGCTCCGCGGCCCGGTGAAGGTGCCGGTAGATCCAGTCGTTGGACCCTTCGAGCCAGACTTCGAAATACCCCTTATACCCCCAGGTGGAGGAGGAGACCTCCACCACCTGCTGCGTGGGGTGCTCGTCCAGGTAGCCGCTGGGCGTCACCAGCCGCACGTCGTGGTCGACTTCGTGGATCCGCCGGACCACCTCGTCGAGGAACCAGGGACCCTCGAACCACCAGTGGCCGAAGAGTTCGGCGTCGTACGGTGCGACGACGACGGGCCTTCGGTCCATGTGCTCCCTGAGGTACCGGACTTGATGGACCCGGTTGAAGACGAAGTTGTGCGCGTGCAGGCGGGCTTTCCACTGGGCGCGTTCGGGGTCGTACGGCTCCTTGTGCGGGGTGCGCCCGGTGATGCGGTAGTACTTGAGCCCCGTGTCGGCCCGGACGCCCCAGGGAAGGTAAGGGGCCAGGTACTCCCAGGGCAGGTCGTGCCCGATGTCCCGGTAGAACTCGCGGTAGTCGAAGTCGCCGGGGTACCCTTCCGTGGCGCTCCAGACCTGTTTCGACGTCTCGACGTCCCGGCCGAACACGGCGAGGCCCCTGGGGGTGTAGACCGGGGCGAACACGGCGTACTTGGGGCGGGGCACGCCGTGGAGAAGGCCGTGGGTGTCGGTGAAGGTGTAGCGGATTCCCTGGTCGAGGAGAAACGGGTCGAGGCTCCGGCAGTAGCCGCACTCGGGAAGCCAAAATCCCGCCGGATCGAGGCCGAACACCCGCCGGTGGTGTTCGACGCCCGCCTGGATCTGGGCCCGGGCCGCCGAAAGGTACGGCTCGGTCAGGGGAAGGAGGGCGTGCGTCGCGGCCGAGGCGATGAGCTCCAGGCCGTGGCGGGTAAAGTGCGCCAGGGCGCCCAGGAGATCCTTCCGGTAGCGGTGGAGAAACGCTTCCCGCGCCTTTTCGAACCGGTCCCGGTACATCCGGGCCAGACGGTGGAAGGCGGGCTCGCCCCGGGTGCGGAGCATCTCCTGGTGGGCCAGGGCGATGCTGCGCTCCAGGTGCTGGACGTAGCGGCGCTGGAGCAGCGGGTCCGCCAGCATGCAGGCGAGCGTAGGCGTCACCGACAGGGTGAGGCGGAAGGGGACGCCGTCGTCCACCCAGCCCTGCATCACTTCCAGCAGCGGAAGGTACGTGTCGGTGATGGCTTCAAAGAGCCACAGCTCCTCCAGGTGGCTGGAGTTCTCCGGGTGCCGCACGAACGGCAGGTGGGCGTGGAGGACGATGGCGAGGTATCCTTTCTCCTGGTGCGGGGGGTTCAACCGGCTCAACGGGTCCAGACCTCCACCTCGAACCGGCCGTCCGAACTGGTCCGCTGAACGGAAAGCCACCGCTCGACGGCCGCCAAGTCAAATCCGGGCGACCACGGCCCGCCCGGCTGCCAGTGAAACCAGCGGCTGAGCTCCCCTTTGGAGAGCCAGGCCGCGTCCTCCAGCTCCGAGGGACGCCCCGGCGGCGTGAACACGACGTTGCTTTCCAGGAGCGGTCCCGCTCCGCTTCCGTGGAGGTAGGCCCGGTAGTAGCGCCCGCCCTCCGGGACCGCTAAGTGGTAGCGGCCTACGGCGCCCACCCGGTAGCGGCCGGTGGGCTCGCCCCGGACCGTTCCCCGGGAGTCGGTCTCGTGTACGGTGAGCCAGAGTTCCTCTCCCGGCCGGCTTTCCGGGAGTTCCCAGTAAGCGAAGAGGGCGCGGGGATCTTTCACCATCAGCACCAGCCGGGGCACCCCGTAGGCCTCGGGAAGCGGCGGCGCGCCGTGTGCTCCCGGGCCGTGAGCCTCGGGGATAAGGCGCGCCGCGTCCGCTGCGTCGGAAAGGCTCCGGGACGGACTGCTCGGCGTGTCCAACATGGATAGCTCCTTTGATCGCGACATCGTGCGCTGGTGGGACAGGCGTAGGGTGTCCGCGGGCTGGGCACGATATGCGGCGGGGTGTCCCCGGGGCCCGGCTGAGCCCCGGGAGGAGGCCGGAGGGTTTCTCGAGGAGGTGGCGCCGTGCCGCGGGCGCTCGTCCTGGGGAACGGGCGGATGCTGGTCAACTTCGACGACCGGCTCAACATGCGGGACCTCTATTTTCCCCGGGTGGGAATGACCAATCACATCATGGGCCACAAGAACGGCATCGGGATCTGGGTGGACGGGCGGTTCGAGTGGCTGGACGGACCGGGATGGACGGTGCGCACCGGCTATGAAGAGGGTAGCCTCGCCGGCGAGAGCTCGGCCCGCCACGGGGAATTGGGCCTCGAGCTGACCATCCGGGACGCCGTCCACTTCCGGGACGATCTCTATCTCAAGACCATCCGGATCGCAAACCTCCTCCCCCGCCGGCGGGAGGTGCGCCTCTTCTTCACCCACGACTTCTGCGTCGACGAGTCGGACATCGGGGACACGTCGTTTTACGACCCCGGGACCGACGCGATCGTCCATTACAAGCGGGACAAGTGGTTCCTGATGAGCGGGCACGCGGGCGAGCACGGGATCTTCCAGTACGCCAACGGCACCAAGCGGTTCGCCGGCGCCGAAGGGACATGGCGCGACGCGGAGGACGGCTGGCTCGAAGGAAACCCCATCGCCCAAGGCTCCGTTGACTCGTGCATCAGTTTCCGGCTGGACTTGGGTCCCCACAGCCACCGGACGCTGGACTACTGGATCGCGGCCGGGCGAAACCTGGAAGAGGTCCGCCGCCTGCACCGGCGGGTGCGCCGCGCCGGCGTCGTCCAGCTGCTGGAGCACACCCGCGCCTACTGGCGATCGTGGCTGGGCAAGAAGCGATGGGATTTCAAGGACCTGAGCCCCGGGGCGGCGGAGCTGTTTTACCGGAGCCTCCTGGTGGTGCGGACGCAGATCGATCGGGACGGGGCCATCACGGCCGCCAACGATTCGGACATCCTCCACTTCAACCGGGATCACTACAGCTACGTGTGGCCCCGGGACGGCGCGCTGGTGGCCTACGCGCTGGACAGTGCGGGCTACTCCGAGCTGACCCGGGCGTTTTACCAGTTCTGCCGGCGGGTGATCGCCCCCGGCGGCTACCTCCTCCACAAGTACCACCCGGACGGTTCCGTGGGATCCAGCTGGCACCCGTGGCTGTCCGATGAAGGGCCGCAGCTTCCCATCCAGGAGGATGAGACCGCTCTGGTGCTGCACGCCCTCTGGCACTTTTTCGAGCGGGAGCGGGACCTCGACTTCGTCGAGTCGCTCTACGCCCCTCTCATCAAGCCTGCGGGCGACTTCATGGTCCACTACCGGGACCTCAGGACCGGGCTGCCCCTGGAAAGCTACGATCTCTGGGAGGAGCGCCGGGGAGTCTTTACCTTCACGGCCAGCGCCGTCTGGGCGGGGCTGATGGCCGCTTCCCGCTTCGCCCGGCTCTTCGGGGAAGAGGAGGACGCGGCCAAGTACAGCCGGGCCGCGGCCGAAGTGCGCGCCGGGATCCTGGAGCATCTCTGGGTGGAGAAGCTGGACCGGTTCGCCCGGGGGCTCACCTTCTCGGGCGGCAAGCTCGTCCTCGACACCACGCTGGAGAGCAGCCTCTACGGGCTGCATGCCTTCGGCGTCCTGCCGGCGGACGACCCGCGGGTGAAGAGCACGATCCTGCAGGTAGAGGAGGGGCTCACCGTCAAGACGCCCATCGGAGGCGTGGCTCGCTACGAGAGGGATTACTACTTCGCCCGCCGCCACCACCCCCACGTGCCCGGAAACCCCTGGTTCATCTGCACCCTGTGGATCGCCCAGTGGTACATCGCCACCGCCCGCGCCAAAGCGGACCTGAAAAAGCCCCGGGAGATCCTGGAGTGGTGCGTCCAGCGGGCGACGCCGTCGGGTCTCCTTTCCGAGCAAATCCATCCCGACACGGGCGAACCTCTCTCGGTCACCCCGCTCACCTGGTCCCATAGCACGTACATCCAGACGGTCCTCATGTACGTGCGGGCGATGAAGGAGATCGAGGAGCGGGCCAGGATCGCCGAAGCCTGGCACGCCCGCTCTTAAATCGCAGGAGGCGCGGACCGGTGCGGCGCAGCCCCTTCCACGTGTTCGCGGACCTCCACACCCACACCCGGCACAGCCACGGCACGGGGAGCGTCCTCGACAACGTGCGGGCGGCACAGCGCCAGGGGCTGGAAGTGGTGGCCATCACCGACCACGGGCCGGCCAGCCTTTTCGGCGTCGGGGTGGCGGGGCCTGCCGCCTTTGACGCGATCCGGCAAGAGGTGATCGAGGCCCGCAAGGCGTATCCCGGAGTGAAAGTGCTTTGGGGCGCCGAGGCCAACGTGGTCTCGGAGGACGGCGAGCTGGACATCCCGCCCGGGCTCCAAGAGCGGCTGGATATCGTCCTGGCGGGCCTCCATCCCCTGGTGCGCTGGAGGTCCTGGGCGAAAGGAGCGTCACTTCTGGCCGCCAACGCCGCCGGCGCCTGGACCGGCCGGGTCCGGCACGCCCGGGAGCGGAACACCCGGGCCATCGTCAACGCCGTCTTGTACAACCGGGTCCACGTGGTGACGCACCCGGGCTATCGCCTTCCCATTGACACGCGGGCGCTGGCCAAGGCCTGCGCTGCCACCGGCTGCGCGCTGGAGATCAACGCCCGTCACGATCACACCACGGTGGAGTACATAAAGATCGCGAAAGCGGAAGGAGCCCGGTTTGCGCTGGGAAGCGACGCCCACTCGCCGGAGCGGGTGGGGGACCTGGAGAAGGCGGTGAGTCTCGCGCTCGAGGCAGGACTCGCTTCCCGGGACATCGTAAACGCCCGTTGAGCTCCGGCCGGCTCGCGGGCAGCCCCTTCGAGCCTTTGGCCAAAGGTCGTGAGCCCATGACCAACACGCAGCTGGTGATCGTCACGGGGCTTTCCGGCGCGGGCAAGTCCGAAGCCATCCGAAGTTTCGAAGACTTGGGCTACTTCTGCGTCGACAACCTGCCGCCGGCTTTGATCCCCAAGTTCGCCGAGCTCTGTGCGCATTCCGAGGGGAAGGCGGCCAAAGCCGCCCTGGTCACCGACATCCGGGGCAGGCACTTTTTCGACAGCCTGCAAGACGCCCTGGAGGAGCTGGAGCGGAAGGGGTTCACCTACGAGATCCTCTTCCTTGAAGCCTCCGACGAGGCGCTGGTCCGCCGGTTCAAGGAGACGCGCCGCCGGCACCCGCTGGCCACGGGCGGCGACATCGTGCAGGCCATCGCCGAGGAGCGGGCCCGTCTGGAAGAGATCCGGGGCCGGGCCCACCGCATCGTGGACACCTCGTCCATGACCCCTCGCCAGCTCCGAGCAGGGATCGAGGCGGCCTACGGCGATCCCGGCGGGGGTTCGCCGTCGGTGACGGTGGTCTCGTTCGGTTTCAAGCACGGGCTGCCCATCGACGCGGATATGGTCTTCGACGTGCGGTTTCTCCCCAATCCCCACTACGTGGAGAAGCTGCGCCACCTGTCGGGGCTGGACGAAGCCGTGGCCGACTACGTCTTCCGGTGGCCCGTCACCCAGAGATACCTTGAAAAGCTCTTCGATATGATGGACTTTGTGATGCCGCAGTTCGTCGCGGAAGGCAAGTCTCACCTGGTGCTGGCGGTGGGATGCACCGGCGGGAAGCACCGGTCGGTGGCCATCGGCGAGAAGCTGGGGGCGCACTTGAGGGAACGAGGATACCGGGTCCGGGTCCACCACCGGGACCTGGACCGTGCCGGCGGAGAGCGGGGCCCGGAACAAGCCCGGTAGGTCCCGCGGCAGGATGAGAAGGAGGCTGGCGTGTGCAGTCCAAGGTGAAGTGGCTTTACCCGGGCATGGGTGTAAAGCGCTGGCTCCTCCTCGTCGGGCTGGGCGTGGTCCTTTTCGGCGTCGGCAGCAGCCTCGCTTTCGGGGTCGAGATCTTCAGCGCCCTGCAGCAGGTGTTGATCCGCCCGCTGGCGAGCGCGTTAGGCACGCTGCCCCAGATCGCTTCCACTCTCTTGGGCGTGGTGGGGGCAGGGGTGGGCCTCGTCCTGATCGTCGCCGGCATCCGCCAGACTATCCGTTCCGTCGCGGCCATCTTCCTCAAGGAGAACGTCGACCGCCTGCCGGACATCGTCTTTGAGCAGCGCCAGCTGAAGCGCGGCCCGAGGGTGGTGGCCATCGGGGGAGGGACGGGGCTTTCGACCCTGCTCCGGGGGATCAAGGAGTACACCAGCAACATCACGGCCATCGTCACCATGGCGGACGACGGCGGCAGCTCCGGGCGGCTCCGCAGCGAGCTGGGCATTCCTCCGCCGGGGGACATCCGCAACACGCTGGTGGCCTTGGCCGATACCGAGCCGCTGATGGAACGGCTGTTCCAGTACCGCTTCTCCTTCGGCGAGGGGCTCAAGGGGCACAGCTTCGGCAACCTGTTCATCGCCGCGATGAGCGAAGTGACGGGGGATTTCGAGGCGGCGGTGAAGGAGTCCAGCAAGGTGTTGGCGGTGCGGGGGAAGGTGCTGCCCAGCACCCTGGACCAGGTGGTCCTCAAAGCCGAGTATGACGACGGTTCCCGGGTGACGGGCGAGAGCCGGATTCCCTGCAGGGGAAAGAGGATTCGCCGCGTCTACCTGGCTCCCGCCGCGGCCAGGGCCGTGCCCGAGGCCATCGAGGCCATCCGGGAGGCCGACTGCATCGTGCTGGGCCCCGGCAGCCTGTTCACCAGCATCCTCCCCAACTTGCTGGTCCCCGAGATCGCCCGGGCCATCAAGGAGTCCCGCGCCACGAAGGTGTACGTCTGCAACGTGATGACCCAAGCGGGCGAGACCGACGGCTTCACCGCGTCGGACCACGTCAAGGCCCTGATCGACCACGTAGGCGCCGGCCTGATCGACTGCGTGGTCGCCAACGGCGGGCCGGTGCCGGCCGAGGTGGCGGCGCGCTACGAGAAAGAGGGCGCCTTTCCCGTCGAGGTGGACCGGGAGGAGCTGGAGGCTCTCGGGATGCAGCTGGTGGTGGGTGACGTGATCGACGCCCGGGATCTGGCCCGGCACGATCCCGCCAAGCTCGCGGCCTTGTTGATGGAGATCCTCCAGCGAAAGGACGCGCTCCAGGCCGCGGCGCAGGGCGGCGCTGGGGAGCGAAACGGGGCTCCGTAGAGCCCGGCCGGGGGTGGGCACGTGTCGTTTGGCAAGGAAGTCAGGGCAGAACTGGCGCGCGTCTACCCGGGGCGCCCGTGCTGCCGGGCGGCGGAGCTGGCCGCCGTCTTCCGCTGCGAAGCGGAGGCGGGCCCGGGACGGATCGGCGCTCCGGCGGTGGCCGTGGGCCACGCGGCGCTGGCCCGGAAGGTGTACCAGCTCCTGCGGCAAAGCGGGTGCGAGACGGGGCTCGAGATCCGCAAAGGGGACCGCCGTCCTCAAAGGAGAGCGTACCGGGTGGAGGTACAGGCGGGCGCCGAGCGGCTCTGGCCCATGCTGGAAGAGGCGTGCGGCCCGCTGGAGGGCGACGGGGTGCCGCAGAAGACGTGCTGCCTGCGGGCGTACCTGCGGGGGGCCTTCCTGTGCCGCGGTTCGCTTTCCTCGCCGGAGAAGGGGTATCACCTGGAGTTTCGCTTCGAGCGGGAGGCCGTGGCCGCTTCGGTGGTGCGCGCCCTCGCGGCGCTGGGCCTCGAAGGCAGGAGGACGCGGCGGAGAGGAGCGCACGTCGTCTACCTCAAAGACAGCGAGCAGATCGTCGAGGCCCTCAAGGAGATGGGCGCCCGGAAGGCCATCTTTGAGATGGAGAACGTGCGGATCGTCAAGGGCATGCGAAACCGCGTGAACCGGCTGGTCAACAGCGAGACGGCCAACGTGGAGAAGACGGTGAACGCCGCCCTCGCGCAGCTCGAGGCGATCCGCATCATCGACGAGCAGGTGGGGCTGGAATCCCTTCCCCTGCCCTTGAGGTCGCTGGCCCGCCTTCGGCTGCAGCACCCGTACGCGTCCTTGCGTGAGCTGGGCGAGCTGCTCACCCCCAAAGTCAGCAAGTCGGGTGTGAGCTACCGCATGAACCAGTTGATGGACCGGGCGCGCAAGCTGGCAGAAGCCGGCGCGAGGCGCGGGGCGCCAGGAGGAATATGATTCCCTAAAGTGGAATGACTAAGAAGGCCTGGACATTACAGCCTCTTTTTTTGGTCTCGCGAGGGACACAACTTGGGGTGGGCGGGACAATTCCCATCCCGATACCGTCGTATCGCGGGGGTCGTGATGAAACACCAGCTTTCGGTGCTGCGCAAGATCGCTCCCGAGATCGGAGAACTCATCGAACGCCGCCACGCCGTCCTGCAGAGCGTCCACTTTGTCCAGCCCATCGGCCGGCGGGCGCTGGCTGCCAGGCTGGGCTGGCCCGAGCGCATGGTGCGCAAGGAGATCGACTTTCTCCGGGAGTCGGGCCTGCTCCAGGCGGACGCGTCGGGGATGCTGGTCTCCCCCACCGGGGAGTACATCCTGGAAGAGCTGAAGGAAATTATCCGGGAGTTCCACGGCCTGACGGAGCTGGAGAACGAGCTGGCGCGCCGGCTCGACCTCAAGAAGGTGGTGGTGGTTCCCGGGGACTCCGACCAGGACGAGGCGGTGAAAAAGGAAATCGCCCACGCCACCGCGCAGTTCCTCCACCAGGAGCTGCGCCCGGGCGACGTCCTGGCCGTCACGGGCGGCACGACCCTGGCCGAGGTGGCCCGGAGCCTGCCGGCCTACGGCGGCGAGGCGCGCGACGTGGTGGTGGTGCCGGCCCGGGGCGGGCTGGGAGAGGAAGTGGAGCTTCAGGCCAACACCATCGCGGCGGCCATCGCCAAGCAGCTGGGCGCCACGTACCGGATGCTCCACGTGCCCGACGACTTGGGCGAAGAGGCGATGAGCACCATCGCGATGGAGCCCAAAATCAAAGAGCTGATCGAGCTGATCCGCTCCGCCCGCATCGTGCTGCACGGCATCGGCACCGCCGAAGAGATGGCTCGCCGGCGAGGGCTGCCTAAAGAGCAGGTGGCGATCCTGGAGGAGCGACAGGCGGTGGGCGAAGCCTTCGGCTACTACTTCGACCGGGAGGGGAAGATCGTCTTCACCACCAGCAGCGTGGGCATACGGCTGGAGGATCTGGCCAACGTCGACCTGGTGGTGGCCGTGGGCGGGGGCCGGTCCAAGGCGGAGGCTGCCCTGGCCGTCCTCTCCACCCAGCACCAGGACGTGTACATCACGGACGAGGGCGCCGCTCGCGAGATGCTCCGCCGCCTTGACGAGCGGGCGGAACGCCGCGATTCGTAAACCGCGGGGAAACCACAACAAGGAGGAGTATCAGAGATGGCCATTCGTGTCGGGATCAACGGCTTCGGGCGCATCGGGCGCAACGTGTTCCGGGCTGCCTTCGGGCAGGAGGACATCGAGTTCGTCGCGATTAACGACTTGACGGACGCCAAGACCCTCGCGCACCTGCTCAAGTACGACTCGGTCCACCGGCAGTTCCCGCATTCCGTCGAGGCCAAGGACGACGCCATCGTCGTCGGCGGCAAGGAGATCAAGGTGCTGGCCGAGAAGGATCCGGCGGCCCTTCCCTGGGGCGAGCTGGGCGTCGACTACGTGGTGGAGTCGACCGGCTTCTTCACGCAGGCGGAGAAGGCCAAAGCGCACTTGGACGCCGGGGCCAAGAAGGTGATCATCAGCGCGCCCGCGAAGAACGAGGACATCACCATCGTCATGGGCGTCAACCACGAGCTCTACGACCCCGCCCGGCACCACATCGTCTCCAACGCCAGCTGTACCACCAACTGCCTTGCGCCGGTGGCCAAGGTGCTGGACGAGGCCTTCGGCATCGTGCGCGGCTTGATGACCACGGTTCACTCCTATACCAACGACCAGCGCATCCTGGACCTGCCCCACAAGGACCTGCGCCGGGCCCGGGCCGCGGCGTTGAACATCATCCCGACCACCACCGGCGCGGCGGTGGCCGTGGGCCTGGTCCTGCCGCACCTCAAAGGGAAGCTGGACGGCTTCGCCTTGCGCGTGCCCACGCCGGACGTCTCCATGGTCGACCTGGTGGCCGAGCTCAAGAAGCCTGCCAGCGCCGAGGAGATCAACGCGGCGCTCAAGGCAGCGGCCGAGGGAAGCCTCAAGGGGATCCTGGGCTACACCGAGGAGCCGCTGGTTTCCGGCGATTTCATCGGCGATGCCCGCTCGTCCATCGTGGACGGCTCCATGACCACCGTGATGGACGGCAACTTCGTCAAGGTGTTCGCCTGGTACGACAACGAGTGGGGCTACTCCAACCGGGTCGTCGATCTGATCCGCTACATGGCAAGCCGCGCCTGATGGCGCGGCTTGCCCGGACCATGAGGGGGTGCGGGTGCGTTGTCTTACGTACTAAAGAAGAAGACCATCGAGGATATCGACGTGCGAGGGAAGCGGGTGCTGGTCCGCGTCGACTACAACGTCCCCATGGAGGACGGCCGGATCACCGACGACACCCGCATCGCCGCCTCCCTTCCTACCCTGCGCTACCTTAGGGAGCGGGCAGCCCGGGTGATCCTCATGTCGCACCTGGGCAGGCCCAAGGGGCAGCCCAATCCGGCGTACTCGCTGGCGCCGGTGGCCCGCAGGCTCTCGGAGCTCTTGGGGTCGCCGGTGCGCATGGCGGACGACTGCATCGGGGAGGCAGTGGAAGCCGCCGTGCGGGAGCTGGGCCCGGGCGAGTTTCTCATGCTGGAAAACGTCCGTTTTTATCCGGGCGAGGAGAAGAACGATCCCGAGTTTGCGAAAGCCCTGGCGAAGCTGGGCGAGGTCTACGTGAACGACGCTTTCGGCGCCGCTCACCGGGCGCACGCAAGCACGGAGGGGGTCGCCCGCTATCTCCCCGCGGTGGCCGGTTTCCTGCTGGCGAGGGAGCTGGAGGTGCTGGGCAAGGCGCTGGATTCGCCCGAGCGGCCGTTCGTCGCGATCCTGGGCGGCGCGAAGGTGGGGGACAAGATCGGCGTCATCGAGAACTTGCTGGAAAAGGTGGACACGCTGATCATCGGCGGCGGCATGGCCTACACCTTCCTCAAGGCTCAAGGGCTTGAGATCGGCCGCTCGCTGCTGGACGCCGACCGGATCGAATTTGCCAAGGGCCTGCTGGAGCGGGCCAAGGCCAAAGGCGTGCGGCTCATCCTGCCGGAAGACGTGGTGGTGGCCGACGCCTTCAGTCCCGACGCCAACCGGCAGGTGGTGCCGGTGACGGGCATTCCCGCGGACTGGGAGGGCATGGACATCGGGCCCAAGACCCGGGACGCCATCGCCCGGGCCGTTCAAGGGGCGAAGACGGTGCTGTGGAACGGGCCCATGGGCGTCTTCGAGATGGCGCCCTTCGCCGAGGGGACGCGGGCCGTGGCCCGGGCCGTGGCCGAGTCCGGCGCTTTCAGCATCATCGGGGGCGGGGACTCCGCCGCCGCGGTGCAGCAGGCCGGGCTGGCCGAGAAGATGTCGCACGTCTCCACCGGCGGCGGCGCCAGCCTCGAGTTCCTGGAGGGGAAAGAGCTTCCGGGGGTGGCGGCGCTCCTCGACCGGGACGGCGGCGCGCCCGCCAGGGAGGTATAGTGG
>k87-617918_pt1 | contig 12025 bp, 10 predicted proteins | sample MGYA00084031_6733416 | MGnify analysis MGYA00084031
GGCCGGCCATCCGTCACCGCTGGTGATCGCTCCGGACGGGTCGGCCCGGCTGCTGCCGTACGACGACAACGGCCCCGCCCTCGGTCTGCTGTCCGGCGCCCGCTGGCCCCGGATGCAGGTGGAGCTGGGCGAGCAGTGGAGTCTGATGCTCTACACCGACGGCCTGATCGAGGGCCGGGTGGGGGAGAACGGCGAACGGCTCGGCCAGGACGGCATGGTGGAGCTGGTCGGCCGTCAGCACGCCCGGGGCCTGCGCGGCGAGGACCTGCTGCGGGAAACGGTGAGCGAGGTGCGCAGGCTCAACGGCGGTGAACTCACCGACGACGTGGCCGTGGTCCTGCTGGACCGGGAGCCGTGAGGGCGCGCGGCCCCCGGGCTCACCGGCCGCCGTTGTAGGGCCCGTACGGCCCGTCGCTGCTGCTGCCGCGGCGTCCCCACCCGCTGCCGCCGCTGACCTGCTTGAGCGCGGGGCGCACGTCCACGATGTAGACGATGCTCGCGATCACACCGATGATCGGCAGGAACGAGAAGATCGAGAACAGATAGCTCACCACGAGCGCCAGGCCGAGGATGATCAGCCAGAACACCTTGTTCTGCTTGTCGGCCGCCCGGAAGGCGTCCTCGCGCCGGAACGCCGCGTCGAACAGCCCGAACGCGGCCAGGCCCATGAGGAGGAGCTTCAGGATCCCCAGCAGCCCCGCGAAGCCGGTCATCAACATGTTGCCACCGCCCGTTCTCTCCCGATTCCCAGACCACCGTACCCAGAGAACGGGCCGGACACCCCAAGGGTGCCCGGCCCGGACATCTGCCGCCCCGTGAGTGAGACATCCCACGGTCCGCCGTCCGCCCGATGCCGCCGGCCCGGGCGTCACTTGGCGGGCGGGGTGCTCTTCTTCCCGGCGGACGAGGACTTGCGGCTGTTCGGGGTCTTCCTGGCGGAGGCCTTCCTGGCGGCCTCGGACTCGTCCGCGGCGGGCTTGTTCCCGTTGGCCTCGACCGCGTCGGCCTTGACCTCGACGGGCTCGGTCCTGGACCCGGTCTTGGACTCGGCCTTGGGCTCGACGGCGGCGGCGAGCTCCTCGACCTCCATGGCGACGTCCTCGATGCTCTCGGCGGCCTGACCGCGCCAGGTCCGCAGGGCCTGCTCGCCGTGCTCGGCGACCTTCTCGTAGGTTTCGCGGGCCTTCACGGCGTACTCGGCGGCGACGCCGACCCCGCGCAGGGCGAGGTCCTGGGCGGTCTCGCCGAGCTTCTTCAGATCCGAGTCGAGGTTGGCACCGAACTTCTTCAGGTCGGAGTCGAAGGAGTTCAGAAACTCGGTGATCCTGGCCTGGAGGGTCTCCTGGGTCTCCTTGACCCGGGCGCCGGCCTCCTTGGCGCGGGCCGCGGCCTTCGCCTGCACGGCCTTCGGGTCGGTGTTGCGCACCGCCTCGATACGGGCCGGGGCCTCGGCGCGCAGCTGCTCCACCAGGGCGGGCACCTTCTTGGCCTGCTGCAGGGCCAGGTCCGCGGTGCCCGCGGCGAAGTAGAGCGGCTTGGGGTCGCGGAAGGTCTTGCGCAGCTCGTCGGTGATGGCCATGGTGAGGGTCCTCCCGGATGTGCTCGTGGCTGAGGTAGGTGGGTGCCGCGGCTGAAGGGGCCGGCTGCCCGGCCCTGCCGGACCGTGCGGTCGCGGGGTCACCGGGATCGGTCGGCCGCCTGCTGCGGATCGGCGTCGTCGCCGTTGTCGTCGTTGCTGTCGTTGCCGTCGGATGTGCGGGTACGGCGTCGCCCGGCGGAGCCGGAGTCGGAAGCGGAGGCGGCGCCGGTGCGTATGCGTCTGCCGCTGCCGCCGTCGGCCGTGCGGTCGCCGTGCGCGGCGGTGCCGCCGGCGGCGTCCTCCCGGGCGGGCGGGCCGTCGTGCTTCCCGCCCTGTGCCCCGCCGCGCGCCTCGCCGTCCTTCCCCCGACCGTCCGCCCGGCTCTCCGTCTGGGCGGTCCCGAACCCGTTCTCCTTGCGGAAGGACTCGTAGATCTGCAGCAGCACCTGCTTCTGCCGCTCGTTCAGCGAGGGGTCGGCGAGGATGACGGCGCGCGTCTCCGCCTCGCTCCGGTCCCGCTCGGCGTCGAGGATGCCGGCCCGCACGTACAGCGTCTCGGCGGAGATCCGCAGCGCCTTGGCGACCTGCTGCAGCACCTCCGCGCTCGGCTTGCGCAGTCCGCGCTCGATCTGGCTCAGGTAGGGATTGGACACCCCGGCGGCCTCGGCGAGCTGCCGCAGCGACAACTGCGCGTTGCGCCGTTGCTCGCGCAGGTACTCACCGAGATTGCCGACGTTGAGCGATGCCATGTCTCCACCTTGCCCCACCCCTGCTAACAAATGCAAGCAATGTGCTTGCAAGAGTGTGCCGCGTGTCCGCCGCCCGTGGCCGCCGGGGCCGGTGGGTCACCGGGGCCGGTAGGAGGTGGCCAGCACGGAGACGGTGACCCGGTCGGGCAGAAAACCGCGGCCGACCGGGTCCGTGGAGGCCAGATGGCGTGCGCTCGGTGTCATCCCCACCAGGTCGGCGGCCTCCTGCCCGGTCAGGGGGGTGGTGTAGGCGATGTGCCGGGTGCCGACGGCCGTGAAGCGGGGCTCCAGCGCCCGGTGCAGGCGCCGTTCCTTGTCCGGGTCGACCGTGACCATCCCGGGGATCCGGCTCCGCAGCTCCGCCAGATGCCGCTCGGTGGGGCGCACCACGATCAGCCGGCCGGACGGACGGAGCACCCGGTGGAACTCGGACGGGTTGCGCGGGGCGAACACGTCCAGCAGGACGTCGACCGTCCGGTCGTTCACGGGGAAGGGACGGAAGACGTCCCAGCTCGCCGCGGCGGCCCGCGGATGGGCCCGGGCCGCCAGGCGCAGGGCGCGCACCGATGTGTCCAGCCCGAGGCCACGGGCATCGGGCACCCGGTCGAGCACCCCGGCCAGGTAATAGCCGGTGCCGCATCCGACGTCCACGACCGTTCCCCCACCGGGCAGGGCGTCGGCCGTCAGCTCGGTCAGGGCCCGGCGTATGGGGTCGTACCGGCCGGTGGCGAGAAAACGTTGCCGGGCCTGGACCATGGCCGCGTCGTCGCCGCTGGTGGCACGGGTGCCGGTGAGGAGGCTGACATAGCCCTGGCGGGCGATGTCGAAGGTGTGGCCCGCCGGACAGCGCAGTGAGCCGCGGTCGGGCCGGAGACGGGCGCGGCACACCGGGCAGCGCAGCACGTCGAGGAACAGTTCGAGAGCAGGGGGAAGCAACGCGGGCACGAGGCACTCCTGGCAGCGGGGGAAGGGAAGGGACCGTGACTTGTACGCGCTCTCACAGCTGCCGTCTCCGGAAGAACGGGACCCGGCATCACACCCCCTGAGTGCGGGCGGCGCCGAGAAGGCGGATCACGTACCAGGCACGCCGAGGAGGGCGGCACCGTACGGCACCGCCCTCAACGCCTGGTGATCACAGATCCTGGGTGTGCTGGGTCCACATGCCTCCACCCTACGTGCCGTGCCGCCGGCCCTCGCCTCCGCGGTCGGGCGACACGGCCCTCCACGCCCGCCGGTACGCCGAACGGCGGCCGAAGCGCCGCTCCCCAGCCGAGGATCCGCCGGTCACGCGGCCTCCGGCCGGCTGAAAGGCCGTCGGACAGGGCCGGACGGAGCTCGTGGTTGACCTTCACCTTGGGGAAACCCACAGCATCGGTGGGGCCAGGCATCGCGCCTGGTATGAGGAGGAACGCGCATGGAGTTGCTGACCATCGGGGCGTTCGCGAAGGCGTCCCGGCTGTCGCCGAAGGCGCTGCGTCTCTACGACGAGCTCGGCCTGCTGACTCCCGCTCGCGTCGACCCGGTGACCGGCTACCGCCTCTACGCACCGGAGCAACTGGATCAGGCCCGGCTCGTCGCCTGGCTCCGCCGGCTCGGGATGCCCCTCGCCCGCATCCGGCACGTCTGCGCCCTGGAGGCGGGTCCGGCAGCCGAGGAGATCCGTGCGTTCTGGGCCGAGGTCGAAGCCGACACAGCCGCACGGCGGGACCTGGCCGCCTTCCTCATCGACCACCTCTCCCGGAAGGACGAGGACCCCGCCATGCCTCCGACCACCAAGCCCCTGGGCATCCGTTACGCCGCCCTTTCCGACACCGGCCTTGTCCGCGAGAGCAACCAGGACACCGTCCACGCGGGGTCCCGCCTGCTCGCCGTCGCCGACGGCTACGGCAGCAAAGGCGCCCCCGCGAGCGCCGCCGCCGTCGACGCGCTCAAGAGCCTGGAGACCGGCAGCTTCCCGGCGGGCCCTCTCCTCAACGTCCTCGAGGACGCGATCGACCAGGCCAAGCAGGCCGTGCACGGCGTCTCCGGACTCGCCCCTTCGTCCGAGGAGACCGGGACCACCCTCACCGCGATGCTCTGGACCGGCTCGCAGCTGGCCCTCGTCCACATCGGCGACTCCCGCGTCTACCTCCTGCGGGACGGAGAGCTGTTCCAGATCACCCACGACCACACCATGGTGCAGTCGATGGTCGACGAAGGGCGCCTCAGCCCGGAAGAAGCCGCCTCCCATCCCCAGCGGTCCCTGCTGATACGTGCTCTGGCCCATGGAGCCGACTCCGCACCCGACATGCGTCTGCACGACGCCCGGCAGAAAGACCGCTACCTGCTCTGCTCGGACGGCCTGTACACCGTCGTGCCGGCCGAGGACATCCGCCGGGTCCTCTCCGGCATCAGCGAGCCCGAGCAGACGGTCCGTGAACTCGTCGCTCTCGCCAACGGCTCCGGCGGTCCCGACAACGTCAGCTGCGTGGTCGCCGACGTCGTGGAGCTCCAGCGGTAGGAGCGAGCGGCATGCACGCCGAGTTGCACCGGGTCCGCTCCCGCGAACTCATCCGCGAAGCGGAGGCATACCGACTCGCCCGGCAAGCCAGGAAAGCCCGATCGGCCCTCCGCTCCTTGCCCGCCAGTACGAGGCGGCCGACTCCACGGCGCCTGCTCGCCTGGCTCCGCGGATGAACCGTCACGCCGCCCGCGGTCGAGCCGCGCTCTCGAGGTCACGGCTGGGGCGAGCACTCCAGGATCCGGCCGTCGACGGTCCCGATGAGCAGGTGCCCCTGGGGCGCCACGGCGAGGGACAGCGCGGTGGCCGGGGCTCCGTCGACCGTGAGCTCGGTGTGCCATCGCACCGAGCCGTCGCCGGCGTCCAGTGCCGTCAGAGCACCGGAGTTGTAGGCCACGTAGACGGTCTCCCCGTCGGAGTCGAGAGCGGTGGCGGGGTGATCGGTGCGGTGCTGCCACCGCACCGAGCCGTCCAGGGACCGCCGTACGACGTAGGCGCCACCGGGCTGGAGCCCGTGAGGGTGGTGGACGGTGCCGGCATAGACCAGGGACTGCCCTGTCTCGACCGCGGGGCCCCCGAAGTGATGCTCCTCCGGGACCCAGGAGTGCGGGAAGAGCCGCCGCAACGTTCCGTCGGCCTCCAGGACGGTGACCCACTTGTCCTTGTGCGACTCGCCCGGGTCGGTGCCGACCAGGAGGTACGGACGGCTCGCACGCCGGACGGGGAACGCGTGATTGAACACGTCGAAGCGGCCGACCTCCGGGCCGTCCACCGGACCGTTCCCCCGACCGCTCTCCGGGCCGTCGAGGTCGAACATCAGCAGCCGTTCGGGAGACGTGCGCCGGCCGTACCAGTCGTCCAGCGGCCTGAGGACCATCTTCCGGCCGACTGCGACGACGACCGTGAACACGTCCGGGCTCAGGGTCTCCAGCACCTGCCCCGTGTCGACGGCGATGCGGGCCAGCCGGGATGCGGGCTCCCCGTTCACTCCTCTCCGGCCCCCGCGGCGTTCGGCGTTGACCCAGACCGATGTGCCGTCGGGGGCCGGCACCAGCTGCCGGCCGCCCTCCTCGTCCTCGACCCTCCAGTGCAGCTCCCCCGAGGGCAGCCACGCCTCCGCCAGGACCCCGTCCAGAGCGGCCACCACCCGGCCGTCCTCCGTGCCCTCGACGGCCCACACCCGCCGGCGTACGGACCACTGCCGGCCGGCCGAGGCCGCGAGGTCCGCGAGGAACCGGCGGGTCTCCGCACCGCGGTTCGACCGGACGACCGGTTCCACGGGGGCGGCCACCTCCTCGGCACCGATCGACTTCCGGCCGACGGCACCCCAGTCCGGGCGCGTCACGACGACCACGTGGCCCTGCTCGTACGCCTGCGGATTCTCCCAGTCGTCGCACGGTGCCAGGACCAGACGGAGTTCCGTCTCGCTGCGCCATTCCACCTCGAGCACCTCCCGCGGGTGCCGCAGGGCGGACACCACGTCGCCGGAGTCCAGGCGGATCAGCAGCAGCTCGCCCTCGAAGAAGCAGCCGCCGTCGTACTGCCCCGTCCCGACGGCCAGCAGGGGAAGAACCGGGTGGAAGGCGAACGACCGGACGGGATACTCCGACCGCACCAGGTGCCGGCACCGCAGCCCGTCCTGCTCATAGACACCGATCCGGTGCCCCGTCCACCGGGAGTCCGCGGTTCCGCTGCCGCCCCACTGCACATACCCGAGGTACCCGCCCACGGCGACCGTCCGTGAACGCGCGTCGGCGACGGCCAGAGCAGGTGCTCCGACCCCGGCGAAGGGACTGTCGCCGAACACGCGTCGCACCATCGGCGCACGGGTCATGCGGGGGTCCTCCCGGGTCGGCACATGAGCGGGCCCGCCGTCCCGGGCGCGGAACGGCGGGCTGTCATGATCCCGTCGGACAACCGGGCACGCCAGTGGATTTCAGCCGGACGAGCCCCCGGCCGGGAAGCGGGCAGGAGCCGAGCGGACGTCAGGCGGGAGCCGGGCGTCAGAGGACTCAGAGGGGCCAGGCGCCGGCGGAGCGGTCCGGTGACGGGAGGGCCGGGTTCCCGGCTCCGGCGGGGGCCTGCCGGGTCAGGGCGCGCAGGAGGTACGGGTTCGCCGCCGGACGGGCCGTCAGCCCCAGGGAGGCGGTGGCCGTCGCGAGGGTCATCGCATAGGAGTCGACGGCACGGCGGACGTTGGGGGCGTCCAGGCTCGCCCCGGTGACCAGGCGGTCCAGGTCGACGTAGGCGGAGCGGACGGTCTCGAGCCAGCGGTAGACGCGCCAGTCCCGGCGCCAGCCGGCCGTGTACGCGGCGGGCAGGCGGCGCTCCCAGCGCCGGAACATGCGCTCGCGGATCTCGGGGCGGGTCGGCGTGAGATGCATGTGCCGGACCAGGTCGTACAGCGGGTCGCCGATCAGCGCCATCTCCCAGTCGATGATGGTGAGGGCGCGGGCGTCGTCGCGGCGTACGAGGTTCCAGGGGTTCAGGTCGCCGTGCAGAAGGGCCGGACGGCGGGGCCTGACCCGGAAACGGGAGAGGATCTGTCCGAGCCGGGAGGCGTCGGGCAGGCCGAGGAGCCGGGCCGGCTGCTTCGTCTCCTCGGGCAGCCCGTCCACCAGGAGCACCAGCTGGTCGCACAGCCAGCGGAAGAAGGTCTCCTCGCCCGCGACCGGGTCGAGCCCCGCGTAGTCGACGTCCGTCAGCGCGCACAGCTGGTCGACGAGCGCGTCCGCCTCGTGCGGCCACAGGCCGTGCTCGGGGTGGCGGGGCGGGCCGTCGCCGTCCTCGGGACCGACGTAGGTGTGGATGGCGTACGGCTCCCCCCGGTGGCTGCGGCCCAGGGCGAGGACCCGCGGTGCCGCCACCGGGACGCCCGACTGCTCGATGGCGCGCAGGACGGCGTGCTCGCTGAGGAAGCTCGGTTCGCGGCGGCAGGCGTCCGCCACCTTGCGGCGCACCACGACCGGGGAGGGGTACTCGGGCACCCGCACCACCGAGTTGAGGTGGGTGGTGCCCTTGAAGACCCGGTCGGCCGGGGCCATGCCCTCGGCGAGCAGGGCGTGTTCGACGGCGGAGGCGGGAAAGTCGCTCCGCTCCGCAAGGCGCGGGTCCGGCGTCCACGGGATCGTCTGCCGTGCCCGGCCGGCGCCGTCGCGCGCCGCCGTCCGGGAGGCCCGCCAGCGGAAGAGGACACGCTCGATCTCCGCGGCGTCCGGGACGTTTCTGAGCCCCAGCGGTTCGGCGCCCGCCTGGAGCGCCCGGTGCACCCGGGCCACTGCCTCGTCCAGGCTCTTCTGGTCGGACGTGTCCCGCAGGCCCCGCACGGCCCGCATCACCTCCGGATAGACGGACTGCGCCCGTTCGAAGGCGACGTAGTGCCGCAGGTCCCGGGACAGGCCGTTCACGGCGGCCGGGCGGACCCGGAACATCGCGTCCGCCCAGGCGTCGACGACCTCGGGCCACTGGTGGGACGGGTACCGCATGCGGACGAGGTGGGTGGCGAGGTCGTGCAGGGGGTCGCCGTAGCCGGCGAGGTCCCAGTCGACGCAGGTCAGGGGCGGGTCGCCGGCGTACGGAATGATCAGGTTGTTGCGGTGCAGGTTCGTGTGGAGCAGGCCGAAGGGCCGCCGGCTCATGGCCGGCACCCGCTCCCGCAGCCGGATCAGGGCGTCCTGCGGAATGCCGAGCGCCGCGAACAGCCCGCCGTAGCGCAGCCAGTGGGGCCGCCGGAGCTGTTCGTCGGCGAGATGGGCCAGCGTCCGCAGAAAGCCCTGGCTGTCGGTGTGGTTGTGGGGCCAGAACGGGGGCAGGGCGGGCAGCGCGGTGCGCCGCACCTGGGTCATCCGGGCGAACAGCTCCGCCACGGCCCTGATCAGCAGGGTGTCCACGGGTTTGCCGTTGCCGCAGACACCGGCCAGCGGCACCCCTTCCACATGGCTGTGGACGGCGAAGCCGTCGCCGGCCGCGAGACGTTCGGGGACCTGGGGCAGAACGGCCCGGACGGCGTCCAGGATCCGCGGCTCCTCCTGCCGGGGCCAGGTCCGGACGGCCGCCGGCAGGGCGTCGGCGTGCCAGAGCCGCACGGCCACACGGGTGCCCGCCGGGCGGCCCACGAGGGGCGCCGCCTCCGCGGTCACGGGCACGACACGGGTGCGGTGGTGGTGCCCGCCGTCCGTCCGCCCCGGTGCGGCGGTCCGCACGAACGCCGCCAGGGCCGGCTCCACGGCGCCGGCCGCGTCGCGTCCCCCAGAGGGTTCCCGGGAAACGGGCGGTGCCTCCACTGGCCGCTCCGGTTCGGTCGCACAGGTGACAGGTCGGGCAAACGGTAAGCCGGGAATCCCGGCCTCGCGATGCGTGAAGCGGCCGAGTCGGCACAAAGGGTGACGTACCGCTCTTCCCGCTTCTCCCCGCTTCCTCCGCTCCTGCGCGTCAGGTCGTCGCGCCGGGCCTCCGCGGGGCCGTGTGTCCGCCTCCCCCGGCCGGGCGTGTGCCGGGGGCGTACGTTCCCGTGACCGTACGGACAAACGGAAGCGATCGCTCGGGCACGGTGCGGGAATGCTAGCGCACGCTCCCCGCCCGCCCCGGCGACCGCCGCCGAGCCGACAGGATCCGCAGGATGGGCTCCAGCGACCCCACCACGACGGTGGCGCCCGCCTCCCTGAGCAGCCTTTCCTTGCGGGCGTTGCAGGCGTAGCCGAGGAAGGGCACGCCGGCCCTCCGGGCGGCCTGGTGGTCCGAGGGGGTGTCGCCGATCATCAGCGCCCGGGCGGGCGTCGTACCCGTCGCGCTCAGGGCCTGGTTCAGGCAGTACGGGTCCGGCTTGAGATGCCGCAGGTCCTGGGTGCGCCCGTAGACGTGGGAGGAGAAGCAGGACGCAAGGCCGCGGCGGTCCAGGTAGGCGCGGGCCACGAGGGGCGAGTTGTTCGTGGTGACCGCCAGGCGGGAGCCCAGTGCCGCCCAGGTGCGGATCAGCGGGTCGGCGTACGGCGTGGGCCGGGCGGAGGCGGCGGCGCGCATCTCCTCCTGGGTCAGCCGGGCCTCCAGTTCCCCGACCAGGTCGCTGCCGGGGCGGCGGCGGTCGACGGCACGCAGGACGGCGTGCGGGTCCGGCGACTGCCGTTCGGCGTCGGTCAGCAGGCCGTGCATCCCCCGGTCCGTCAGCCAGCGCACCAGCTCGGCCGCCACCCGCTCCGAGGTGTGCTCCGCGAACAGACGGCAGATCGGCCCGTCGAAGTCCCACAGCACGACCCGGGCACGTGTGATCAGGTTCCGTAGCTCCTCGGTCTCGTCCCCGGTCCGGGCCGTCACCGTTTCGGTCTGCGTCGTATCAGAAGTCACTAGGAGAGTGTCAGATCCGACGTGATGGTTTCCCAGAGGGCGTCGAACCACTTCTGGGACTCCTCCACGAACGCGGCGTCCCGCTGCCCGGTCGTCCTCTCGAAGTGGAACAGCAGGGACTCGGTGCCGAGGACGTCGTACATGTCCAGCGTCCCGCCGTCCTCCTGCTCCTCGCGGCGCGCGATCATGTAGTACGCCATCAGCGCCTCCGTGCCGTTGAGCAGGTACAGCTTCACCGGCGGGGTGAAGGGCAGCGCACGGAAGGCCACCCGGACGTCGATGCCGTGGGTGGCGCGCAGGGCCAGCAGATTGTGCCGGAGCACATGGCCCTGGGCGTTGCGCTGGGCGAGCCAGCGCTGGTGGACCGGATCGTCGTCGTCCTCGCCCGGTCCGTCCACCGACACCGGGAAGGCCAGGTCGATGTCCCGGGACGGCAGCAGGATGCGTACGTCGATCGCCTCGGGGCGCAGCCGGCCCTCGTGGATCAGACGCACGGGCTCGCCCAGGGCGATCATCAGGGTCTCGGCGGTGAGACAGGCCGCGTCGATCCGCACCCGGCGGGCGGAGAAGGCCTCCACGAGCCGCGGCGCGAGGCCCACCATGGTCGGCTGGGGCTCCGCGCGGGCGGCGGCGGGGGCGGCGACCCGCGGCGGGCTGCCCTTGGTGACATTGCTGAGCAGGCCGTCCTCCTGGAGCACCCGGAGCGCCTGGCGCACGGTGCCGCGCTCCACCCCGAACTCCTCGGCGAGCTCGGCCTGGGTGGGCAGCCGGTCGCCCGGCCGGAGCACACCGGTGTGGATCCGTTCCCGCAGGGTGTCGGCAATCTCCTGGGGCGTGCGTCTTCTGCTGCCGTTCATGGCCACGCTCTCCTGAGTCACAGCCAAACGCTACAACTCAGCTTCATCTAAAGGGAGTTGTTTGAAATTTGTTCATAGATGGCGACCAAGTGAGGACAACCGCAACGGAGTTGGTTGCCAACTTGACCGAGTCGGCAGAGGTCATGACTCCTGGTGCGCCCTCGTGCCGGCCCGCAGCCGTCCGAAGGGGGAGGCCGTCGTGCCCGCTCCCGCTCTTCTGCCCGCCGCCTTCGTCGCCGGTCTGGATCGGCTCGCGCAGTGGACGTACGGCACCCCGGGTCCCGTCGGCCCGATGCTGCCCACCGCCGGCGTCGAGGCCAAGAGCCCGGCCCTCGGCTCCGCGGGGGCCGTGGTGCCGGCGACGCTGCTCGCGGGCCCCGCCCTGTGACCGGTGCGCACGGCCGGCCCGGCCGTCAGTCCATGAGCGTGAGCTCCGAACTGATCGTCCCCCACAGCGCGTCGAACCACAGCCGGGACTGCTCCACGAACGTCGTCTCGCGCGGGTCGACGCCCCTCTCGAAGGCGAACAGCATCGACCGGGTGCCCTCGGCGTCGTAGAGCTCCAGCTGCTCCTGGTCGATCTCCTGCTCGCGCCGGCGCACCGTGTAGTACGCGAACAGCGCCTCCGTGCCGTTGAGCAGGTACAGCTTCACCGGCGGGGTGAAGGGCAGCGCGCGGAAGGCCACCCGGACGTCGATGCCGTGGGTGGCGCGCAGGGCCAGCAGATTGTGCCGGAGCACCCGCCCCTGGGCGTTGCGCTGGGCGAGCCAGCTCCGGCGCAGCCGTCCGGCGGCGGAGGCGTCGTCCACCGGCGTGGGGAAGGCGAGGTCGATGTCGCGGCTGGGCAGCAGGACGCGGACGTCGACCTTGGCCGGTTTCAGTCGCCCGGCATGGATCTGCCGCAACGGTTCTCCCACGGCCAGGGTGAGCGAGACCGCGGTCAGGCACAGGGCGTCGACCCGCACGTGGAAGGCCTCGAAGGCGGCGGCGACACGGGGAA
>k87-40924_pt1 | contig 12021 bp, 8 predicted proteins | sample MGYA00084031_6733416 | MGnify analysis MGYA00084031
CCTCACATTTTGAACGTGAGTTTCATCGGCGTCGATACGGAATCAATGTTGATGAACCTCGATTTGGAAGGTGTCGCCTGTTCCAGCGGATCAGCGTGTACGGCTGGTTCTCTGGAAGTGTCGCACGTCCTGAAAGCGATGCAGTTGCCTGAAGACGTGACGGCTTCTGCGGTGCGGTTCAGCTTTGGTCTCGGGAATACGGTGGAAGAGGTGCAGTCGGCGGCAGAGACAGCGGTGAAGATCGCCAAAAGGTTACGGTAGCGCAGAAGGGCTCCGCTGCCGTGTCGCCTACTTTCACACTCCGCCATCCGTGTGGCTAAAAGCCTTTTCGCGTCCGGCTACTGCCTCACTTGGGCTAGTACCGTCAGCTCAAGTTTTTCTCCTCCTTGCGGATTTTTTCCGCTATCGTGTACAGCATGTCTTGCTTCGTCTGCCACACTTTTTCTGTCAAGTCTACAGGGTATTCTTGTGGATTGAGGTTGCGCAAGTACTCTTCCCAAAATTGGCCCAGCTGTTTGCGGTGGTATTCCCGTACTTCTTCTAAGTTCGGGCGTTTGTACACGAGTTTTCCCCCGCGGAAAATAGGCTGCAGCAACTCTTCCAAATAGTAGTTTTCTACAATTTTTTTGCGGTATGTGTGTACTGGGTGGAACAAAACTAAAGGCTTTTCCGTGTCAATCGTTTCCTCGACACACGCAATTAAATCTGCGTGAGCTTTTTGGGTTTTGCGGTCTATGACGCGGTAGACGGTTTTTCGTCCTGGGGTTGTCACTTTTTGCGGGTTGGACGATATTTTGATCGTCGGACGCCATTCTTCACCGTCTTCAATGGCCACCATTTTGTAGACGGCACCGAGAGCCGGTTGGTCGTATGCGGTGATGAGACGGGTGCCGACACCCCACGCGTCAATGGCCGCTCCCTGTGATTTCAAGTGCAAAATGGTGTGCTCGTCCAAATCGCTCGATGCAAAAATTTTCGTCTCCGTAAGACCGGCTTCGTCCAACATTTTGCGTGCCACTTTAGACAGGTAAGCGAGATCGCCGCTGTCAATGCGTATCCCTTGCAGCGTTTTGCCTCGTTTCTTTAATTCTTTGCCAATCTGAATGGCGTGGGGCAACCCGCTTTTAATGGTGTTGTACGTATCGACTAGCAAAATCGTCTGATCTGGCAATGCTTCGGCAAAAGCGCGAAAGGACGTCAGTTCATCGTCGAAATGTTGGACCCATGCGTGGGAATGTGTTCCTTTACAGGGGATTCCGAACAGTTGCCCCGCTTTTACGTTGGACGTCGCGTCGAAACCGGCCAAATAGGCGGCTCGTGTTCCCCAGATGGCGGCTTCCGGCTCTTGCGCCCGGCGGGAGCCGAACTCGAGTAAAATGTCGTCCGGCGCGATGTGGCGGATACGGGCTGCCTTTGTGGCGATGAGCGTCTGGTAGTTGATCATGTTCAGCAACGCCGTTTCGATCAACTGTACTTCAAAAATGGGGCCTTCCACCCGCATCAACGGTTCGTTAGGAAAGGCGAGCGTCCCTTCCGGCATTGCGTACACGTCACTCGTAAAACGCCACTCTTTCAGTGCTCGTAAAAATGCTTCATCGTACTGTTCTTCTTCTTCCCGCAAAAAGCGGATGTCATCTTCCGTGAACCGCAAGTTGGATAAGTACAAAATCGCTTGTTCCAAACCGGCGACGACAGCGAATCCGTTCTCAAAAGGCAGTTCACGAAAGTATAAATCAAACACACACTTTTTGAGGTGTGTCCCATTTTTCCAATGGGCGTACATCATGTTCAACTGGTATTTGTCGGTGTGTAAGGCGAGGGATTCCACCCCTTCAGCTCCTCTCGAGAAAAAAATGTAGCCATGCGCGGACATTTTTTATACGATAGAATTGACGACATTCACGTTCGTGAAGTAGGTGTCACATTTTGTATCAACAACGATTATCCCTGTCCGATGAATGTTTTGTCAAGGGGACGGTAGAGCGCGTCATCTACTATAATCGGGAAAGCGGGTACGGAGTCTGCCTGTTTCGTGTGAGTGAAAGTTCTGAACCCGTTGAGACGGAGGAAGTGACCGTCGTCGGCCTCATGGCTTCTCCACAGGAAGGGCTCACCTACACGTGCCGCGGTGAATGGGAGAGCCATCCTCGATACGGTGAGCAGTTCCGCGTCAAACGCATGGAACAGGACATGCCTCGGTCGCGGGAAGCCGTGATCAAATATTTGTCCAGTGACCTCTTTCCGGGGATCGGTCCAAAAACGGCGACGAAGATCGTGTCTGAACTGGGGGACGACGCTCTTAAAAAAATCGTGGACAATCCCGAATTGCTGCAGGGCATTCCTGGCGTATCCGAAGAAAAGGCTGAGATGATCTCTGACACTGTACGGCAACACACGGACTTTGAACAGGTGATGCTGCTTCTGTACGAATACGGAATCGGATCATCCCTCGCTTTAAAAATATACAATACGTACAAACACGACACGTTGGCGGTCTTGAAACAAAATCCGTACCAGCTCATTTACGATATAGAGGGGATCGGATTTGCCCGGGCCGACGCCATCGGACGCGAGACAGGCATTCCGAAGGATGCCCCGGAACGCAAGAAAGCAGCCGTGTTGTACGTTTTGTCGCAAGCGGCAAATGGAGACGGCCACGTCTGCTTAAAAATGGACGAGCTGTGTGAACACGTGTCTAAGTTGTTGGGAGCGGACTTTGACAGTGATGAGTGGCATGAAAGGCTGCGAACCTTTATTTACGAACTGGATGAGGAAGAGAAGGTTGTGCTCGACAGCGATGAAGAGATGGTGTACCTTCCGAGTTTGTACTATTCCGAACAGGGGTTGGCCAAGAAACTGAACTGGTTGCTCATGCAGGATAAAGCCGAGTACCCGATAGATGTCGTGTACCGAGTGATTGGCGAGCTGGAAGAAGCGTTTGGCGTACAGTTTGCCGATGAACAGCGGGATGCCCTAGTCACCGCTGCTTGTGAACCGGTCATGATTTTGACAGGCGGGCCGGGGACAGGGAAGACGACCGTAATACGGGCAATTTGCCATTTGCTCTCCCGATTGGAGGAGTTCTCCTTAGACGAGGCTGATTACCGCGGCAGTGACAAACCGTATCCCGTGCGCTTAGTTGCGCCGACCGGACGTGCAGCAAAGCGCATGTCTGAAGCGACAAGTTTGCCTGCGATGACGATCCACCGCCTGCTCGGCTGGCGGGGAGATTTTTTTGAACACGACGCGGACCACCCCATTTCCGGACGATTACTCATTGTTGACGAAGCGTCGATGATGGATATGTGGCTGGCGTATCAGCTCGTGCGGACAGTCCCTGAAGGGATGAAGGTCATTTTCGTCGGAGACGCTGACCAGCTTCCATCTGTCGGGCCGGGACAAGTCCTTCATCACATGATCGAAAGTGGTAGAATTCCGTATGTGGATTTGCGGTACATTTTTCGCCAAGCGGAAGGATCGTCTATCGTGTCGCTGGCACACGAGATGAAGCGGGGATCATTACCCGACAACATCCTGGAGCCTACAGACGATCGCCGTTTTTTCCCGTGTGACAAGGATCACGTTGCTCCGGTTGCCGTGAAGTTGGTGCAGCAGGCGATGAAGCGCGGATATTCCATTTTCGACGTTCAAGTGCTGGCCCCGATTTACAGGGGGCCTGCCGGTATCGACCTTCTCAACCGCGAACTGCAACAGGCCATCAATCCCAGAAGAGAAGGAAAACGGGAGCTCACTTGGGGGGACAGTGTTTTTCGCCTCGGCGACAAGGTGCTCCAATTGAGCAACCACCCGGAACATCCCGTTTACAACGGAGACATCGGAAAAGTGATCGCCCTCGACGAAAACGTGACGGACGGCATTTGTCTGTGGGTGCGCTTCGATCAAACAGAAGTGGGCTACACCCGCAGTCAGTTGAACCAGTTGAGCCTTGCTTACTGTATCTCCATCCATAAAGCGCAAGGCTCCGAATTCCCTATCGTCGTTTTACCCGTTGTTCAGGCGTACCGCCGCATGTTACAGCGAAACCTCGTTTACACGGCCGTGACGAGGGCAAAGGCGTACCTCATGCTGTGCGGAGAAGTGTCGGCACTGTCCGACGGTGTGCGCAAAGAAGGAGGATTTAACCGCCGCAGTTTACTTAAAGATCGCCTGCAGAGGGAATAACGACCATTATACGTGGCGCGTTTTTGTCCCATACTATGCGTGCGGGAGGAGGCGTCCCTTTTGCGCAGTTCACAGGATGTGTTGGGTTTGCCGATTGTAGCCGTCAGCTCTGGGAAACAACTCGGAATTGTGCGGGATCTGCTTTTCGACGATCGGCAGCGGTTGTTCGGGCTGTTGGTGGAATCTAAAAGTTGGATCAAGCGCAGGCGCTACATTCCGAGAGAGCACATTGTGTCGTTCGGCCCAGATGCGGTGACAGTGGACAGCGAGGACGCCGTAGAAACGCTGGAAGAAACGTATGACGAAGTCGTCGGGGTGTGTTCAGGAAAGCACAAGCTGAAAGGACTCCCGGTGTTAACGGTGACCGGTTCAGAGTTAGGTCGCCTCGAGAACGTTTATTTCTTGGAAGAAATGGGCACACTAATAGGGTACGAATTGACGGACGGTTTTTTGACCGACTTAAAAGAAGGTCGAAAAACCCTTCATCCGGCCGAACGTTTGACGTGGGGGGACGATGCGCTCATCGTTCCCGGCGATGTGACACCGGAGTCCACCCCCGTTTCGGATAGAAAGTGAGGGAATGCGATGATTCGCTGTCCAAACTGCCAATCCCACGATTTGGGTAAAGTTGGGACGAACCAATATTACTGCTGGAGCTGTTTTATTGAGCTGACGGTGGAAAACGATGAAATATCCGCCGTTTATCAAGTGGAAGAGGACGGCAGCCTCAGTTCGCTGGACGATCTTTTCCTAAAAGGCGCGGATAACCCTATGACTTTGTAGGGCAGCTGAAAGGGGGCCGATTCGTTGAACGGTCGTCGTATGTTGTGGACAACGTTAATCGGAGCAGCGATCACCGTGATCGCCCGTGCGAAGCGGCACAGACAAGCGCCGCTCGCCCGACTGTTTCGCGGCGCGGGCCGTGGAAACAAGATGCTGTGGATGCGCTACACACAACCTGTGATGCACATGGTTCGCCGCATGGCTCGATAAGGGGCACGGAAAACTCTCGCACCCCCTCCGGAATGTCCGGAGGGGGTTTATGCGTAAGGGAGTAAGTTTGGACATATACTGGGGATGAAGGGAGGCGGAAGGATGAAACGAATCAGCGAGCGCACGCTGCTGTTCGCAGCCCTCCTCAGTTTGTTAATCTTGGCAAACCTGTTTTTGTTGACCGAATTAAGTCCCCTGATTTCAAAAGTGTTGGTGTTTTTAAAAGCCGTTTTCTTTCCTTTCTTTGTGGCCATGATCATCTCATATGTCCTCAATCCTGTCGTCACGTTGTTGAGCAGCCGCATGGTGCCGAGATCTGTGGCCGTTTTCTTGATCTACGCGACGTTTCTCGTCACGACCTTCGTCATTTTGATGAACATTATCCCGCTGCTCGGCAAACAGATTCAGGAACTGACCGAACACGTTCCAGAGTGGAACTACCGCGTTCAAATGTGGATGCACAGTGTGGCAGACGGCAAAAGCGCACTGCCAGACAGTGTGCGAGAAGGCATCGACAAATCTTTAGACCGATTGGAAGAAGCGCTGTCTGACGGAATCGAGCGGTTGTTTGTCGGCTTAAAGGGAACGATCGGCCATGTCTTTATGTGGTTTCTGATTCCGTTTGTCGCTTTTTACATGTTAAAAGACTTCAAAGCTATTGAGCGTTCCACGGTCCTCTTTTTGCCGAAACACAACCGCCGCAAGTGGATCCGCCTCTTTCGGGATGTGGACGAGGCGCTGGGGAGTTACATCAGGGGTCAGTTGCTCGTCTGCCTCGTTGTCGGGATTCTGGCGTATGTCGGCTACATGCTCATTGGTTTGCCTTACGCATTGCTTTTGGCGTCTATCGTCGGTTTGATGAACGTCATTCCGTATCTGGGACCGTTTATCGGGGCGGCTCCTGCCGTTCTGGTCGGGTTGAGTGAATCGTGGAAACTGGCGCTTTTCGTCGTGGCGGTCAACGTCGTCGTCCAAATTTTGGAGAGCAATGTCGTCTCTCCGCAAATCGTCGGGCGTACCTTGAAGCTGCATCCACTCGTCATCATTTTGGCTCTTCTCATCGGCGGGCAGTTGGGCGGCATCCTCGGCCTGATTTTGGCCGTTCCCTCTTTCGCTGTTCTAAAAGTCTTGCTGGAGCACCTTTTTATTTACAGGTTCCGCTGAAGACGGGTGAAATGGAGCTCGTGTCCAATTGCGGGATGCGGTATCACCGAGAGATTGTCATCGGAGGTGAACAGGGATCAGTGAAAGGGTGTTCTTAAACGTGCGCATCTCCGGAGAAAACGAAAACCGCTGCGATGCCGCCGTATCGTCGAGGAACTGATCTTGGATGCGTCCAGGGGGGCGTTGTTACGGTAGATGTATGACCGGCTGAGCCCTTGCTGCCAGAAAGTAGCTTCCGTAGGCCGACAATGAAGTACTGTTCATCTGGATGACGGTTCCTAGACCGATTGTTTCCCTCTGAGACACCAAAAGCTTCCGGGATTGTCTACGTGATCCCGGAAGCTTTTTGGGCACCGGAACAGCGGAAAGGGTGCGTGCGCATGTTGAGGGAGAGGAACTCGTCAGAGGGGAGTTTTGAGGTTTAGATCGATTTCTCCGTTTTTGATCGCATTGACCACGGCGCCTACCCGGGACTTGGCATCTAATTTTCTGATAATGGACGAGATATGATATTCCACGGTCCTCTCACTGATATACAATTCCTGGCTGATTTCAGCATTTGTCTTGTCCATGGCGACCAACATCAGAATTTGCCGTTCCTTGGCAGTTAGGCGTTTCATCGTTTCCTCCTATCGTTGGGGGTGTGGATAACACTATCATACAATAAATGGAAGGGAATAAATAGTATTTTACATTTTTTTTGGAAACTTTTGATTTAGATAATTAAAAAATAGCATTAAATAAATAATATTATTATATTTTTGTGGAAACTACGGATTTCGTAGTTTCTAAATTTTGCTATATTAAAGTTACCGGGCTAGCCCGAAGATATGTGCATTTCAGATGTGACCTAATCCAAGAGGAAGGGAGGCATTTGTGATGGAAGCATATCTTCAGGTGATGGATGATGCGCAGCTGGAGCAAATTGTGGGAGGCGATGGCCACGGGTATGTCAAAACACTCACGAAGGACTGCCCAGACGTCGTTGATGAAATTTGCATCGGCATCGGACCGATTCAGGCCTGCAAGAGTTGCACGTGATAGAAGAGGAGCAAAGCCGATGGCTTTGCTCCTTTCAGTGATGTCTGCTTAATTCGGTCATGATCATTCTTTGAACAAAGGATGGGTGGATCATGAGCAACACAAGCTTGTTGTCCGTTTACGGGAGCTTGCTTGATGCAGACAGACTGGACCGATTTTTGATGCAACACTTTCCTGCCCCCGTTCAAAGGGACGAAGAGAAAAGTTTCGACGCACTTGTTCATGTCCTGGGCACTTTTTTTCGCCAGCTGTTTGTGGAAATGACGGACAAACCTGCGGGCTCTGAAAATCTTTCCCTCTTGGCACGTGAGGCCGAGGCCCATTTGACAGACAGAATGTATGAACTGCTGAGGCCTTCATTTGTTCTGTTCATCAATGATTGCAGAAAAAAAGGGATGCTGGCCGGTGCGAATGAACGCGAGCAGTACGCTTATTTTGTCAGGAATTTTTTTTGGAGAGACAAATTGTACAAAACGCTTTTCAAAAAGTATCCGCTGCTTCTTGAAAGGTTGTCGGTATTGATCGAAAACGAGTACGCCTTTGTCCGCTGGATCACCGATTGTTTGGTGAACGACGCCGCATTGCTCAAGTCTCGGTTTTCAATCGACGTTTTCTCCCTTGCGGGAGTGTCTTTTGCGGGCGATTGCCACAACGGTGGCAGGAGAACGGTGTTACTCAGTGACCGAAGGGGAAACAAAGCAGTTCTGAAACCAGTTCCACTGGACAACGCACTCTTGTACAGCGCAGTGATCGAACAGCTCAACCGTTTGCTGGGCACTCACGTTCATGTCCCCGGACTGATTGTCAAGGAGAATTACGGATATGTGGAGTACATCCGGCATAAACCGTGCACAACCCATCAGGAAGTGCGGACATACTACTACCACTGCGGCGTCGTCCTGATGGCCGTTTATCTGCTGAACGGAAATGACATTCACAATGAGAACCTGATAGCGTACGGATCATCCCCGGTGATCGTCGATTTTGAAACATTGGGAGGAGTCATTGAGCACAGCGATCACGCAGCGTTCATTGACAAACTGTTGAAACGATCTGTCATGAATTCCAGAATGCTGCCGGTGAAATTCAGTTCTAAAAATGATGCTGTCAGGGATTTCAGCGCAATGGGGCGGCTTATGAAAAAAGTAGAACGAAAAGTTGTCCTTGAACGTGAATTCCGGTCTGACCCAGTAGAACAAACGCAGGAGATCATCGAGGATGACACCAATTGGCATCTGCCCGAATTTCAGGGCCAAGTTGTAGAGTACGACGCCTACCTGCCGGACATTTTAGCCGGATTTAGCGACGCCTATCTGGCCGTCCTGAAAGATCGGCATCGTTTTCTGTCCGGTCTCAGGCGACAAACGCCTGCTTCTTGGACATACAGAAAAGTCCACCGCAGCACCGTCGTCTACCGCTATTTGTCCGCGAGGCTGAACGTGCCGGATATGCTGCGGGACAAAGCTTACACAACGCAATACCTCTACGGGATCTTGGCCAAAAATCCGCTCTTTGAACAGAAAGATCACATCTTGCAAAAGGAGGCAGACGATCTCATCCATTCGGATGTCCCTTATTTTTCGGTTCGTACGGGATGGGTGGATGGCCACGAAGGGATCGGGGTTAGGGAGAAGATCGGACAGTTGAGCTACGGTGATTTTCTCCTGCAGCGCAAGCTCATGCATATCTCTTTTTCGGAAAAAGGGGATCAGATGGAACGGATACAAGCCACCTTGGCGCAACACAACCAACACAACCGCTTTCCCCGCACACCTGTCATCCACTTTGACAGCGTGAGAAAACAGTTGTTCAGAACGATCGTCAACTGCGTCTTTGTGTCCGAGCAGGGAGAAGTAGATTTTATCGCCCTGAAAAAGAACTGGAAAGGTCAACTGGAAATCAACAACCTGAATGACGGCCTGTACGACGGCCTTTTAGGTATCCTTCTCGCCATGAACGGAGAAGACGCGAAACAGGGATTCTTTGCCCGTCAATTGGAGCAGAATGCTCTGAAACGGATCGTATTCCGAAACGGGAAAGACAGCAGTCTGGTCAACGGTACAGGTGCCCTCGTCACTTATTATCTGGCCGCAGGTCAACAGGCTACATTTGATGTCCGTCTATTGTTGAAACTGTTGATGGACATCAGGCGAAAGGTGGAAAAGGATACTTACGTAGATCAGGAATTTGATCTGTTGGGAGGAACAGCCGGCCTGTTGTTGGCCATCACACAGTTGTACCGCCAGCACGGCAAGTACAAAGTACTGAAGAAGATTGCCCTTTCCCTGGGAGATTACCTTGCGGAAAACCGGACCAACCGAGAGGGGACGGTATACTGGCCGTCCAAAAATACCCGCAATGTAGCCGATGTGCTGAAAGGCTTTGCACACGGTCTGTCCGGATACTTGCTGGTATTTTACAGGTTGAAGCACTTGTTTTCTACGGACAGATACGACCAGATCATCCAGGAAGTCTTAAAAACCGAACAGCGGGTGATGGATCGGGAACACCGGACCACAAGCTGGTGCAAAGGATATGTCGGGCTGGGTATATCGCGGATGAAGATGCTGGAGCTTGAGGAGCAACCCGACGTATGGGCGGAACTGGAAACGTGCAAGCGCGAGGTGTTGGACGGTCTGTTCAGGCATAATGACTACTCATTGTGTCACGGTTTGATCGGTTCACTGGATTTTTTGCTGGAGTTGAACCGGAAGGGCTGGTTGGATACCCGGGAAAAAAAGTTGTTGGACGATGTGATCAACCGTTTTTTTCAATCTTTTGAACTGGACCATTTCCATCCGTACAAAATCTCGTTGTTTACCGGTTTGAGCGGCATCCTGTACTTGATCCAGCGGCTGGAAGACGAACAGAAACCGTGTGTACTTTCTCTTCATACTTGATACTCTCGGAAGGGTGAGAACACATGCTGTCCAAAAAGGTGAAGTTCATCCCGCAAATGACTCATGCCGACTGCGGTCCGGCGTGCCTGACCATGTTACTGCACTACTTCGGGATTCCCGTCAGGCCGTCAGAAGTGCGCAAGAACAAACAAGTGAACAAACAATCTGGCTGGAGTTTTTTGGATCTGAAAAAGGTGAGCGAGTCATACGGCTTTCGGACAACTGTCTTGAGGATCACGGATCCGTCCCAACTGTCCGAGATTTCTCTGCCAGCCATTGCGTACTGGGAACTCAACCATTTTGTGATCGTGGAAAAAATGGTCCGGCGTCGGGTGCAAATGATCGACCCCAAAAAAGGGCCAGCCACGCTTTCCCTGGAAGTATTCAAAAAAAAGTTCAGCGGTTTTGTGCTCATTTTGACCCCGACTGAACAGAAAAAGGCGGCATCAGCTGGCAGAAAAGGCGAGCCCGACAGCAGCACGTACTCGTTTGCCGGTTTTGTGAAAGAGTCTATCTCCTATCGACGGCTGGTCTTGTTGGCTTTGGTCACTCTGTTGGCACAGCTTGTCATGTTCGGGTTTCCTTTCGCCGTGCAAAAACTCATTGAGATCATTCAGCATTCTGGTAAGCTCTCCCTGGAAAGCTTCATGGTCATGACGGCCCTGTTGGGCTTTTTCGTTTTCATCCAAATTGGAACGGGACTGATTAGGGCAAGCTATCAGAAAAAGGTTGACCGTGTATGTACGAAGCGGTTGTTCGAGCATGTTTTTCGCTTGCCTTGGCGACAGGTTCAGGCCAGAAGCGTCGGAGACTTGATCGTCAGGATCATGGGGCTGGAACGCATTCGCAACTACGTTTTGAACGACTTTGTCTATCTCGTTGTCTCCGGTGTCGTGCTCCTGCCTGTATTGGTCTTCATGACTTTCATCAATGCTGTCTATGCACTCATTCTAGTTTCGTTCATCATCTGTGCCCTGCTGTTCAATTTCGTATTCGGTCTACGGCTGCACAAGTTGGCGTTAGTGGAAAATTACGATCTGAGCGATCATCGGGGGCTGTTGAATGAGTTTCTGAAAGAGCATTATTTTATCAAAGCTTCAGGCATATTTCGCCCGGTTCGGGACAAATGGGCCCGGGCGTTTGATCGTTATCTAGATTCGGCCACTGCCAGAATCAGGCAGCAGTACACCGTAGATGCCGTTAACGGATCTCTGGCCATGATGTCGGTAATGCTATTTCTTGTCATAGGATTTATGGATTATAATAACAATCAGGAAACATTATCCAATGTGTTCTTTTTTATCGCCATGTCCAGCATCATTTTTACACCGGTGGCCAGGATTGCTTCAAGCATCATCAACTGGAACACGGTCCGTCCTATGCTGTTAAGGATTTTAGACATCTTGGAAGAAACGCCGGACGACGATCATCTGGCGGAGGGGAAGCAGTTCAGCGGTGGAGACATCTCGTTTCAGGGTGTCAGTTTCCAGTATGACAAAACACCTGTTCTCCAAGATGTTCATCTGCACGTCAGGGAGAACGGGAGCGTGGCTATTAAGGGAGAAAGCGGGAGCGGCAAGACGACGCTGCTCAACCTGTTACTGAAGATCCACCGTCCCACGGGTGGACAAATTCGGATCGGCCAGGAGAACATCGCTGACCTGAATACCGGTGGATTGAGGGAAAACATTGGTTTTATGTCTCAGGATGGCGTTTTGTTCAGCGGAACGCTCATGGAAAA
>k87-592910_pt1 | contig 12016 bp, 10 predicted proteins | sample MGYA00084031_6733416 | MGnify analysis MGYA00084031
CCTGCACCTCGGCGGCCAGTGTGTCGGTGTCGAGTGGCGACAGGCTTCGCAAATCGACCACGCCGATCGAGTACCCGTCCTCCTCTGCAGCTTCGGCGGCAGCGAGGGCGGTGGGCACCGTCGGGCCGTAGGCGACGAGCGTGCAATCAGTCCCGGAACGACGCACGGCCGCCTCGTTCATCTGCCGCGATGTCGATTCGTCGACTGCCGACTTGTGCCAGTACTGCCGCTTGGGCTCGTAGAAGATCACCGGATCGTCGCTCTGAATCGCTTGCTGGATCAGGTGATACGCGTCGTTGGCTTCCGAGCACGCGACCACACGCAACCCCGCGGTGTGCGCGAAGTATGCCTCGTTCGACTCGCTGTGATGTTCGACGGCTCCGATCCCTCCACCGACCGGGATCCGGATGACTATCGGCAATGAGATCGTGCCGTTAGAGCGAGCGCGCATCTTGGCGAGCTGGCTGACGATCTGATCGAACGCGGGATATACGAAGCCGTCGAACTGGATCTCACAGACCGGCCGGTAGCCTCGCAGCGCCAAACCGATTGCGGTGCCCACGATTCCGGACTCGGCGAGCGGCGTATCGACAACCCGGTCAGAACCGAACTGCTTCTGCAGACCGTCGGTGATCCGGAAGACGCCACCGAGCGAGCCGATGTCCTCACCCATCACCACCACGCGGTCATCCGACTCCATGGCCGTCCGAAGCCCGAGGTTCAGCGCACCTCCGAGGCTCATCGTCGGGCCGGTCATGCGACGTCGCCTGCGAATTCGCGGCGCGCTGCATGGACGCGACGCTCGACCTCGACGAGCGGGTGTTCCTCGGCGTATGTAGATGCGAACACATCGTCGAGGTTTGGCTCCTCGATGCTTCGACATGCTTCCCGGACCTCTACGCCGAACGCGGCACACTCCTCATCGACAGAGTCGAAGAACGCATCGTCGGCGTCGTGGGCCGCCAACAGCGTACGCAGCCGGGTGAGCGGGTCCCTCGATTCCCAGAGGGCCAGTTCCTCGGCGTCGCGGTATCGACCGGGGTCGTCGGAGCTGCTGTGCCCTCCACGCCGATACGTCTGCGCTTCGATGAGAACCGGTCCGCGGCCGTCCCGGATGTGTTCGGCCGCTTCCGCGGTGACCGCATGTACAGCGAGTGCGTCATTGCCGTCGACATGGTAGGTCGTCAGCCCGAATCCCTCTGCGCGACGATGGATCGGCGTCGCCATCTGTGTGGCGGTCGGGGTCGAGATAGCCCACTGATTGTTCTGGCAGAAGAACAGAACCGGCAGCGTGCCCGCCGCAGTCCAGTTGAAGGCTTCGTTCACATCGCCCTGACTCGCGGCGCCATCGCCGAAGTACACCGTGACGACCTCATCAGCCCCGTCCATGACCACGCCGGTTGCATAGCCGGCAGCGTGCAGAGTCTGGGTGCCCAGCACGAGGGAGTTGATGTGGACCCGTCGCTCCGACGGGCCCCACCCGCTGTGCGTGCATCCACGCCATTGGGCCATCAGCTGCGCTGGACTCAACCCTCGCGTGAGAGCGACCGCGTGCTCGCGATAACTGGGGAAGATCATGTCCGAGGATCGAAGCGCTCGAACGGATCCTACCTGCGCCGCCTCCTGGCCCCAGCTCATGAGCCAGAGATTGAGCTCTCCCTGGCGTTGAAGCGAGAGGGCTTCACTGTCGAATCGCCTGGCGAGCATCATGTCCCGGTACATCGTGCGGGCCAGTTCGGTGTCCACGCCGTAGGCCTCACCCTGAGGGGTGAGTGAACCCTGCGGCGTGACGAACTGGATCATCGACGTGACGGGCGTGGGGCGCGCTGTCGAACGAGCGGGGGGTTTGAGTGTGGTGACGCTCATGGGATCTCCTCTGCCGGTCGGCCTCGAATCGTCTCGAATCCTGATTGGACCGTGACGTGGACAACGTTGGGGTGACGACCTCTTGTGGACGTGGCCACCCCGGACGATCTTCGATATTCGGTTGTGGTGGGTCGGTCGGCGCGCGCCGACCGCTACTTGATGGCCAGCGGATTGAGCGGGGTGCCGGTCGCGCCGGTGACCATCAAGGGTTGGGCCACGAGGAAGAAGTCGTATCGCCCGTCGTGGTTGCAGTCGTCAGCAAGGGCTTCGACGTCCCACATCTCGCCGATGTGAATTCCTGCGTTCACGAGCAGGATGATGTGCAGCGGCGACATGAGATCTGGCGTCTCGAACGGCATCACCTCGAGGCCCCAGGTATCCGAAGCGACTGCCGTGACCTTACGACCGCATAGAAACTCCGCGGCACTGACGCCGAGGCCGGGCGCCGGACCGCCGGCGTAGTCGCCCCAGCCTCCGCGTCGCGCCTGCAGGTGACCTGTTCGAACGACGACGAAGTCTCCTTCGCCCACTTCGACGCCTTGACGCTCAGCACAGTCTTCGAGGTCCTCCGCCTGGATTGCTTCTCCCGGATTCAGGTAATCCCTGTTGCGGTAACGGGCCATATCGAGCAGGACCCCACGGCCCAGCGCGCGCTCCCCCAGATTGGTGATGCTGTTCGCACTCGCTCCATCCAGCGTGGTGACGGAGTCAAAGCCGTACCCGCCGTACGTCTTTCCGTCGAAGAAGATATGGCAGAAGGCATCCCACTGGGTGGATGACTGCAGCGGCATGTAGACAGCATCATCGGCCGCCCTCTGGAGTTCGGCGACGCCAGGAATGGGATCGCCAGGCGTCCGCAGCATGACGTGCTGCGGATTCACCCGCGGGCCGCCGCCCCGCATCGGGCCGTTGCGGTCCATGGGCAGAGACAAAGAGAACACTTTTCCTTCGGTGACCAATCGCGCTGCGGCCGCAACGCGTTGTGGCGTCACTCGATGTGCGGCGCCTACATCGTCGCCCGGGCCCCACTCGCCCCACGTGCGGTAGCGCAGCGCGAGCTCTTCGACCGAAGCACGGTCGTGCGCGCGGCGGCTGAAGTCCGCGCCCGGGTTCACCTCGGGCATCGCGTTGGTCTCCTCACAAATTTTGGCACGGCGTTCCGTCAAGTGGGACGATAGCTGGTAACGCTGGCTCGCGCCACCCTTTTTCGCTGAGGTTGACAGCTCCGGTTGTCGCGAGAATAGTGTCGGCCATCACTTCGGCACATCGTGCTGCACAATGAGACATAGTAAGTAGAGGGCACATTGACTGGTCAGTCAGACACTTTGACAGCCGGACCGCTCGGCGTCACACTGCGTGATCTTCGACTGTTGCGCGACAGAGGCATCGACTGGCTCCTTCAAAGGATCGGTGATTCCGGAGAGCCCGAGCATGCCGACCGTCACAACGGGTACTACCGGCTCCCGTGGACGTTGGCGTACGCCGGACGACGAGAAGAGGCCGCCGCGGTTCTCGACTGGATCGAACACAACGCCCTGACCGTGGACGGTGATCTGCGTCCGGGAGCTCCTCGCGACTCGTGGACGCGAGTCGCGGCCACGTATCCGGGCAGTATCATCGCTCAGGGCGCCTGGGTGCTCGAGCAGTACGGCACAGCGACCGCAATCCTCGACAACCTTGCGACCTCTCATGTTTCGGACACTGGTGGCGCCTTCTGGGAGCGCCCCGAGATCCGTTCCGACGGGCGGCAGCTGCTGTTTCCCACCGCGCAACTGGGAATGACCGCCCTGACAATGGGCCGCTCGGAGATCAGCGACGCAGCCCTCGAGTGGTTTCGCGAGCTGCTCCGAGGACAGCGACACCTGCCCACACAGTTCTTCGTCGGACAGAACGAGGGAGGTGTGATCGACGAGGTGCCGGACTCCGAGCGCTACAACATGGTTGTGGACTTTCGGCTCCCCCGTCAGGCATTCCACAACCCGGGCATCGGTGCCGCATTCCTCGCGCGTCACGCCATCGCGACCGGCGACACCGGGTCGGCCTCCATGGCACGGTCGCTTCTCGCACTGTACGACGGTGCGACCCCGGCGATGTTCGACTACGCCGAGTCAACCGGCGTGTGCAAGCTGGGCCTCGGTGCGTCGGTCATGCTCGAACTCGAACCGGGTCCGAGAAGCATCCGCGACATCGCCACGATGACCGACTGGTACCGGGACTCCCAGAACGCAGACGGCTCGTGGGCACCTCGGACGTTCCTGCGACCGAACCCTCAGCAGTGGCACGTTCTCGAGAAGACTGCGGAACATGTCCTGTGGATATCCATGATGATCACCGCGCTCGGCGCCCATGTGAGTACCGCGCAAACCGAAGGGGCGACCCGATGACCCACTCCGCACGCCGCACCGCGATCGTCACCGGTGCCGCACAGGGAATAGGCGAAGCCGAGGCGCGCGCGCTCGTCGCGGCCGGGTTCATGGTGATTCTCAACGACGTCGACGTTGACGGCCTGAACGCCACGGTCAACGATCTGGGCGGGCCAGATCACGCAGTCGGAGTGCCCGGGGACATCGCAGATGCAGAGACCGTCGACGCGCTGATCGATGCGGCCACCGGTCCTGACTCGGTGCTCGACACCGTCGTAAACAACGCTGCCGTCCTGCGAACCGGGATGGTGTTCGACATCGACGACTCCGACTGGAATAGCGTATTGGCGGCCACACTCACCGGAACGTTCCGGCTCTGCCGGGCCGCGGCGCGACACTGGCGCGATGACGGGGAAGGCCGAAAGAACCTGGTGCTCACCACATCGCGAGCAGCCATCCTCGCGAACCCGGGCCAGACTGCATATGCCGCTGCGAAGGCCGGCGTCGCGGTGATGGCGCAAACCCTCGCCCGTGAACTCCGGCCGTACGGCGTTCAGGTGAACGCCATCGCCCCCCGCGCGTACACCAGGATGATGCGGGACGGTGTCGGCGAGTTCACCGCTGCCGCGCAGGAGGAATGGAGCCCCGACCACATCGGTCGCTTCGTGGCCTTCCTGACGACCCCGGAGGCAGACGGGATCACCGGGCAAGTATTCGTGGTCCACGGACCGCGTGCGCAGTTGGTCCGCACGTGGCAAGTTCTCGAACCGGTCGCGTTCACCTTCGACGACCCCACGAGCGTCGGCGCGAGTGTGACCGAACTTTTCGCCGTCGACGAGCGCGGAATCGCCGACTTCATGGTTGACGATCTCCCATTGGCCGACCCGAAGACTCCCAATCCATTCGCCGTCAACAGAACATGAACTCGGCACGTCCGACCCCCACCAAACGGAGGAACACATGGCTTCGGCCGGCACCGACGATTCCGACTCGGCCCTGCGCACGGACACCGAGGCACTGAACCCAGAGATACAGCAACTACTCGCCATCCCCGCCGTCGCCTCCCGGGAGGACATGTTCCGGTTTTCGTGGGACCTGCAAGATGGCAAGGCGACAGCCGACCAACTCCGCGCCACGCCGATCACAGGTCCCGCCCCCCTCCCGGTCGCTGAGGTTCTCAACACCGTCGTGGAGTCCACGCCGGTCCGGGTCTATCGGTCTGAGACCGACACAACCCTGCCGGTCGCGATCTTCTTCCACGGCGGCGGATGGGTCTTCGGAGATCTCGACACTCAGGACTACGCATGTCGGGCACTCGCCAACAGCGCGCGATGCACGGTGGTGAGCATCGACTACGACCTCGCTCCGGAGTCGCCATTTCCCAGGCCGCTGGAACAGTCCATCTCAGTTTGCAAGTCGATCGTCGCCGGCGCCGCCGAACTGGGCGTCGACCCCGATCGGATCGCGCTCGTGGGTGCGAGCTCCGGGGGAAATCTGGCCGCAGCAGTCGCGCTCGATGCAGTACGGGGCGGGTGGGCGCCACTGCGAGCGCAGGCGCTGGTCTACCCGCCGCTGGACGCGACCACCAATTCGGAGTCCTACGCGATCAACGCGTCGGGCTTCAACCTGTCGGCCCGCGAGATGCGGTTCTACTGGCAGATGTATCACCAGGGACAGACCGACCCGCGCGATCCCCGCTTGTCTCCGCTATTCGCCGAGGACCTGTCCGGACTCCCGCCGTCGCTCGTGTTCACCGCTGAATACGATGTGCTCCGCGACGACGGGAGGCGATACGCCGCGCGACTGCAGGATTCAGGCGTTCCGACTCTCTATCGGAACTACGACGGCCAGATTCACGGCTTCCTCGGGCTAGGCCACATCGGCGTCGACGCCGGCCACGCCCTCCGCGAGGTCGGATCATGGTTGCGGAGCGCGCTGGCGGCAGATTGACCGTTAGCGGATCGCGGTCACCGGTCCGAGCGATCCGGCAAGCTCAGTGGTCCATCCGCCGATCCTCTCCGCGACTTCGTCGGAGAAGCGACTCACCGGAACAGACACAGTCAGTGCTGCGACCGCGCTGCCGTCCACGCTGAGGATGGGGCTGGAGACCGATGCAACTTCATCACGCCACTCGGCCACATTCACCGCGTATCCGCGCCGGCGCACCGTTTCCAGCCGATCCACGAGCTTCTTCCGGTCGGTCACCGTGCTGTCGGTAAAGGTGTCCAGTGACGTCGCGAGGATCTCCTCGACCTTGTCTGCTGGTAGATGGGCGAGAATTGCCTGTCCGCTCGCGGTTGCATGCAGAGGTGACCTCGTTCCCACAGACACGAACGCCCTGACCGGTTGCGAGCTGTCGATGCGGTGGAGGATGAGCCCACAGTCCCCATCCAGCGAGACGAGGTGAACTGTCTCGTTGGTCCGGCGCTGCAATTCACGCATGGCCGACTCGGCGTAGTCGCGCAACGAATACTCGCCGAACGCCTTCAGTGAGATGCCGAGCATCGCCGACGTCAGCCGCCAGGTCGTGCGATCGCCCTCGACCGCACACACCCAACCAGCCCGGTCGAGGGTCAGGAGTGCTCGCTGCACGGATGACTTGGGCAAGCCGACCTGTCGGGACAACTCCGACACCCCCACTGGTTGCAGCGAGCCGATGGCCTCGAGGATTCGAATGGCGTTCAGGACGCTCTGAATGGCGCCCGACTGGCCGCCCGTGGCTCCGTCGTTCGATGGTTTGAGGTCGCCGGATGTGGTCACTGTGGGTCTCCCTCGTGGGCACTGAAAATGCCTTTGTCGCTGTGTGTAGGCAGTATGCATCAAATTGCGGAACTTCGTGCCGATCAGCGGCACGTCGATCGGAGAACCCTAACTACGTGCCAGTCGCACCGTTGACAACGACGGGCGCACGCCCGCATCATGGATTCGTGGAACAACGTGCCGCAGTACGGAACAATAGCCTGGTTGGCGCCGATCTGACCGCCCCGCTGTTCGTTCCAGCCGATCGACCTGATCGCATCTCGAAGGCTTTCGACCGAGGCGCCCGGGCAGTTGTGGTCGACCTCGAGGACGCTGTGCCGACCTCGCACAAGACGGCCGCGAGACAGGCGATGAGCGAGTTCCTCGAGTCGCTGGACCGGCCCCGGACGATCGCGATCCGGATCAATTCCGTCGACGACACGCGCATGCAGGATTACGACCTGGAGGCCGTCGGCGCAGCAGCCGACCGCATCGCGGCTGTGGTGATCCCCAAGGTGACCCATCACGATCAGGTGCGCCGCGTGCGGCGCCGCTTGGACGCATTCGGTAGCCGCGCCGCGCTCATCCCCACGGTGGAAACCGCCACCGGCGTGCGCAACAGCTGGGAGATCGCTGAGGCGGAGTCCGTGCACACGTTGCTGTTCGGGCCGGTTGACCTGACCGCCGAACTCGGGATCGCGCCCACTCACATCGGCACTGAGCTGGCGATGGCCCGCTCCACGGTCGTTCTCGCGTGCGCGGCCGCGCGGCGCGCTGCACCCCTCGACGGCCCCTGGGCGATTCTCGGCGATGACGACGCCCTGCGCATCTCCACGGCGACGTCGCGCAGCCTGGGCTTCGGCGGCAAGGTCGTCATCCACCCCGATCAGCTGGCGATCGTGCACGAGGGGTTCGATCCGTCCGCAGACGAAGTCGCCTGGGCCTGGGAGGTGGTGTCGGCCTACGACGAGGCGACAGAGACCGGGATCGGGGCCGTTCGCCTGCCCGACGGGACATTCATCGATGTTCCGGTCGCCGCCAGGGCCCAGGCGATTCTCCGGCGTGCCGGCAGACAGGAGACCTGATGACTGGCCCATCGGTGACGGAGGCATGCCTCGACCTCATACTCAATCCGAGCAGACTTCAGCGCGACCGATGGGCGGATCTCGCGGAGCGCGCCTTTCTTGACACGGTCGGCGTCCTCGTCGCGGGTTCGGACGAAGCCGCGGTGTCCGCTGTCACGTCCACCATCGAGGAGACCGACGGACCGGCCGTCTCTCTCGCCACGGGTCGTCGCATGTCCGCACGCAGTGCCGCACTCATAGACGGCACCAGCGCGCATGCGCTCGACTATGACGACGTCGACGACGCAGTCATCGCGCATCCCAGCGCAGTGTTGGTCCCCGTGCTCGTCGCAGCTGGGCTGCAGCAGTCAGCGGATGGCCTGTCATTGATCGACGCCTTCCGAGCGGGTGTATGCGTGAATCGTCTGCTGGCCGAAGCGTTGGGCATCCGTAAGCACTATGAGCTCGGGTGGCACTCGACGAGCACCGTCGGCACCATCGGCGCGGCGGCGGCCGTGAGCCGACTGCTGGGTCTCACAGCGTCCGAAGCCCGAAACGCACTGGGGATCGCCGGTTCGCTGGCCGCCGGAAGTCGCCAGGTCTTTGGCACCATGACCAAACCGTTGCACTGCGGGACCGCGGCATCGAATGGCCTCCTGGCCGCACAACTCGCTCGCGGCGGGATGACCAGTGACCCGGATCTCCTCGGTGGCGAGCTCGGATTCGTCGCACTGCACGGGTCCGATGCTGGTTCCTCGCCAGCCGGTCATGACAGCGATACACCGGCGCTGAACACGAAGTACTTCCCCTGCTGCTACTACACTCATTCCGCCGCGGAGGCTGCTCTGACACTGTCTGCGGACTCGGATACATCGATCGTCGAGGTTGATGTGGCGGTTCAGCCCGGCGGCCTCGCACCTCTGATCCATCACCGCCCCACTGATGCATCCCAGGCGAAGTTCAGTATGGAGTTCGTCGTCGCAGCCGCGCTGCTGCGCGGCGAGATCAACCTCCGTACTTTCGACGACGCGCATGTTCGGGCCCCAGACATCACCGACCTGATCCCGCGGATACACACCCGGACAGTCGGCTCACCGCCAGTCGGCCCGCGTACCGACGGCCCCTTCGCGGTTGTCACCACCACCCGCGCCGACGGCCAACGACAGTCCGCGCGGGTCGATCGCCCGGCTGGGCATGCGTCGCGGCCGATCGACGACGTCCGACTACATGCCAAGTTCCTCGACTGCACGGCCGGACGTCTCGGCACCGACGCCGCCCGTGGCGCATACGAACTCATTCGTCATCTACGTGATCTTCGCTGCGTGGAGGACCTCATCACCGCCGTCTGTCTCGACGAGACACATCGCACCCGTACTACCGGAAGAGCCACTTAATGAACGCCACTTTGCCCATGAGCGGGTACCTCGTCGTCTCGATGGAACAAGCCGTGGCAGTACCTTTCGCGACCCGTCAGCTCGCAGATCTCGGCGCGCGCGTCATCAAGATCGAACGGCCGGGTAGCGGGGATTTCGCCCGCGGCTACGACAGCCGGGTCAAAGGTATGTCGAGCGCCTTCATGTGGCTCAATCGGGGTAAGGAGTCGATCGAGCTCGACATCAAGGACACCGATGACCGCAAGGTGTTGAATGCGCTGCTCGCACGCGCAGATGTGTTCCTGCACAACATCTCCCCCACGGCCGCGCGGCGGCAGGGCCTCGATTCCGTGACACTGTCACGTGAGTACCCCACCCTGATTTGCGGTTCGGTGTCCGGGTACGGAACCTCGGGCCCGATGGCAGACTCAAAAGCCTATGATCTGCTGGTCCAGGGCGAGACCGGGCTGATGTCCTTGAACGGAGACGAAGAGAACTTTGCCAAGGTCGGGATCTCGATCGCCGACATCGCCGCCGGAATGTACACCTACTCGAGCATTCTCGCGGCTCTCCACCACCGGACCCGGACAGGGCAGGTGTCACCGGTGGATGTTTCTCTGTTCGATTCACTGGCCGAGTGGTTGAGCTACCCCATGTACTACACCATGCATGGGGGAATCCCGCCCCGCCGGATGGGGACAAGTCACGCGACGATCGCACCGTACGGCGGCTTCGACACGGGAGACGGCGACAAGGTCCTGCTCGCAGTCCAGAACGATCGTGAGTGGCAACGCTTTTGCGACATGGTGATCGACTCCCCCGAGTTCGCGAACGATCCACGGTTCGGTTCTCACGAGGCTCGCGTGGCCAACCGGCAGGTGCTCGACACACTGATCGCTGATCGGCTGTCGACGATGACCCGGGAGACTGTGGAAGCCCGTCTGACGGATGCGAGCATCGCCTTCGCCCGGATGAACACCATCGACGACCTGCACACCCATCCGCAGTTGACCATGCGCGACCGATGGATCGCGACCAACAGCGAAGTCGGCGTGGTCGAAACCCTCCTCCCGCCTTGGTTGCCCGGCGGGCACGGCGCCGACTTCGGCCCGATCCCGTCGCTTGGACAGCACACCGATGCGATCCGCGACTGGCTCGAGTCCGAGACCACCGACGAAATCCAGACAGAAAGTATTGCAATGCAACATGAATCGAGCACACCATGACTACCCATACCGGATACCACGGGCGCTACTTCGAGGACTTCGTCGTGGGCGACGTCTACGAGCACCCGTTGGGACGAACGGTCACCGACACCGATAACACGTGGTTCACGCTCCTCACCCAGAACACGGCCCCGATCCACTTCGATCACGAGTACGCCGCGAAGACCGAGTTCGGGCAACCTCTCGTCGTGGCCACCTTCACCCTGGCGCTGGTGGCCGGTCAGAGTGTGATCGATGTGTCGCAGAATGTCTTCGCGAATGTCGGATGGAACGACATCAAGCTGCCCAACCCGGTGTTCGCAGGCGACACGATCCGCTCCCGCAGCACTGTGTTGGCCGCGCGCGAATCCAAATCGCGGCCGCAACTGGGTCTCGTGACTGTCTTGACCGAAGGGTACAACCAGCGACAGGAGACGGTGATCTCCTACGAGCGTTCGGTACTCGTCTACAAGCAGGGATTCGGCCCGCGCCACACTCAGCCGGGGAGGTAACTGACCATGACAACGGAATTGTTCGAAACCGACCTCCGCAAGGATCTGCGCAGCGCCGTCGATCAAATCTGTGCCGAGTACCCGGACGAGTACTGGCGCGGCCTGGATCGCGACCGGCTCTATCCGGAGAAGTTCGTCGAGGCGCTGACCCAGACAGGTTGCCTGGGAGCGCTAGTGCCGGAGGAGTACGGCGGTCTGGGACTCGGCATGGGCGACGCCTCGGTCATCCTCGAGCAGATCAACGCCAACGGCGCCAATGCGGGGCCTGTTCATGCGCAGCTGTACACGATGGGCGCGCTACTCCGTCACGGCAACGAAGAGCAGAAGAAAAAGTATCTCCCGGGCATCGCTGCCGGCGACATCCGGTTGCAGGCCTTCGCGATCACCGAACCGACGGCCGGTACGGACACGACGAACATCTCGACAACCGCGGTGCGCGATGGTGACTCGTATGTGATCAATGGGCAGAAGGTGTTCATCTCACGTGTGCAGCACAGCGATCTCATGCTGCTTCTGGCACGCACGACACCTAAAGACCGAGTCGAACGTAAGTCCGACGGCCTGTCAGTGTTCTTGCTCGATCTTCGCGAGCTGGAGGGCATCACCGCACGCCCCATTCGGACGATGGTGAATCACGAGACCAACGAGGTCTTCTTCGAGGACGTGCGCGTTCCGGCCTCCTGCCTGGTGGGAGTCGAAGGGATGGGATTCAAGCACGTTCTGGACGGGATGAACGCCGAGCGCATCCTGGTGGCCGCGGAGTGCATAGGCGACGGACGCTGGTTCGTAAACCGCACGCGGGAATACGTCGGCCAGCGCGTCGTCTTCGGTCGTCCGATCGGTGCAAATCAGGGCGTCCAGTTCCCGATCGCTCGGGCGCACATCAACATCGAG
>k87-851724_pt1 | contig 12016 bp, 10 predicted proteins | sample MGYA00084031_6733416 | MGnify analysis MGYA00084031
CCAGCTCCGCGGGCGTCGCATGGTCGAGGAGCTCGCGCAGCCGCCCCGCCGCTTTGTGCACCATGAGCTGGTGGCCCGGGTCGACGCGCCACGTGCCGTGGACGCGGCTTTGCCAAAAGTGGATGCAGAAGTGGCCGACGAACTCGTTGTCGAAGATGTCGCCCCACCCGTGGGGCATGCCGTTCATCGAACCTGCGATGTTTCGCCCGCCCAAAGTGATGACGACCGCCCTCCGCTTCCAGCTCCATGTCCCGCCGTAGATCCGTTTCAGCGTCTGGGAGTCGGCGGCGGTGCGGGGTTCGACGTCGGCGTGCGCGTCGCCCCTGTGGCGGACCACCTCAAAGGAGAGCCCGGTCTCAAGGTCGCGCACCCGTGCGGCCCCGCCCACCGGAAAGGCGGGCCGCACCTGCTCCCAGGTGAGCAGCTCGCCGAAGGTGCTTTCGCGCAGTCGCTGCATCAACGCGGCGACGTGCGCGCCGAGGGAGGCGCCGGAGTACTCCTCACCCCGGGCTAAGTCGTACACCCGGTTCGCGGTCGTCACGGCCAGCTCGCTCGTAGTCCCGTCGCTCCAACCGAGCACGAGCCGCCCGTCTACCTCCCGCGGCTCAACGCCCTCCTCCGGCCCAAGAGAACGCACCTCGGCGGCGGCCAGCGCCGCGGCGAAGGTCACGAGCTCCTCGCCCGGCGCGACGTCGACCCGTCCCTGAATTTCGGGCCAGGCGAAGGTGAGATAGACCCCTGCAAGCGCCGGCGGGGCCGGCGCGTCCCGGAAAGGGACGAGCAGCGCCATTCCCCTTGCCAGCGCCGCGGCCAAGGCAAGCCCGGCCAGCACCACTGCGATCTTCTTCTGGGTCCCAGGCCCGCTCCCACCACCCTGCAGGCGCTCCCCCACGCCGCGCCACCTCCGCTCGCCCGCTTTGCACCCGACCGGGGCCGCCGCGCCGCCTGGCCTAACGCTATGCTCGGGAAAGCCGCGGGTATGCCGCGAGGGAGGCTGTCTTGAGACGATGCCTGCTACGAAAGGGAAGCCGATCCCGGGTCAATCGCAGAGGTGGGATCCGACGCGTCGGACCGCGTGTGCGCCCGCATGTAAAGCATGACGAGGAAAGAGACGGTCGCCGCCGACAGGAACGGCGCGCCCTGCCAGACCCCGTACATGTAGCCGGCCCACAAAGGGCCGACCACCCGGCCGAGACTGTCAAAAGAGCTTTGCACGCCCATGGTGATCCCCTGCGGCAGCGTGGTCACCTTGGAGAGCGCCGACGCCGCGCTGGGCCGCGTCAGCGCCATCGAGAGCGCCATCAGCATGACGCACGGGACGGCCAGGTACAGCGAAGGCGCCACCACCAGGCCCAAAAGGCCGGTTACACCGATGCCCAGTCCGATGAGGATCGTCCGATGCTCGCCCAGCCGCTCGGTGATGTGGCCGATGGCCACGCCCTGAATGCCGGCGCCGATCGCGCCGTTGGCCGCGAGAACCGCGCCGATGGTCTCGATGCCCGCCCCGAAGCGGTCGGTCAAGAAGTAAGCGAGCGACGTCATCAAGCAGCTCTGCGCGAACATGAGGGCAAAGGCGACAGTGTAATACGGCGCGCCCGGCCCGCGGAAAGCCAGGACGATGTTGCGCACCAGGGAAAAGGGCCGTCGCCCGTCGCCGCCCGCTGCGGCAAGCCGGCGCTCCGGCTCTCGCAAAATAGTCGCGGCCAAAACGACCGTGAGGGCCGCAAAGGCGCCGCCGGCGAAGAAGGGGACGGCGAAGCCGAAAGGAGCCAGGACCCCGCCCAAAAGGGGGCCGACGATGAAGCCCGTGCCGAAAGCGGCGCCCATCAAGCCCATCGCCCGCGACCGGTTGGCGTCCGAGGTCGACTCGGCCGCGAGGGCCTGGGCGGAGGGGAGCGTCGCCGACGAGAGGAGCCCGCCCAGCACCCGGGCCCAAAACAGCTTCGCGAAGCTGTCCGCAAAACCCATCATGAAGAAGGAGATCGCCGTGCCGACGATGCCGACCATGAGCACCCGCTTCCGCCCGAAGCGATCGGAGATTTGGCCCCAAATCGGCGAGAAGATGAACTGTAAGACCGAGTAGCTGGACGTCATGGCGCCCAGTGCAAAGGGCGAGGCGCCGAAGTCCCGGGTGAGGAGCGGCAAGATCGGGATGATCAAACCGAAGCCGACCGACACCACGAAAAGGACCAAAAAGAGCGTGAACGTGGGCGAGATCGCCCTCCTGCGCGGGGCAGACTCGGACACGGCCAGGTTTCCCTTCCTACGATCTCCTTCAGTCAATGTATAACTTCCACACCTTCGCCGCAGTCCTGCCCAAAATCCACGCTTTATCCTCATCCGTGAGGAAATCGGCATGGTCCCGCACCAACGCGAGGGCGGGGCCGTACCCGCAGGAGTCGAGCACGTAGGGAAAATCTGTCCCCCACATCAGCCGCTGCGGGCCGAACTGGTCGTACACGAGCCGGAAGATCCGGGCCGCATCCCGGTGGGGGTAGGGCTCTTTCGACATGCCGTTCATATTCGAGACCTTGACGTAAACGTTGGGATAACGGGCCAGTCGGAGCAGGTTGCCTAGAAGGGGCCGCGGGGGCTCCTCGTCCACCGGCACGTGCCCGAAATGGTCGATCACCACCGGCACATCGGGGAAGCGGTCGATGATCGGCTCGAGAAACGGCAGCCGCTCCGCCGTCCCCAGCACGATAAAACAAGCGCCCAGCTGCCGTGCCCTCTCCCATAGGGGGTCGCGCTCGGGAGCTGCCAGCACGGCCGGATCGGGCTCCCGGGAGAGGTGAAAGCGGATCCCGCCGAAGCCGTCCTCCCGCACCAGACGCTCCAACCGGTCCGGCGCGTCGGGCGCCTTGTAGTCGATCAACCCGACCGCTGCGAACTTGCCGGGAAACCGCCGCAAGCAGTCGGCGACGTACCGGTTGTCGTACAGGTAATTGATCGGCTGGACAATCACGGCTTTGTCGACGCCCGCCCGCTCCATTTCGTCCAGCAGCAGTTCCACCGAACCCGGCCGGCGCGGGCGCGTCGCAAACGGGTAGCGCGCCTCGTCGTCGCTCCAAACGTGCAGGTGTGAATCGATAATCACCACGGCGCCAGCTCCTTTCCCGCGCGCTCCCCGCCGCCGTCTCAGCCTCCTACGGGTCGCGCTGCCCTGCTCGTTCCCGCCTCAGACGGGCCGCCTGGACCCACGCCGCCACCAGCTCCCGCCGTGTGGACAGGAAATAGACGAGCCCGGCCGCCGCGGCCACCGCGCCGATCCGCCATAGGTACTCGTTGGCGCGGAAGATGTCGTGCGCGAGCAGCGTGTACATCGTCACTCCCGGCAAAAGGCCGATGGCGGACGCGAGCACGTAGCGAGGAAACGAAATGCTGCTCAACCCGGCGAGGAAGCCGATGAAGTCGACGGAGGTGAGCGGGATCATGCGAGCGATGAGCAGCACCTGAAAGCCCTTCTCCTCGCTGAAGCGGTCGATCCACGCCAAGTGGGCCGGCGAGAGCCGGCGGACCAGGAAGTGCCGGCCGAAGCGGCGGGCAAGCCAAAAGTTGACGATCGCTCCCAGGAGGCTGCCCACCCACGAAAGGAGGATCCCTCCGGGAACGCCGAAGAGGACCGCGTTCGCGATGAGAATCGGCGCGGCCGGAATCGGCGGCACGGCCGTCTCCAACACCAACAGAAAGATGCTGATCAGCGCGACCCACGGTCCGAACGCGCGAAGCCTTTCGACGAACTTCTCCGTCGATTCCTGCCACATGAGGGGCACGCCGGTGGCGTACGCCGCATAAGCCACGCCCACCGCCGCGACAGGAAAGGCAAACCAAAGCCAGCGGCGCAGGGCCATCATCCCGCCCGTTCCTTCTGCGTCGCGGCTTCGACGCGGTAGACGTAGATTTGATCCTCTTCGTCGACCAGGACGGGTCTCCACCCGGGCAGCGGCCTCCGGTGGGAGACGACGCGCGTGCCCGGGCGCAGCTCCCGCCGGAATTTCTCCGCTAGTTTGTCGGCCGCGGCCTGCGAAAGGTAAAAGGTGACCACATCTGCATCGGCCAGGTCCGTGCGGAAGAAGTTCTCCTTGCGCACCGCGACCCGCCCGTCCAGGCGACGCAGGCGAATGCGCGCCCGGCAGAGGGCGTAGCGCACCGGGTCGATCTCGATGCCCACGGCCCGCGCGCCGTACTCCTTCGCCGCGGCCAGGAGCACTCTGCCGTCCCCGGCCCCCAGGTCGACCAACAGCTCATCCGGCTGGAGCTGGGCGTAGCGCAGCATCTTCGCCAGGACGCGCCGCTTGGTCGGGCTCCAGGCGCCCCCGGTGAACGCCGGAAGGACGATCGAGGCCAGGGCGATCAGCGCGATCAAAAGTAGGAGCAGCAGCGTGCTCACGGACGCCCCCCCGTTTCGACGCTCCGAAAACCCACAGGCAACCACCGCGTGTGCAGAAGGATATTACACGCGCAGCCGCAATACCCCTTCAGGAGCCGCCTGGCAGCCCGCGCCTTGCGCGCCGGGCGGACTCCGGGCATTGACGTATGCAAAAAGCATACAAATCCCAAACCTAGAGAGCTTGAGAGAAGGTGCGATGCGAATGAGCAAGGAGCAAGGCTGGCACTCCGTAGCGCTGCGCGACGACCTGTTCCACGGCCACGTCTCCTTGGAGCGAGGCCCGGGATGGGTGAAACCGTGGCGCATTCCTCACTGGGAGAAGGAGCTTTACCCCCCGGACGCGCTGATCGAGCGGGCGGCGGCAGCGGCGGGCGTCCGGTTGCGCTTTAAGACGGACGCCGCGGCAGTGAGCCTCGACGTGCAGGCCGAGGAACCGGGCGGCCAAATTGACTGCCTCGTCGCCGGAGAGCGCCTCGACGCCGCGCCCGTTCAGGCCGGCCAGCCAGCGGCGATCCACTTCTCCCTGCCCGCCGGAGAGAAGGTGGTCGAACTCTATTTGCCGCAGACCTGCCCTGTCACCGTGCACCGCCTCGCCATACCCGCGGGCGCAGCGCTTCAGCCCGCGCCCGAGACAGGCCCGCGGTGGATCACTTACGGCAGCTCCATCACCCAGTGCGCGGCTGCGGACGGCCCCTCCCAAACGTGGCCCGCCCTCGTCGCGCGGGCCATGGGCTACAACCTCACCTGCCTCGGTTACGGCGGCAACTGCCACCTCGAAACGATGCTCGCCCGCCTCATCCGCGACCTGCCGGCGGACGTCATCACGCTGTGCCTGGGCATCAACGTTTACGGCGCGGCCAGCATGGGGCCCCGCACCTTTAAATCCGCCGTGATCGGGCTGATCCGCACCGTTCGTGAAAAGCACCCCCGCGTGCCCATCGGAGTCATCTCTCCCATCGCCTCCCCGCCCCGGGAGAGCACGCCGAACGCCGTCGGGTTCACCCTCCAAAGTATGCGGGAGGAGATCGAGGACGCCGTCCGGCGCCTGCAGCGGGTGGGCGACGATCGCTTGGTCTACGTCAGCGGGCTCGACATCTTCAACCTGGAGGACGCCGAAAAGCACATGCCCGACCAACTTCACCCCAATGCGGAAGGGTACCGCATCATGGCCCGGCGCATCGTCGAACGGCTCTTCAGTCATCCTCTCTTCCAAAACGTAAGCGGCAGGGAGGCCAAAGGGGCGTGAAGGGGCGGACGGCGTCGCCCCGGGGCGCCGGTGCAGGCGGAAAAGTGCCGCGCCGGCGCCTCCTCCCGCCGGTTCCGATCCGTCCGGTGTTCGAGGAGGCGACCCCGGTCGCGCTAGGTTACATCCCGCTCGGCTTCCTCTTCGGCGCCATGGCGCAGTTTGCCGGACTCAGCGCGCTGCAAGCAGCCGCCTTATCCGTCTTTGTCTACTCGGGCGCCGCACAGTTGTTGGCCGTTCAGATGCTCGCGGCGGGCGCTTCGCACCTTGCGATCGTCCTTGCAGCCTCCGTGCTCACCGTGCGCCACGTCTTGATGGGGGCCGCCTTGAGCGTGTACACCCACCGCCTGCCCTTGGCGGGGCGGGCGCTGCTCAGCCCGCTCCTCACCGACGAGAGCTTCGCCTTGGCGTGGCGGAGGTACCGCAAGGAGCCCCAAGCCCACGGATTCTTCTTGGGCACCAACGTTTACCTTTACCTGAGCTGGAACGGCGCGACGCTGGCCGGCTACTGGGCGGGAGAGGCGCTGCCCGCCGGCGCCGGCGTGGAGCTTCTCTTTCCCCTGCTCTTTGTCGCCATCCTCGGCAGCTTGGTCACCAACCTCAAAGAGGCGGTGGTGACGGGGCTTACCTTGGCGGCGCTCCTGGCCCTGCGCGGCCGGATCCCCGTCGAGTGGCTCGTCCCCTTGGGCGGCGCCCTCGCCGCCTTGCTGGGCGTCACGCTGGGCCGCGCTGAGAAGGACGAAACGGAGGCGCTCAAGGTATGACCCCCGCCCCCAACGCCGCCCCCGACTCCCTCCTGCTGTTGATCGCGGCGATGAGCGCCGTCACCATGGGCAGCCGGCTGCTGGGGTTCGTCGCGGTGCGCCGGCAGCCGGCCGGGCGAGCGAAACAGGCCCTCCACTACCTGCCCTTCGGCCTTTTTGCGGCGATTGTCGTCGCCGGGCTCCCCCCCGCCGACGGGGGCGGCGGCCTCTCCTTCGGCGTCGGCGCGCTCTTGACGGCGTGGAGCGCGCGGCGGGGCCATCCCCTCGTCCTCTCGCTCCTGCTGGGCGCCGGCGGCGCGGGAGCCGTATCGTACCTTAGTGCGATTATAGCGCGAGGATGACCGCGAGGATTCCGAAGACCAGGGCCAAGACGACTGCCGCCAGGACGATGACAAAGCCGCTGAGAAGCAGGGCTGCGATGGCCCGGCCCGTCGAAACCCCGTACGTCTCCCGCACGGCGAGGACGTCGAGGACGATGCTCCAAATCCCCAGCCCAAACATGGCCAAAAGGGCAAGGCCGGCCAGGCCGGTGAGCGCCGCTACGACATAAACGGGGGCGTAAAGCAGGAGCGGCGTCGACGCCAGGCCTAGGGTGCTCAACGCGGCGGAAAAGGAGGCCCGGCCCCCCAACCACCTCGCGACCAGGTGCACGGCGCCGATTCCGATAAGGAAACTCACGGCTCCGATCACGGCGTCTCCGACCGGGCCCAGGCGGGGCGCATCCTCAAAGCCTGACAGCGGGGTGGCGCCCTGCGGCCCCAACGAAAGGAGCGCCTGGGCGACGACCGCGACGACGACGCCCTGAACGGCGGCCGGCCTCTCGCGCAGCCGGCGGAAGAGTTCAACGGGCGCTTGGATGGCGTCGACCAGATTCCGCCATTGGGACTCCATGGGCCTATACACCTCCTGTTTTAGTAACGGATCGTCAAGGAGGGGGCCTCCCCTCGCAGCAGGTCGACAAGGCCCTTCTCCACCCACGAGCCCTGCGCAAGGAGGCCGGAGGCCACCACCCGCAGGTACTGCAGCAGGCCTCGCCGCCGCCGGCCAAACTCTATGACGTTGGGCTCTCCTTCGATGCCTGCCAGCTCCGCCGCCAGCCTGACGGCGTCCTCAAGACCGCCGAAGTCGTCGATCAATCCCAGATTGCGCGCCTGGTTTCCTGTATACATCCGCCCGTCGGCCAGGCGACGCACCTGGTCCGGGCTCATGTTGCGCCCCTCGGCGATCACGGCGATGAACTGATCGAGGCTGTCTTCCACCACCGCTTGGATCACCTGGCGCTCGCTTTCCGTGAACGGTTCGGTCGGGTTGCCGATGTCCTTATACGGACCGGTCTTGACGGTGTGGAGCTTCACTCCGTACTCCGCGGCCAGCTCCGACAGGTCGAGAAACTGCGCGTACACTCCAATCGAGCCCGTGATCGTCGACGGGTTGGCCAGAATGCGGTCGGCGGCGACGGCGACGTAATATCCCCCCGACGCGGCGATGTCCGCCATCGACACGACGACGGGCTTGCCCGCCTCCCGCACCTTGAGGATCGCCCGGTGCACTTCTTGAGAGGCGGCGGCGCTGCCTCCGGGGCTGTTGATGCGCACGACGACCGCGCCAACGCGCTTGTCTTTGCGCGCCTGGGCCAAAGCAGCCACGACGGGCTCGATGCCCGCCCCTTCACCCAGCGGATCGTCGATCACGCTTTGAATCGTGCCCGAAAGGCGGACGACGCCCACGCTTTGCCCGGGCGCTCCCACCGGGCGCCACTGCCCGGACAGCCCAAAAGCGAAGGGGAGCGACAAAAGCGCCGCCAAAAGGATCACCCGCACCGCCCACCGCTTGATCGTTCGCCACGATAAGACAGCCATTCACATCATCTCCTGCCTTTTGGCACATTCATCCTAACGCGTTGAGTAAACCCTTACAACCGCTCCGCGCGCAAATCGGCCCCGTTACAGAAGGTTGGCCGTCGTCCCGGCGGCCGGAGCCCGGTACCACCATTATTCCGCGAGCCTTTGTTTCCTTGCTGTCCTCCGGAGAAGATGCCAGGGGAACCCCACCCCTCCCTCGAAAAATGGAAATGATGGGCAGTGCGCTCGCCTTGGGCATCCTGCGATTGGATCGACTCTTGCGGCGATACATGGGAGGGGATCTTCCCCAATGCTTGCTAAAAAATTTAGACTCGAACGGTGGCTGACCGCGATACTCGCTCTGTTTCTTCTGCCGGCCGCAGGGACCGCTCAGCCGGCCCCGCTCGACGAGCCGCTTCACTCTCCGTATTTGATCATCATCACCCCGACTCCCCCGGCGGACGTTTTCACCGACGCCGCCCGCCTCGATGCCCGCGCCTTTGAAGAGGCCGGCGCGAAGTCGCTCGGCGACGCGCTCCGCCTCGCGCCTGAAATCTCGATTGTGCAGTACGGGCCGTGGGGCTCCGTCGAGCGCATCGGGCTGCGCGGGGCCAGCTCCGACCGGGCGCTCGTGTTGCTCGACGGCTCGCCGGTCGCGGCGGGCGAGATCGCGAGCCTGCTGCAAATTCCTCTGACCGAGGTGGCATTTATCGAGATCCTGCGCGGTCCCTCCCTGTACGGCTCCACCGGGGGAACGATTAACGTCGTCACCACCCGCGCGGCGTCCGTCCAAGGCTCCCGCGTGCGCAGTGAGTCTCGCTTCCCCCAGCGGGACCTGGCCGTGACGGAAGGCGGCTTCCAAAGCAACCTCCGCTTCCTTCTCAGCGCGGGCCGCCGCGAAAACCCCAGTCCCCTTCCCGGCGCGACGGACCGCGAGCATTACGCGCGCCTGCACTTTGAACGGGATCTGTCGGCGGCTTCGGAGGGAAGCGTGAGTCTGGCCCTGGCGGTGCGCGAGGAGGGCGCCCCGGCGCTGTCTCAGGCGCCGGCCCCCGGCGTCCAGCGCTTTGACGATCTGGCCGCCCTCGACGTCAAGTACCTCCACGAGCTATCGGGCGGCGTGATCGAGGCCTCGGCGTACGCGCGCCTGGCTCGCGCCGGAGGCGCCGGCGCGGCGCCTGTTCGCCACGAAGAGAGCAGCGTCGGTGCGGCGGTCGCAGCGACGCTCGATCTGGGCGCAGCGAGCGTGAAAGCGGGCGTCATGGGGCAAAAAGAGCGCGCGCAAAGCGATCGGCTCGTTCCCGGCGACCACACCGCCGGGCAAAGCGCGCTCTTCGGAGAGGTAACCTACACGTCCGGCGACACCGTCCGGCTGAGTGCGGGAGCTCGGGCGGCACAGTTCACCCCGTTCGGCGGCGCCGTCTCCCCGTACGTCCATCTGGAGGCGGCCGTCAGCCCGCGCCTTCGCCTGCGGGCGAGTGCAGCCCACAGCTTCACACCGCCCACCTTCGACGATCTGTTTCGGATCGGCGTCGGCAACCCGCACCTGCGTCCCTCCCGGGGCTGGCGTTACGAAGCGGGCGTGAACCACACCGTCCGTTGGGGAACCTTGGACGTGGCCGCCTACCGTGAGCAGATCACCGATCGCATCCACTGGTGGCCGGACCCGGCGGGCGTAAGAAGGCCCCGCAACGTGGCCCAATCTCAACGTGACGGCCTCGACGTGACGCTGAGCGCTCCCATCAGCAGCCGGGTGACCACGTCGGTCGGTCTTTCCCTGGCGTACGACAGGGAGACGAGCACGGGCCGGCGGCTGCCCTACGTCCCCACGGCTACGGCCCACTGGGGCATCACCTACACCGGCGCTGCGACCCGGGGCCACCTCGAACTGGAGTACGTGGGCGCCCAACCGGACGGGGCGGGCGGCCAGCTCTCACCCTTCACCATGGTGAACGGCCGCATCGTGCACGCGGCCGGACGAGGCATCGATTTGTTCGCGGAAGGGTTCAATCTCTTCGGAGCGGGCCCGGCAGGCGCCGGCGCAGACTCGGAGCTCCCCGGCCCCTCCGTCATGGTGGGAGCCTCCGTCAACTTCTGAGCGAGGATCAAGCGATGAAACCTGAGCGACGCCCTTCGGCCAGCGGCGGGGAGGAGGTGCGCCGCGGGCTGCGGCGCCCGGAGCTGCTCGCCCTTCTCGCATCGCTTTTCATTCATGCCGCGCTGTTGGCCCTTCCCCTGGAGCTGCAAGCGCCCCAACACCGCGCATTCCCCGGCTCGGCGCCGGCCGCCGTGGCCTATGTGTGGGTCGTCGCATCCGCCCCGGCAGAGCGCGGGCTTCCCCTCGTGTCTGCCAGGCCGGGGCTTCCGCTGGCTCCGGATCCGGAGCACACCCGCCCGGTTACGCCGACGAGCCCCACGACCCCGGCTGTCTCGCCGCGGCTGGCGCCGCGCCCCGGTCCCGGCCGGCCGCAGGTGGCGCAGCTTCCGGCTCCTCTCGCTCCTCCGGAGCCCGCCGCAAAGCCGGCGCCGGCTCAGGCACCGGCGCCTTCCGCCCCGGTGCAGCCGGCTGAATCCCTCCCCGCTCCAGAGCCCTCGCAGTCCGCCGCGGCCTTAACGCCGCTTCGTCGGCCCGAGCCTGTCCCTGCCCCGCAAAGCCAGGACGACAGGGAACCTCCCGTCACCCAGCCGGCGATTGCTCCTCAGGCGGCGGCCGCTTCCGAGCCCGCAGACGCACTCAGCCCCGCGCCCGGCTCGCGGCCCCGGCCGGCGGATGAACAGACCGGCGACGCGCCGCTTCGCCCCCGGCCCGCGCCCGCCGCTCCGGCCGAACCCGCAGCTGCAGTGGAGCTCGGCGTTTCCGAGCGGCCGGCCGCCGCAACGGAACACGACGCTTCGCCCGCTCCCGAGGCTGCCGCGGCCGCGAGCCCGGCGGAGGAGGCCGTTTCGCCCGACTCCGACCCTTCGCCGGAAGTCGACGCTCTACCCCAACCCGACTCTTTGCCCGCACTCGCCCCGCCGGCGGCGCCCGCGGCGCCTGCGGCGCCCCCGGCGCCGCCTGTGCCCGAGCGCGCCGGCGCGCCGTCCCCGCAGGCCGCGCCGCGTCCCGCCGTCACTGCAGCCGGTGAAACCGCACCGGCTGCTCCTGAAAGCGGCGCGCCCCAAACCCACGAGGCGGCTCCGGAGGAGATCCCGAAGCCTGAGGAGCTGCGGGCGGCGGCCCCTTCGCCCCCACCGGAGCTTCCGGCGCCTCCCGCCGAAGGAGCGCCTAGCGAGCCGGCAGGCAGTGCGACGCCGGGAAGCGATCCGGTGGATCAGATCAACGGCGCAGCCGGAAGCGGCGTCGCCGCTCGGAGCGATGCGGCGGACGGAAGCGATGCGAATGACGATGCCGGCGCCAGCAGCGCAGGGAGCGCGGTCGCCGCCGCGGAGAGCGGGGATTCAGCAAGTGAAAATTCAAAGGGCAGTCCGGAGCTCGACCCAATGGTCGATTCGTCAAGCGAGGCTTTGGGAGGGGAAGCCGCGGCTTTCCGCGCGGAAAGCCGCTCCGGGAACGAGCCGGCCCAGACCGCTCCCGCTCCGGTGAGCGCCGCGTTCGCCGGCGGCGCGGACCCCGCCGCGACGAGCTCCGCGGCCGCCCCGCCGTCCGGCTCGGAACGTTGGGGCATCTTGTGGCAAGAAGGGCTCGCCAGCCGCAGGGTTCTCGCGTCCTTGCGCGAGGAGGCCGCCCCCGAGCCGGAGCCCGAGCCCGACCCGCCGCCTGCGGCGAGCGCCGAAGAAG
>k87-10393_pt1 | contig 12014 bp, 11 predicted proteins | sample MGYA00084031_6733416 | MGnify analysis MGYA00084031
CGTTGCAAATCGTCGTTATGGCCGATGACCACCATCACATCCCCTGCTTGCAACCGGTCCTCGGCTCGCGGGGCGATGTTGATGTGCTTGCCGCTTTTGATGGCGATGACGTTGCACCCGTAGCGGGCCCGGATGTTCAACTCGGCCAGGCTTTTGCCGACCATCGACGGCGGAACCGAAATGTCCGCCAAACTGTAGTCTTCGGCGAACTCGATGAAATCGAGGATGTTGGGGGAAATGAGATTGTGCGCGACCCGCACCCCCATGTCCCGTTCGGGAAAGATCACTTTGTCGGCGCCGATTTTCTGCAACAACTTCCGGTGCAGTTCGTTGCGCGCCTTGACGACGACCATCGGCACTCCCATCTCTTTGATGATCAACGTGGCCATGATGCTGGCCTGGATGTCTTCGCCGATGGCGATGACGACGATGTCGAAGTTGCGGATCCCCAACGCCTTTAAGGCATGTTCGTCGGTGGCATCGGCCTGCACCACGTGGGTAATGACGTCCAGATGTTCGTGGACCCGCTTCTCATCGATGTCGATGCCCAACACTTCGTAACCCATCTCGGACAACGTGGTGGCGACACTGCTGCCGAAGCGCCCCAAACCGATGACGACAAATTGCTTTTTCATCCCATCACTCCGTCTGGATGACCGTCATAAACAGCCACTCATGAACTGCTTTTTTATTGTACATACTGCCCGCCAGGAAAACCATACTAAGAAGTGCAAAACCATCCTTTTCATCGGGAGGACTGCTCTGTGAACATCGACTTGCGGCAAGCCATTTTAAACAACGTCCACGGCAAATCCGCCGCCGAATTGAAAGAGATCATCCAGGACGCAGTAGGACAGGAAGAACAAGTGTTGCCGGGGCTGGGCGTGCTGTTTGAGGTCATCTGGAAACACAGCCAGGAAGAAGAAAAAGACGGCATGGTTCAAGTGTTGCATCAGCACGTCTGAAATGCTACGTCCGAGACGCCGCAACGGACAACCGCCCTTCGCTGTGGAAGCGAAGGGCGGTCATGCGTTGTCTCATTCGCCTCGGTGGAGCTTTTCCACCGTCGCCCGATCCAATTTTTGAATGACGCCGACCAGCAATTGCACGCCGTACTCGAAATCGTCTTCATGCAAAATGGACACATGGCTGTGAATGTACCTTGTCGGAATGCTGATGACCATCGTCGGTACCCCGATGCCGTGCAGGTGAAAACGTCCGGCGTCGGTCCCGCCGCCGGCCATCGCGTCGTATTGGAACGGAATATTCAGCTCTTCCGCCGTCTCCAACACGAGATTGCGCAGGCCCACGTGGGGGATCATCGATGCATCGTACAACAACACTTGCGGCCCCTTGCCCAGTTTCGCCTGCGCGTCTTGCGGCCGAATTCCGGGCGTATCACCGGCGACGCCGACATCCACCGCAAAGGCCACATCCGGCCGGATTGTGTTGGCCAATGTCTGTGCCCCGCGCAACCCCACTTCTTCCTGCACCGTCGCTCCCGCGTAGACGACGTTGGGGTGCGGAGTGGCCTGCAACCGCTTCAACACTTCGACGGCCATGGCGCACCCGATCCGGTTGTCCCAGGCTTTGGCCAGCAACAGTTTCGGGTTTTTCATGACCGTAAACGGCGTCACCGGAATGGCCACATCCCCCGGCCGCACGCCGAAACTTTCCGCTTCCTCTTTACTGGATGCTCCGATGTCGATGAACATGTCTTCTTTTTTCACCGGCTTTTTGCGTTCCTCCGCCGGCAAAATGTGGGGCGGTTTTGAACCGATGACGCCGATGATGGCTTCACCGGAACGGGTGTACACTTTCACCCGCTGCGCCAACATCACCTGTTCCCACCAGCCGCCCAACGTCTGGAAGCGCAAGAATCCTTCCTCCGTAATTTGCGTGACCATGAACGCCACTTCGTCCATGTGACCGGCCACCAATACCCGAGGGCCGTCGGCGTCGCCGACTTTTTTGCCGACGATGCTGCCCAGGCGGTCAGTCACCAGCTCGTCGCTCAACGGTTTTAAGTACTGGGCCATCAATTCCCGCACCCGGCCTTCAAAACCAGGCGCCCCGGGCGCTTCGGTCAATTCTTTGAACATTTTCAAGCGTTGCTCATCGGCCACGTTCGTCCTCTCCTTTCTTCAACCCGCACCACGGCCGACTGGTCGATTCATCGTTCCTCCGGCCGTAGGCTTCCTCTTTTTGTCTCATCCTGATGGTCATTATACACCACGGAGTTGGCCGCCGTTGGTTCCGTCCCGCTTTCGTCCCATGCGGGCAAGTACGCCATCAGTTCCACTTGGACCGCTTCCGTGTAACTTTGCCATCCTTTTTTCAACCATTCCCACCATCGCATGTTTTGACACCCTTTCCCATGCCGTGATTCTTTTTTAGCATTTCCCAAGGGCGTCAAAACTAGACCCGTCAGGCCACGAACGTGTTAAAATGGGCATAAAAAATTCGGAAGACGAAACTGAGGAGGACCGGCCATGCCCAAATTGAAAATCGTCACCGTCACCGTCCGTTCAACAAAGACCATGTTGGAACCGGAAGCCAATTGTTTTCTCGTCGGCACGGCCCATGAAAGTGTGCTCATCGACGCCGGCTACGATCTCCAAACGAGCGCGGAAGCGGTGGAACGAGCGGTGCGGCAACACGGATTGGCGACGCCGACCCGCATTTTGTTCACCCACGCCCACCCCGATCACGCTCCTGGAGCCAAACACTTACGTCACTGGCACGCCACACTCCAGTACCATCCGTTGGAAGAAACCGAGGTGCAAAAAGCTCTTTCGCTCCCGGAAAGCGAACTTCACCATCAAAGCGTGCGGTTGTCCCATGAAGCGACCATCACCATCGACAGTCACCCGCTCATCGCCCTCCACACGCCCGGGCATACGCGGGGCCATCTCTGTTTTTGGTTGCCGGAACAGAAAATTTTGTTCTCCGGCGACAACGTCTTGGGCAAAGGCACGACATGGATCGGCGGTCCGGAAGGCAACATTCGGGACTATTTGCAATCCTTGGAACAGCTGCAACAGTTGCCCATCGCCCGCATCGCCCCCGGTCACGGACCGTGGGTCGACGAAGCGCCGCGGGAGCGCATCGCTTACTTGCATCGGCATCGTCTGGAACGGGAAGCGCAGGTGTTGTCCTTGCTGCATGCCCAGCCTCGCCGTCAGGCGACGGCGGCCACGCTGGCCGAAGCGATTTATCGGGACGTTCCCGCCGCCGTTCTTCCGTTTGCCCGCCTGACCGTCGAAGCCCACTTGCAAAAGTTGGAAGAAGACGGAAAAGTGCGCCGCATCCCTGGCGGACGTTATGAAGCGATTTAGGGCAACATGGGAAAGGGGCCGCCGCGGTATGCCGCCAACGCCGTCAAACTGGCGCGGGTGGGCTGGACAAATTTCAACTCGCCTTGCTCGCCCCGCCGGAGCGCTTCTTGTGGCGCCATCCAAAACCCCTGCTCTATTTCCACCGGATCGGGATCCGGTTCCTGCCCTTCCGGCAAAAGAGCGAGGAAAAACCGGGTGTTGTAACGGTAGAGGGACGATTTGGGCGTGACGCGGTGGCCGAAATAACGCAACGCCGTCAAATCCAGGCGCCAGCGGGTTTCCCGAAAAATGTCCCCAAAAGCCGCCGCATCCCGGCTCACTTTTTCCCGCCATGCCCGCCACATGTCGGCGCCGATGGCCTGTTTTTCCCCGTGATACAACAATATCCCGACTTCTTCAAACAGTTCCCGGGCCGCTGCCACATAATAATCGACGTCGACGGCCAGGTTTCCCGTCTCCCCACCGTGCAAACAATGTTTCGGGAAACGGGAGTCCGCCGCCTCCAGTTTTCCGCCCGGAAACACACAATACCCCGGCAAAAACCGCATCGTCGACGGCCGTTTCGTCAAATAAACTTGGGTGCCATCGGCATGCGGCCGTATCAAAATGACCGTCGCCGCCGGCAGCGGCGTAACAGGCTGGTTCACCGACATCGGACGATCGCCCCTTTCCTGTCGCATCTTTTCAGCCGAAACCCCTCCTTCAAAGGCCGTATCGCTTCTTTTTTCGCATCAACGTCGACAGATCGACTCCCAGGCGCTCAGCGCACCGTTTCAACGGCCGATACCGCTGGAGGAAATGGGCCAACACCGCTTTTTCCACCTGTTCCATGATGGCTTTCAAATCGCCTTTTTCGAAATCCACGTGCCGCCACGACCACGCATATTCCGGCCCATCCGGCAATCGTGTCTGCAACGCCTCCGGTCCGCCCAGCCGTTGCAATTCTTCCTGTATCGGCTCCGGCAAATCGTCCAAACCGATATGTTCCCCTTCCGACACGACCACCAGCCGCTCCACCGTGTTGCGCAATTCGCGCACATTCCCGGGCCACGTATATTCCAGCATGGCTTTGATGAGCTGGGCATCCATCGTCTTGTTCACCTGATACTTTTGGTTGAACTCCTTCAAAAAGTGCAACATCAACGCCAACACGTCTTCCGGGCGCTCGCGCAACGGCGGAATGGCGATGGAAATGACATTGATGCGGTAGTACAAATCTTTGCGAAACCGGTTTTCCTGTACCATTTGCCGCAAATTGGCATTGGTGGCGGTGATGATCCGGGCATCGACCTCAATGGGTGCAAGCCCCCCGATGCGCTGAATGCGTCGATCTTGCAAGACGCCCAACAGCTTCACCTGCAGCGTCGGCGGAATTTCGCCGATTTCGTCCAGGAACAGCGTCCCCATGTGGGCCACTTCAAACAGCCCCGGTTTCCCCTTTTGCCGCGCCCCGGTAAACGCCCCCGCCTCGTAGCCGAACAACTCCGACTCCAACAAATTTTCCGGAATGGCCCCGCAGTTGACTTTGACAAAACTGCCGGTGCGGCTGCGATCGCTCATCTGGTGGATGTAGTGGGCCAGCACATCTTTGCCGACGCCCGATTCGCCCAACAGCAACACCGGCGTGTTGAAATTGGCAATGCGCATGGCCAAGTCGACAATTTTTTCCATCGTGTCGCTCTGATAGACAAACGATCGGCCTTCCACGCCGGCCACCGTCACTTTTTCTAACTTTTGGCTTTGCATTTGCCGGATGTGCTGGCTCCGTTCCAGCTCCCGCTTCAACCGGTTCAACTCCGACAAGTCCCGCACTTGGGCAATGACCCGAAAGAGCCGACCGTCTTTGTTGTATACCGGCACGGCGGTGACCAATGCTTCATTGCCGTTGGCATACCGGATCACCTCATTGGCCGCCTCTCCCGTCTCCAACGCCTTCAACACGCAGGATTTCGGAATCCATCCGTTCGCCAACAGATCATGGACGGTGTGATGGTCCAACTGTTCCGGCGTCAGACCGGAAATGCGCAAAAACGCCTGGTTGTAGCCGGCCGTCTTGCCGTCGGCATCGGTCATGTAAATGCCGTCGTACGCGTTTTCGATTAATTGTTGCAACAACAGTTCCGCTTCGTCGGGCGTCAAGTCGGTCCACAGCACCGTCGCTCCCTCCGGTTTCCGTCGTCCGAAGATGGCAAAATTGCCTATCGATATGCAATATTGCTATAGCTATTTTACGACAAATCGTTGAACAATGACCATTCGAAACTTTTCGCTGGCTCCTGGACCGCATCGGCCCGAATGGCATCATCCTTGCATTGCAAACCCGTTCGGTTCTTGGGAACCGCCGCATGAACCTTTATCGGTGAGGTGAGAACATGTCCAAAGCCGTATGGTATCCGACGGAGGAGATCATCCAATCCAGCCGGCTGTACCAATGGATGAAAAGTCTGGGCTTTGACGACTACGATGCGTTTTTCAAGGCTTCGGTGGAAGACATCGCCTGGTTTTGGCGGGAAGCCGAAAAAGCGTTGGGCATCGTGTGGGCCAAACCGTACGAACAGACCTTGGATTTGTCCCGGGGCATCGCCTGGCCCAAATGGTACCTCGGCGGTCAGCTGAACGTAACCTACAACGCCTTGGACAAATGGCTGGCCGATCCGGGCATGCGTCAACGGTTGGCCGTCGTCTGGGAAGGGGAAGACGGCGAGGTGCGAAAGTACACCTACCGGGAAATGGCCATTTGGGTCAATCAATTGGCGCAAGGGCTGTTGGATCAGGGCATCCGCACCGGCGACCGCATCGCCATTTACATGCCGATGATTCCCGAAACGGTGGCGATCATGCTGGCGGCGGCCAAAATCGGCGCCATTGTGACGCCCGCATTTTCCGGTTACGGCGCCGACGCCGTGGCCAAGCGGCTGCAAGGCTGTACGGCGAAAATGTTGGTGACCGCCGACGGATTTTATCGCCGCGGCAAAATGATTCCCATGAAGGAAGAAGCCGACAAGGCGTGCGAGCTGGCGCCGAGCGTCGAAAAAGTCGTCGTCGTGCGCCGTTTGGGCCGGGAAATTCCTTGGCGGCAAGGCCGGGATGTGGAGTGGGCCGAATTGGAAAGCCGCCGTCGGCAGATGGAGTGCCCGCCCTTCGCCAGCGATCACCCGTTCATGATCATTTACACGTCGGGCACGACCGGTCGACCCAAGGGGGCGGTGCATGTACACAGCGGTTTCCCCATCAAAGCGGCCTTCGATGCCGGCTTCGGCATGGACTTGAAGCCGGGAGAAGTGCTGTTTTGGGTAACGGACATGGGCTGGATGATGGGACCTTTCTTAGTTTTCGGTGCGCTGTTGAACGGCGCCACCATGGTGCTGTACGAAGGCACCCCGACGTACCCGGGCCCCGATCGGATTTGGAAGCTGGTGGAAGCCCACGGCGTGACCCACTTAGGCATTTCGCCGACACTAGTCCGCTCTTTGATGCCATTCGGCGAACAATTGGCCCGGCAAGCGGATTTGTCCAGTCTGCGGGGCATCGGGACGACCGGCGAACCGTGGAACCCGGAACCGTGGCATTGGCTATTTGAAAAAGTGTGCGAAAAACGCATTCCCATTTTCAACTACTCGGGAGGGACCGAAATTTCTGGCGGCATTTTGGGCAATGTCCTGTTGCGGCCCATTGCGCCTACCGGTTTCAACTCGCCCCTGCCCGGCATGGATGTGGACGTGTTGGACGCCCAAGGACAGCCTATCCGCGGCGAGGTCGGCGAACTGGTCATCCGCCAACCGTGGGTCGGCATGACCAACGGCTTCTGGCAGGAGCCCCAGAGATACGAGGAGACGTATTGGAGCCGCTGGCCCAACATTTGGGTCCACGGCGACTGGGTATACCAAGATGAGGAAGGGTTTTGGTACATTACCGGCCGCTCCGACGACACCTTAAATGTGGCCGGCAAACGGCTCGGCCCGGCCGAGATGGAGTCGGTGCTGGTGGACCATCCTTTTGTCCAAGAAGCGGGCACCATCGGCATTCCCGACGAAGTCAAAGGCGAAGTCCCGGTCTGTTTTGTCGTCCTCAAACCGGGGAAAAGTCCGTCGCCCGAACTGGCGGAAGAGCTCGTGGCCTTGGTCGGGGAACGGCTGGGCAAAGCCTTGCAGCCAAAGCAAATTCACTTTGTGGACGATTTGCCCAAGACGCGGAACGCCAAAATCATGCGCCGCGCCATCCGGGCGGCCTATTTAGGACAAGACGCCGGCGACTTGTCCTCCTTGGAAAACCCGGAAGCCGTCCGGGCCATTCAAGCGCTGGCCAGACAACACGGTTAAAAAACAACGCCACGCCCGAGCCCGTCCGGACGTGGCGTTCAATCTTCTTCGGTCGCTTCTTCGCCTTGTCGAAACACTTGCCGGCCTTCCCAGTACACCGCCGTGACCCCTTCCACGTGGCGCATTTTTTCGATGAGGGACATCACCGTCTTGGAACGGTTGACTTGCACGAGCAGTTCCAATCGTTGTTCTTCTCCCGGAATCACTTGTTGGACCCGCACCAAGGAACGGCCCAGTTGCTCCGCAATCTCTTCCAACACGCCGGGGCGATCTTGCACCTGCACATACAACAATCCCCTTGTGCGTTTGCCCACCTCAAACTTGGGCAATACCCGCAGGACCAACAACACGATGATGGTGGAGACGACCGCCATGACGTATTCACCCGCGCCGACCGCCAGGCCGATGCCCATGGCAATCCAAACGGTAGCCGCCGTCGTCAAACCGGAAACGACCAAATCCGGCCGAACCAAAATGGCCCCGGCGGCCAAAAAGCCGATGCCGTTGATCACTTGCGCCGCCAGACGGGCCGGGTCGAACCGGGCATTGGGATGGTCAAGCCAGTCGCGAAAACCGTAAATGGACAAGAGCATCAACAGGCAACTGCCCAGCGTCACCAACATGTGGGTGCGCAAACCTGCCTGTTTGTTGGCGTGTTCCCGCTCCCAGCCGATCATGGCCCCCAACAGCGCCGAAATGACCAGCCGTTGAATCGCGATCCATTCCACGCTCGTCGTCCATGGTCCCGTATGGAAAAAGGAAAAAAGCTCTCTCAAAAAACATCACTTCCTTCATCGAACGACATGTCGGTCAAAGTCCCCGAAAAGCGGCGGTGTGTCCCTTTCTCCTCAACGGTGACTGTGTTATGCTGAAAAGGTACAACATTCCAACAAAGCAGGGGAAAAAGATGCGTTGGATCGCCATTTCCGACATCCACGGTTGTGACGACACCCTTGTTCACCTGCTGGAAAAACTGCAGGCCAAACCTGAGGAACTGCTGTTTCTCGGCGATTACGTCGACAGCGGACCAAACAGCGTCGCCGTGCTGCGCCGTCTCATGCAGTTAGCCGAACAAGGCGCCACGGTGTTGCTCGGCAACCACGACGTCCTGTTGATGGACTGGTTAAACGGAGTGGAAGACATTGCCTATTACATGGATGTCGGGGGAATGGCCACCATCAACAGCTTTTTGGCGGCCCTCGAACTTCCTCCGGTGGATGTTTTTTCCCTCCGGTTCAGCAGGCAAAAAGAAAAGGAAATCCAATCACTCATCCAACGGGAATTTGCCGCCGAACTGCAGTTCCTCGCAAACCGTCCCCTCTATGAGGTGCGAGGGTCGTTTTTGTTCGTCCATGCTGGCATTCATCCGGACAAAGGACTGGCCGCCAGCCGCAAGGAAGAGTTGCTGACGATCCGGGAGGAATTCATCCATCATTACCGAGGCGACCAGTTCATCGTGTTCGGTCACACCCGCACCCGACGCCTCCACGGCACCGACCATGTTTACCGCGGCGCAAACCGCGTCATCGGCATCGACGGCGGCTGTGCCTACGGAGGCCAGCTGAACGCCCTCATCATTCAAGATGCCTCATCGGCGGCACCGGTCATGTCATCAACCAACCGGGATGACCCGTTTGTGCTGCAAGAAGTATTTGTCCGGTCAATTCCGGGACAAGGCAATCATTTTGTCGGCAATTTTGTCCAAAGGTAGAACATAATCGACGCCGCCCAAGGCAATGGCCGCTTTCGGCATGCCGAAGACGACACACGTCTCCTCCGCTTCGGCAATGGTCGAAGCGGCGCCTTTTTGTTTGGCTGCCAGTAACGCTCTGGCCCCGTCACTGCCCATGCCGGTCATGATGATGTAATGCAGATGAAGGTGCGGCAAGCGGGACACCGACTCAAACAGCACGTCGACGGAAGGCCGATGCCCGTTCCGAGGAGGCTTTTGATTCAACACGATGCGATACGTCCGGGGTTCCTCAAAGACCGCCTCCATGTGGTACCCGCCGGGAGCCAAATACGCGACCCCGCCTTCGATCACTTGCCCGTCTTCCGCCTCGGTCACGTGAATTTTCGCCAAGTCATTCAGCCGTCGCGCCAACGAGCGGGTGAACTTCGGCGGCATATGTTGCACGATGAGAATCGGGTTCGGAAAATCTTCCGGCAACGCCGTCAGCACCGTTTGCAACGCCCGCGGGCCCCCGGTGGATGTGCCGATGGCAAACAGGTGATAAAAGTTCCGCGAAGGGGATGCCGCCTTCTCGGTTCGTTGTGACCGATTGATGGCCGCCACAGGCGGTTCCTCCGTTCGGCGGGCCGTCGAGGGAGCCGCCAGCCGGGGCACGCGCACTTTCGCTGCTGCTTTTAATTTATACAGCAGCTCGTCCCGAACGCGTTCCACCGTCAAAATCCCGGAAGGTTTGTGTAAAAAATCAACCGCCCCCATCTCCAAGGCGGCAATGGTCACTCCGGCGCCCCTTTCCGTCTGCGAACTGAACATCAACACCGGAACCGGATACGTTTTTAGAATTTTTTCTAACGTCTCTAGCCCGCTCATGCCGGGCATTTCCACGTCCAACGTCACGACATCGGGCCGAAGCTCTTGCACGAGCTCGATCGCCTCAAAGCCGTTCTTGGCCGTGCCGATCACCCGAAAGTCCGGATCGGACTCGATCATGTCGCTAATGAGTTTCCTCATGAAAGGCGAATCATCGACCACCAACACCCGGTACTGCATGAAAGCAGGCCTCCTCCTCAGCCGCATGCAAGGGACAAACAAAACAATTCCTGGAAACCTCATCATACTCCAATTGAGCGAGTTTTTTCAACCTCGAGTTTCACCCCTTTGGCAGAACCGGAATAGGGTATAACAACCCAACAAAAAGGTGGTGAAACTTGATGGAAATGACGTTGGCCCATGGATTGTACTTGATCGGAACGTTGGTCATCATCGCAACGATGCTCATGCGGCAAAACGTCGTCATGGCGTCGCTCATCTTCACGTTTCTCGTCGCCTGGGCCTATAGCGGCCATCTCGTTGGAGGACTGCAGGCCATCTTCAACGCCATCATGACCGCGGCCGGTGAACTGTTCAACATCTTCCTGATCATCGCCTTGATGACGGCCCTGTTACAAGCGTTAAAGCGCATCGGCGCTGACGAACGCATGATCAAACCGTTTGAAAAAGTGATGATCAACGGCCATTGGTCTTTCTGGATTTTGGCTTTCGTCACATACTTGATTTCCCTCTTTTTCTGGCCAACGCCTGCGGTGCCTTTGGTAGCCGCCATTTTGCTGCCAGCCGCTTTGCGCGCCGGACTTCCCGCCATGGTGGCTGCCGTCTCCATTTCCTTAGCCGGTCAAGGGATGGCCCTCTCATCCGACTACGTCATTCAAATCGCACCTTATTTGAGTGCCACTTCTGCCGGCGTGAGTGTCGCCGAAGTCGCCGACAAAGCGCTCATCCTGTCGCTCATTTCCGGCGGCATTGCCTTATTGGTCGCCTACCTGCTCTATCGGCGGGAAATGGTCCAACCGGGTCCCCACTTGATTCAAGCCTGGGAAGAGCTGGCATCGTCAGAAAACCGCATCTCCCTTTCCTCCGAAGCCCTGAAAGACCAGCGGTGGTCCACCGTCTTCGCCATCCTCGCTCCCGTAGTGCTACTCAGCGTTGTCGCCTATATGTTGTTCGCTAAATTTTCCCCGCATATTCCGGCCATCGAAGGAAGCAACGGCACGGCCCTCATCGGCGGCGCGGCGACCTTATTGTTGGTGCTCGCCTGCCTTTGCGGCAACTGGAAGCGTTCTCTCTATCAAATCAGTGAAGATCTGGTAGGCGGCTTGCTCTTTGCGTTCCGCACCATGGGGCCGGTCCTGCCCATCGCCGGCTTTTTCTTCATCGGCAACGGGGAATTTGCCGCCCGCATTCTTTCCCTGCCGGTCGAGGAAGCGCCTTCGTTCCTGTTTGAACTCGTGCAAATGGGCCACGCCTACATCCCAGAAAACATGTTTTTCAGCGCTTTCGGCATGCTCATCGTCGGCATGCTCACCGGATTGGACGGTTCGGGATTTTCCGGTTTGCCGTTGACCGGTTCCTTATCCGGCGCCATCGGCACCTCTTTGGGAATCGACCCGGGGACCTTGGCCGCAATCGGCCAAATGGGCGCCATTTGGGTCGGCGGCGGGACCTTGATCGCCTGGTCCTCTTTGGTGGCCGTGGCCGGATTCACCCGGGTGCCTGTCTTGGATCTGGTCCGAAAAAATTTCTGGCCGGTCATCGCCGGATTAGTCATTAGCACGTGGTTTGCCATCTTCTTTTTCTAACAAGATTCCTTCCGAAAAATGTGCATCTAGA
>k87-1361552_pt1 | contig 11993 bp, 5 predicted proteins | sample MGYA00084031_6733416 | MGnify analysis MGYA00084031
CGAGGTCGACCTGGGAGAGAACAATCCGCTCTGGGTCTACGACGGAGTGCTTCCGCTGCACCTGGTGGACGGGCAGTGGAAGGTGAGGTGGTCGCCGAGCGTGCTCCATCCGAAGCTGGGCCCGGGGCAGCGGCTGGCCGTCGAGCCGACCAGCGGGGGCCGCCAGCCCATCCTCGATCGCGAAGACGACCCGCTGCAGACCAACGCGGTCCTCTACGTCGCCGGTGTCACGCCCGCCACCGTGGACGATCCGCAGAAGGTGTGCGCGGAACTGGCCAAGGTGACCGGCTTCGCGCAAGATCGTCTGTTCAGCAGGGTCCGCTCCGCGCCGCCCAAGACGTTCGTGCCGCTGGTGACCTTCGGACGGCAGAAGTTCGCCGAGCTCAGGGCCGAGCTGGAGGCCATCGACGGCATCGAGATCGACCAGCAGGAGCAGCCCGTCGCGCCCGCCGCTCCCAAGCAGATCGTCGGTACCGTCAGCGCGGTCACCCCCGAGACCGAGCAGCAGCTCGGCGGGCCGCAGCGGGCCGGCGACTCCATCGGCCTGGACGGCCTCCAGAAGGCCTACCAGGACCGCCTCACCGGCGCGACCGGTACCAAGGTCGTCACCATCGACCTCAAGACCGGGGAGACGGTCACGAAGCTGGCCGAATGGCCGGGCCGGGCCAACGCCCCGGTGTCCACCACCATCGACTCCCGCCTGCAGCGCGCCGCCGAATCCGCCGTGAGCGCCACCCGTCGGTCCGCGCTGGTCGCCGTCAAGCCCGCCACCGGCGAGATCCTCGCCGTCAGCACCAAGGGCATGCATCAGGTGAAGGACGCGCTGGCCGGGAAGTTCCCCGCAGGCAGCGCCTTCTCCGTCGTCGCCGCGGACGCCCTGCTCAAATCCGGTGTGAAGACCACGCAGAAGCTGCCCTGCCCGCAGAGCCGCAGTGTCGGCGGTGCCCGGTTCCAGCTGACCAGGGAGGCCAGCTCCCGCACGCTCTCCTTCCGGCGCAGCTTCACCGAGGGCTGCGTGACCGCGCTGGCCGCGCTGGCCCGCCGTGTCGAGGCGTCCTCGCTGGTGGCCAGCGCCACCGCCTACGGCATCGGCAGCGAATGGACGCTTCCGCTGAGCTCCTACTCCGGAACGATGCCCGGCATGCGCAGCGACGCCGCCAAGGCCCAGGCCATCGTCGGGCAGAACGTGAAGGTCAGTCCGCTGGCCATGGCCCTTGTCGCCGGTGCCGTCGCCTCCGGAACCTGGCATCCTCCCGTGCTCGTCACCTCGCCCGCGCAGCCCCTGCCCTCCGATGACGGGGAGACCGTCGTCCGGCAGCCCGACCCGGTGCGGCTGAACGCCGACACGGTGAAGACGCTCAGGTCGCTCATGCGGGCCGGGGTCACCTCCGGTTCGGCCGCCGCTGCCGCCGCCACCACCGGCGCTCCCGTCCACGGCATCGTCTCCGCCCCCGTCGACGGCCGGTCGTGGTTCATCGGCTGGCGGGGGGAGGTCGCGGTGGCCGTGCTCGTCGAAGGCGGCGATCCCGCGGCCGTCGCCGGCGCTTTCTTCCGTTACGCGACGGCCGCGTCGTGACGTAGCGAGAACAAGTCGTCGCACCGAGCAACCATCGCGGGGTCGGAACGCGTCTTTCCAAGTGACCGGGTACCGCTCGGGGGGTTGCGGATCCCGGTCGTGGTGACAGGGCTTCATCTCGGGGGAAGCCCTGCCTTGGCCGGTACGAACCTGCCGGCCGGCCCCGGGGGCGCGTGCCCAGCGCCGCGCTTCCGGGGCTCCGCTCCCGGCGGCGCGACACCGACCGCACCCGCCGCGCTCACGGCACGGCCTTGGGCCGGGTCGTGCCCCGGACGCTTCGTCCGCGCGGATCCGGCGCGAGAGCGGGAACGCCGGAGGCGCCGGGGAATTCGGTTGACGCTCGGGGCGTTGGAGAGAGTATCTTGGTGGTACACCAAGACGACTTGGGGGTGACCGGTTTCGACTTTGACCTTGCAAGACAGTGGGAAGCGGGCCGAGGACGGCGGACATAACCTCGTTAATCCTGTGTCCGCGAAAAATAAGTGCCAATGTGAAGCACTCCGAGAAGGTCAGCCAGGACTCCCTGGCTCTCGCTGCCTGATCAGCGACTTCTCTGTCGACCCGGGAGCGCCTCCGGCCCGGAGTCGGCATCGGTAGGAGGCTCAACCGATCGACCCGGCTACGGGGTTGATCGGGAAATCAAACAGTAGCTGGGCCTATCGGCGACTTGCCTGCGTGATCGCCGGGGCCGAGAAAAGCAGAGCAGGCTGCGCCCGGAGAAGCCCTGTCTTGGGGTTGAAGGACGCGGGTTCGATTCCCGCCACCTCCACTGAGCGCTGTTACTCGGCACGGCTCGCTCGAAGCGGTGCGAGTAGCGCGGACGTTCCTGTAACGGCGGTGCCGGTCACGGCACCGCCGTCGGTGTCTGCAGCCCTCGTTCCACCGTCGGTCCACCGGCCGCCGAGGCGCCGACGGTCGCCACCGGCTTCCGCTCATGCGGACCCGCCGCGCGAGCCTGCCGCGCGTGCCGCCCGCCGGAGGGCCGCGGACGGCACGGCCCGGGGCACGGGTGCCGTCGACCGGCCAGGAGAGCACCGGCGGTGGAGAGCCGTCGGATCGGCGCCGCCCGGAAGTCGCCGCCGGTCGCTGCCCGGCGGTGCGCCGTCCCCGCTCGGCGGCGAGAACGCACGCCCCAAGAGCGGTGCCGGAGCACGGCCGGAGAGGTTTGTGGGCCGCGCCGCCCCTGGTTTATCGTGCAGACTCACCAGCGGAGACGGGTTTCCGATGATGCGACCTCGGTCGTGCCGTCCGACGGTCGCGGATGGGGGCGCGTTTGGAGTTCCGGGTGCTCGGCACCATGGAGGTGCGTGACGGGGGACATCCAACGGCGCTCACCTCCCGCCGGCAGGGGCAGTTGCTCGCCCTGCTCATCTGCCACCGAGGGCGGCCGGTCACCACGGAGACGCTCATACGCGAACTGTGGCGGGAGTGGGGCGGGCCGTCCGCCGCGAAGAACCTGCAGGTGCTCGTGCACCGGCTGCGCAGGACGCTGGGCGATCCCGATCGGGTCCGTCTCGACCGAGGCGGCTATCTGCTGCGGGCGCACGTTTCCGAGGTGGACGCCTGGCAGTTCACCCACCTGGCCGAGCAGGGCCGGGCCGCGCTGGAGCGCGACGACGCCCGCACCGCGGCGACGTTGCTCACCCGGGCCCTGCGATTATGGCGCGGCCCGGCGTTCCCCGGGCTGACCGGGCTCGGCCCGGTCGTCCGCTACGCGGCGCTCCTGGAACAGGAACGACGGCGCGCCCTCATCGCCCGGGTGGACGCCGACCTGGCGCTCGGCCGGCACGCCGCGCTCGTGCCGGAGCTCACCGCCCTGCTCGCCGAGAACCCCCTCGACGAGCCGACGGCCGCCCGCCTGATGACGGCGCTCTACGGCTGCGGCCAGCGTAAGGAGGCGGCCGAGGTCTACCGGCGCACCAGGGCCGTCCTGACCCGGGAACTCGGGGTCGAGCCGGGGCCGCAGCTTCGCGCGCTGGAGGAGGCGGTGCTGCGCGGCGACGCCGAGATCGGTCCGGCCCGTCTCACCACCGGGATCGAGGTTCCCTGTCTGCTGCCTGCGGCCGTGTCCGATCTGACCGGCCGGGAGGATGAGCTGGGCAGGCTCGTGCGCGCCCTGACCGAACGGCGCACCGGAACGCCCGTGATCTGCGTCGTATCCGGCATGCCCGGTGTGGGGAAGACCGCGCTCGCGGTGCGGGCCGCGCACGACCACCGGGCCGCCTTCCCCGACGGGCAGCTTTACGTGAACCTGCGCGGTGCGGGACCGAGTCCGGTCGAACCGCGCGACGCGCTCGCCAGGTTCCTGCGTGCGCTCGGGGTGAGCGGTGCGGCGATGCCGGAGACGGTGGACGAACGGGCCGAGATGTACCGGGCCAAGTTATACGGGCGACGCGTTCTCGTGCTCTTGGACGACGCCGCCGACGAAGGCCAGGTCGAGCCGTTGATCCCGGCGTGCGCCGGGTGTGCCGTGCTGATCACCAGCCGTAGACGGCTGACCGCGCTGCCCGCGGCGCATCGGCTCGCCCTCGACGTGCTCGCCGAGGAGGACGCCGTCCGGCTGCTGGGTGCCGTCACCGGGCGGCCCCGGTTCGGTCTGGACCCGGCAGCCCGCGACATCGCGGCGCTGTGCGGGTTCCTGCCGCTGGCCCTGCGCATCGCCGGTGCGCGGCTGGCCGCCCGCCCGCACTGGTCCGCCGATCGGCTGATGAAACGGCTCACCGATGAGCATCACCGGCTCGACGAACTCACCCACGGTCCGTTGTCGGTGCGGGCCAGTCTCGCGCTGGGCTATTCGGGGCTGGACGAGCCGGGCCGCACGCTGTTCCGCCGGCTCGGGCTGCTGGAGACCCCGTTCTTCGCGGGCTGGAGCGCGGCGGCGCTGCTCGACACCGGCGTCCGGGAGGCGGAGGACGTGCTGGACAGACTGCTCGACGCGCGGCTGGTGGAGTACGCCGGCACCGACGAGATCGGCGAGGCGCGTTACCGCCTGCACGATCTGGTCCGGCTGCACGCCCGAGAACGGTTGGCGGAGGAGCCTTCCGGTGAGGCGGAGGCGGCCGTCGTCCGGCTCCTGGGCGCTTACCTCGCGCTGGCCGAGCAGGCGCATCGCAGGCAGTACGGCGGGGACTACACCGTGCTGCACGGTACCGCTCCGCGCTGGGGCGTGGACCCTGAGGTCCGCGAACGGCTGCTCGCCAACCCCATCGCCTGGCTGCGTACCGAGCGGCTCGGACTGGTCGCCGCGGTGGAGCAGGCGGCCCGGTCGGATCTGAGCGAGTTCGCCTGGGATCTGGCGTTCACCGCGCTCACGCTGTTCCAAGTCCAGGGCCTGTTCGACGACTGGGAGCACACCTCGCGCATCGCGCTGGCCGCCGCCGAGCGTACCGGCGACACCCGCGGACAGGCCGCGATGCGCTTCTCGCTCGGGCAGCGTGCCGTCTTCCGGCAGCGCTATCACGAGGCCGAGCCGCATTTCACCGTCGCCCTGCGGCTGTTCCAGGCGGTGGGGGACCGCCACGGCCAGGCGTTGACTCTGCAGCAGACGGCGCTGATCGACCAGATGCGGGGCCATGCGGAGACGGCGCTGCGCCGCTACGAGCAGGTGCTGCCGATGCTGCGGGACGTGGGGGACCGATCCGCGGAGGCGCACGTGCTCGGCAACATCGCGTATATCCACATCGATCACGGGCGCATCGGCACCGCCGTTCCCCTGTTGCACCAGGCTCTCGCCATCCACCGGGACGCGGGGGACCGGCGTGGGGCCGCGAAGATCATCTATCGGATGGGCGTGATGCACCTGGCCCGGGGCGATGCCCGCGCCGCCGCAGCCGCCTTCCGCGAGGTGATGGCGACGGTGCGTGCCAACGGCGACCTCCTCGGTGAGGTGTACGGCCTGCTCGGCAGCGGCCAGGCCGCGCTGCTGGCCGGCGACCACCTCTCGGCCGGTAGCCTGCTCGACGCCGCGCTCGCGGCCGCGGTCGAGCTGAACCTGCCGTATCTCGTCGCCCAGGCTCGAACGGCCCTCGGACGGCTCGCCGCTGCGCGAGGCGATCTCGAACGCGCCCGCGAGCTGTTCGGCCAGGCCGCGGCCGGGTTCGCCGACCTCGCCATGCCGGCCTGGCGCGACCGCGTCGTCGCCGAGCTGAACGCCCTCGACGAGGGTTAGGCGTTCCCGCGTCGCCGGAACCGCGCCGCCCGCGGTTTCACCGTGGTTTCACCGCGCGATCCGCGTCCATCACGGGAAACCCCGTCCGACCAGCCCTGTCGTGTCACGGCGACGATGCGCGGGCTCGGCGGCGCGCGGTGCCGGCGCGGATCGTGCTTGCCGCCAGAACTGGACATATCCCCATAATCCAAGCGCTCTGCTGATCTCTTCATCAGTCGTGGAAGGGAGGGTGACATGACGATCGAGGTCGAGGAGATCGAGACGGTCAAGAGCACCGACTTCAGCTGGAACTGATCCACGGCGTATTCCGGTGAGTTCATCAGGACGATCACGTCGACAGGCGTGTCAGCCGCTCACCGGTGTGTGTACGGGGGCGCCACCGGTGCCGGGTCCGCCCGCACGGGCCCGGCACCGGTGTGACCGGAACGCGACCGTAAACGGGAGGGATCGGTGGACGCGCCGGTCGAGGACGCCGACGAACGGCCGCGGTTACGACCGCTGAGCCTGACCGAGGACGGCGGGCAGATCGTGGTCGGCGACCCGGAGACCGGCCGGTTCGTCGCGATGCCGCCGGTCGGCGGCGTCGTCATCCGCGCCTTCCAGGCCGGGGCGACGATGGCCGAGGCCGCCCGCGCCGCCGAACAGTACGCCGGTGAACCGGTGGACGTTCCCGCCTTCGTCGCGACCCTCGGCAGGCTGGGCTTCCTCGACGACCCGGATCGACCGGCCGAGGTCCCGCGGGCGAGCGCGCTGCAGCTGTCCGGCTGGCTGTCCGGGCCGTCCCGGGCGTTGGTCCGCCCGCTGTTCGGGAGGGTGGCCTGGATCCTGTACGGCACGGCGTTCGTGCTGGCGATCGCCGTCCTCGTGGCCGTCCCGGAGGTCCGCCCGAGCGCGGCGGACGCCTTCGCTCTCGGTGAGACGGGCCCCGGCCTGCTGCTCTTCTTGGTTCTCACCCGCCTGACGACGGCGCTGCATGAGTGCTGGCACTGGCTGGCCGCCGTATCGGCGGGCGTGCCGGCCCGGTTCGGCGTGGACTGGCGGCTGTACTTCGTCGTGTTCGAGACCGACCTGTCCCAGCTGTGGCGGCTGCCGCGCCGGCAGCGGTACGGTCCGCTGCTGGCCGGGCTGGCTTTCGACTCGGTCCTGCTCGCGGTCCTGCTGGGGATCCGGGTCGCGACCCTGTCCGGCGCGCTCTCCCCGCCCCCGACGGTGATGGCGCTGGTGGAGATGCTCATCCTGGCCAAGAGCGTGACCATGCTCTGGCAGTTCATGCTGTTCCTGCGCACGGACGTGTACGCGGTGCTGGCCATGGCCACCGGCTGCCGCAACCTGTGGCGGGTCAAGACCCTGCTGCTGCGGCGAGCGTTCGGCCGCCTCACTCCCGAGCAGGCCGTAGAGCTGGCCGCGGCCAATCCGCGGGACGTCCGGGTGGGCCGCTGGTTCCGCTGGGTCTGGCTGGCGGGACTGGGGGTGGCCGGCTTCTGGTTGTGGTGGTTCTACCTGCCGTTCCTGTCCCGGGTCGTGACCGCCGCGATCGAGCAGGCGGCCGCCGGTCCGCTGACCGGCGCCTTCTGGTCCGCCGTGCTGTGCCTGGCCGTCCTGCTGTGGGCGCAGGCGGCGCTCATCACCCGGGCGCTGCTGCGGATCATCCGCGGGCTCCGCCGGCCGGTCACGCCCGGGGGACGCCCCGGCGGTGCCGCGCACGGCACCGCCGGGACGGCCGGATCTACCACTGGTGATGGATCCGCGGGCGGATGAGCTCGTCGTAGACCTCTCGCACGCCGTCCAGCGTCTCGGCGGTGAGCGGCGGGAAATCCGCGGCGGCGGCGTTGGCCCTGGCCTGTTCCGGGTTGCGCGCGCCCGGGATGACGACGCTGACCCCCGGCTGGTCGATGACCCAGCGCAGCGCGAACTGCGCCATGGTCATGCCTTCGGGCACCAGCGGCCTGAGGCGGCGCACGGCCTCCAGACCGACCTCGTAGTCCACGCCGGAGAAGGTCTCCCCGATGCTGAACACCTCGCCCCGCCGGTTGTAGGTGCGGTGGTCGTTGTCGGCGAAGACGGTGTTCTCGTCGTATCGGCCGGACAGCAGGCCGCTGGCCAGGGGGACGCGGGCGATGATGCCGACGCCCGCCTCCCGCGCGGCGGGCAGCACCCGCTCCAGCGGCTTGAGCCGGAACGCGTTGAGGATGATCTGGATGCTGGCCACGCCGGGCCGCTTCATGGCGGTGAGGGCCTCCTCGCAGGTCTCCACGCTGACGCCGTACGCGGCGATCCGGCCCTCCTCGACCATGGTGTCCAGCGCGTCGTACACCGAGTCCATGGCGAACACCGCGCTGGGCGGGGTGTGGAGCTGGACCAGGTCGATGGTCTCCACCCCGAGGTTGGCCCGCGAGTCGTCGTTCCAGGCGCGGAAATTGTCCAGGGTGTAATAGGCGGGGTCGAGCGGTGCGCGGCGGCCCATCTTGGTGGCGACCATCAGGCCGGGGCGCTCCTTTAGCAGCGCGCCGACGAGCCGTTCACTGCGCCCGTTGCCGTACACGTCGGCGGTGTCGATGAAGGTGACGCCCGAGTCGACCGCGGCCACGAGGGTGGCGAGCGCGTCGTCTTCGCTCACCTCGCCCCAGTCGGCGCCGAGCTGCCAGGCGCCCAGCCCGACGACTCCGACGCTCCTGCCGGTTCTGCCGAGGACACGCTGTTCCACGAGACACCCTTTCGCCGGGGAGATCTGATACGTGCGGACGCCCACAGCGTAGGTGAACGGTGGTGCGTGCAGCCGGAAGTGCGACCCTGAGTTTCCCGCCATAGCGGAGAAAGGAGTAAAAGAGGCGACTAAAGTGCCGTCTGTCCTTTCTCTCGCCCTCGACCCGCAGGTGGATCGCGCTCATGGTCTCGGCTCCCGGTAGGACCGCCGTCACACGTGTGGCCCGTCCCTCCGCGACCCCGACGTACCGGGCGGAGATCGAAGGGCTGCGCGCGGTGGCGGTGCTGCTGGTCGCGGTCTACCACATCTGGCTCGGACGGGTCTCCGGCGGCGTGGACGTCTTCCTCATGCTCACCGGGTTCCTCATCACCGGATCGCTGCTGCGCAGCGTGGAACGCACCGGGCGGGTGGAGTTCCCGGCGTTCGCCGCTCGGCTGGCCCGGCGGCTGCTGCCGCCCGCCGCGCTGGTCCTGGCGGGCGTCCTGATCGGGACGCTGCTGTTCCTGCCGCGCACCCGGTGGAGCGACACGCTGAGCGAGGTGCTCGCCTCCGCCTTCTATTACGAGAACTGGCAGCTGGCGACGTCGGCCGTGGACTACCTGGCCAACGACGCCGCGGCCAGCCCGGTGCAGCACTTCTGGTCTCTGGGCATCCAGGGGCAGTTCTACCTGATCTGGCCGCTGCTGCTGGCGCTGTCGACCGTGCTGGCGACCCGGACGCGCCGGCGGCCGGAGGCGGTGTTCCTCGCGGTCAACGGCGTGGTGTTCGCCGTCTCTTTGACGTACTCGGTGCTGCGGACGGCGGAGAACCAGCCGTGGGCGTACTTCGACACCGGTGCGCGGCTGTGGGAGCTGGCGCTCGGCGGCATCCTGGCGATCGTGCTGCCGCGGCTGCGCGTGCCGCACGCGGTGCGGGTCGCGCTGGGATGGATCGGACTCGTCGCCCTGGTCGCGTGCGGGCTGGTGCTGCAGGTCTCCACGGTCTTCCCGGGGTACGCGGCGCTGTGGCCGACCGGAGCCGCCGTAATGATCATCATCGCGGGGGTGACCGGTGGCCGGTTCGCCGCCGACCGGCTGCTCACCCTCCGCCCGCTCGCCTACGTCGGCGGCGTCTCCTACGCGCTCTACCTGTGGCACTGGCCGATCCTGGTGTTCTATCTCGCGGCCACCGAGCGCACCGTGGCGAGCATCAAGGGCGGGCTGTTCGTCCTCGCCGTGTCGTTCGCGCTCGCCGCCGTCACCACCCGCGTCACCGGCGGTTCCATGAGAGGGGTGCGCCGGGCCCGCCCCGCCGTGGGCCGCTCCATCGCGGTCGGGCTGGCCTGCCTGCTGCCCGTGGTGGCGGTCACCACCGGCTGGTCGGCGTACCTGGCCGAGCAGGCGCGGCAGCGGGCGGCGCTGGCCGCCGACCCGGAGGCGGCGGCCAAGAGCGGCCTGGGGATCATTCCCGATCCGGCCGACGCCGCCGACGACCGGCCCATCACCTACGCCAACGGCTGCAACCAGGTCACCCACCGGGACGAGGTGCTGTCGTGCCGGTTCGGGGCGGAGAAGCCGAGCCGTACGATCGCGCTGGTCGGCAACTCGCACGCCGCGCACTGGTTTCCGGCCCTGCACGAGATCGTGGAGAAGAACGGCTGGCAGCTGGTCAACTACACCAAGGGCGCGTGCGCGCTGTCCGCCGATCCGCAGCGCTACCAGGGCAGGCCGTACCCCTCCTGCGACCGCTGGCAGCGGGGAGTGCTCGCCGAGCTGTCGCGGCTGCGGCCGGACGTGGTGGTCACCACGGCGACCGAGTCCAGCCTGTACGAGCGGGGCGAGACGATGCCGCGGGGCTACGTCGAGCGGTGGCGGCAGCTCGGCGCCATGGGGATCAACGTGCTCGCCATCCGGGACACGCCGCGCATGGCGTTCGACCCGCCCGAGTGCGTGGCGACCAAGGGGGCGGACAGGTGCGTGACCCCGGAACGTCGCAGCCTCGCCGAACGGTCACCAGTGCTCGACCTGCGCCGGCCGCCGAAGAACGTGCACTTCGCCGACTTCAACGACGTCTTCTGCACCGACGGCCGCTGCCCGTCGGTGATCAACGGCATCCTCGTCTACTCCGACGTCGGCCACATCACCGCCACCTTCATGCGCACCCTCGCCCCCCGGGTGGAGCGGGAGCTGAAGCGGGCGCTGCCCGCCGACGGGAACGGTGCGGACGGAGGACGCCCCGTCCGCACCCGGTGATCCTCCCGGACGCCCGGCGACAGGCGCTCGCGTGCTCTCACGACCGCGCAGGTCGCCGGCCAGGCGGTACCGGCGGCGGCCGGAGCCGGTTCACGCCTCCCGATCGCCGTCGAGGACGCGGCTCACCCACTCCAGGGAACCGGTGTTGAGCGCCTGCTCCGCCAGACGCCTGGCGGAGGTCGTCTTGAGGGCGGCCAGCGAGGTGTCGATCCACGGCTGGACGTTCTGGTAGCCCTGCTCCCGGTATTCGACGGCCTGCAGGAGGCACTCCAGCTTGTCGGCGTCGCGGGCGCAGACGGCCTCCAGGCTGGCGTTGTCCTCGTACTCGCTCACCGCGTCGGCGATCACCCGCGCCACGGCTTCCGGGATGTCGCGTACCTGTTCGCCGGTGACCTGCTCGTTCGGGGCCGCCTTGAGGTATCGCTTGCCGAGGTAGGGGATGTCGGTGACCCGGGTCTCCTGGGTGTCGTGGAAGAGGCTCATGAACGCGGCCCGCTCCGGGTCGGCCCCCTCCATGGCGGCGATCACGCCGGCGATGGCGGCGGCGCGGAAGGAGTGGTCGGCGATGCTCTCCGGGTCCCGCACCCCCGCGACCAGCCATCCCGTCCGCCGATAGCGTTTGAGCAGCCCGAGCTCGTAGAGCAGGTCGGCCATCCTGGCCAGTTCCTCCTTCATACGGCCTCTTCTCGTCCTCGCGGCTCACGCGCGGAGCCTGGACGATCGCCTCAAGCCCCCGCTGCGACTGTCAGTGACACGATGCCCTCTTCCGGCACCGCCGTACCGTCGTCGGCCCGAATCGGCTCACCGGTGCCGGGATGTGACGGCGCGGCACGCGCGCCGAGGTCTTGCGGGGCTCGCCCGCCGTTCCCCGGCCGGGCGGGCCGTCCGGTTCGCGGCGCGGTACGGTTTCCGGCGAAGTTTTCGAAACTTTCGGGAAGTTTTTCGGAGGTGAGGAGGGCATCTTAACAGCGTTCAGCTGGAGGTAAGTTTCATCGATCTCCCGGAAGGCGTGCCTGTTCAGCAGGAGTCTCGGGCAGCTGAGTTCGAAATATTTCAGTTAGTTATTGACTGCTTTCGGAGTGGGTTCTCACACTGATCGCCAACGGACGCACCGGTGCGCGGGTGCGTCCGGTGACCCTCGATCTCCGGTCGGTGGTCGCCGGTTCTTGTCGCTCAGCTGGAAGGAGAGGCTCGTGGTGATCAGCTCGGGGCGTCATGGTCCCGTTCGGGCGCTGGTCGCGCTGGTAGGCGCGGTGATGCTGGTGGCCGCCGGGGCGATAGCGGTGGTCTCCACCACGGCGGCGGCCGCCGCCG
>k87-387466_pt1 | contig 11992 bp, 8 predicted proteins | sample MGYA00084031_6733416 | MGnify analysis MGYA00084031
AGACGCATCCGGCGGAGACGTGTCAAGCTGAGAAGCGTCCGACGGAGGAGTGTCTGACGAAGGAGTGTCCAACGGAGCAGGGTCCGACGGAGTGTCCGACGGCGCCCCGGCGGCGTAAGCGAACGAAGAGACCAAAACGGGAGAGGAACCGGAAACATGCCGTTATCGTTTACCATTCTGGCCAGCGGCTCGACCGGCAACGCCACCCTTGTGGCCACGGACGAAACGACGGTGCTGGTCGACGCCGGATTGAGCGGAAAAAAGATCGAAGCGTTGATGGCGGAGCGGAACGTATCGGGCGCCGATCTCGACGCGATCCTCATCACGCACGAGCATGCCGATCACATTCGCGGCCTCGGGACGCTGGCGCGAAAGTACCGGTTGCCGGTTTACGCTAACGAGAAAACGTGGCACGCGATGCGCCGGGAGATCGGCGATCTGGATGAGTCGTTGCGGCGGATTTTGCCGACGGGGGGAGTGCTGGAAATCGCCGATTTGCGGGTGGAATCGTACGCCGTTTCGCACGACGCGGCGGAACCGGTGGGCTACTGCTTTATCGCCGGCGGACGGAAACTGGGGATGGCCACCGACCTCGGCTATGTCAGCGACAAGGTGATTCGCCAGTTGCTGCGTTCGGACGTCCTGGTGCTGGAAGCGAATCACGATATCGACATGCTGCGGATGGGGCGCTATCCCTGGAACGTCAAACGCCGCATTTTGAGCGACACGGGCCACCTGTCCAACGATGCGGCGGGCGAGGCGCTTTGCCGGTTGCTGTCCGGGGAGACCCGGCGGGTGTATCTGGCCCATCTCAGTCTGGAACACAACCAGATGGATTTGGCCAAACTGACGGTGAATAGAATACTGGAGGAAAACGGCCTTACATATTCGGACGGCGAATTCAGGCTGTGCGAAACGTATGCCGATCGTCCGACGCCATGGGACGAGGTGGGACGCGGTAACGATGAAGCGCCATCAATTCTTCCATTTCGGCGGCCGTTTGACGAATCTCCTCCGGCGTGAGCAGCCCCTTGGCGACGAGCAGTTCGATCAGGGTGCAAACCGCCAGCAATACGCTGTCCCGATCGTTGTCCATCGCTGCATTCTCCCTTTCCGTTTCTTCAGGCACGAGTTGGCAGCGGGGAAAAGGGGTTCCCCGCTTGCTTCCCCTTGCCGATTCTATTACTATTTTAGTCAATACCTCACCTGCCATTCCTCCTGTTTCAATTTGGTGCGCAATCATCTTCCGTTTGCTAGGTTTCAGTGTCAGCCATCGGTTCAAGTTTGCTTCCGACTCGGAAGGACGGTGCGGCCATGAGCCTGTTTGGCGACGATTTCTATTCGACCCGAATCCGGCGGCGCGGACGTTTCGGCATGCCGTGGCGGTCGCTGCGGCCCCATCCGACGTTGCGGGTGGCGCTCGCCTCATCCCTGGCCAGTTCGCTGTTGGTGACGGTGGCCTTTCTTTTGTTCGGCCCGGCGGGAGGGGCCAGGGAACAGACGGTCGTTCCGGTACTGGCCAACGGCGCGAACCTGGAGACGGAAGAGCGGATGATTGCGGCGGCGGCCAAAGTGCGTCCGGTCGTGGTCAGCATCATCAGTTACGCGGAGAAAAAAAGCAAACGGAGCGGAGACGGCCAGTTCAGGCTGGAGAAATCGAGTCTCGGTTCCGGCATCATTTTTGCCAAGAAGGATCGCAAGGCGCTGATCGTCACCAACGCGCACGTCGTGCAGAACGCGGCGGAGCTTCAGGCGGTGCTGGTGGACGGCCGCCAACTGGAAGCCCGGATCGTCGGCCAGGATGTGATCACCGATCTGGCGGTGCTGGAAGTGGACGGCGAAGGGATCGACACCGTGGCCGATTTCGGCGATTCGCGCAAACTGCGCGACGGCGAGATGGTGATCGCGGTGGGCAATCCGCTGGGCTTTGGGTATTCCCTGTCGCAGGGGATTGTCTCCTATTCGAACCGGGTCATCCCGATTTCGCTCAATCAGGACGGCATTTACGACTGGGAGCAGGAGGTCATCCAGACCGACGCCGCCATCAATCAGGGCAACAGCGGCGGGGCGCTCGTCAATCTGGACGGCGAAGTGATCGGGATCAACAGCATGAAGGTGGCCTACATGGGCGTCGAGGGCATCGGCTTCGCCATTCCGGTGCACGTCGCCCAGCCGGTGATGGAGTCGCTGGTCCAATACGGCAAGGTGAAGCGTCCTTACATGGGGGTCTCCTCGATCAATCTGTCCGTCTATCTGGAAGACAGGGAAGCGGAACCTGAGTGGCGCGACGAAGACGGCGAAGGAACGGCGGACGAAGACTTGCCGGTGATTCCCGAGGGCGTGACCGAAGGCGTGGTCGTGCTGGAGACGTACGGTCCGGCAAAGAAGGCCGGCCTGAAGTTCAACGACATCATCGTACAGCTCGACGACACGCCGATCGCCAGCACCCTGGAGCTGCGGAAATATTTGTACAACCGCAAAAAAATCGGGGATCCGCTCCGGGTGACGTTCTACCGTGACGGCGAACGGCATACGGTGGAATTGGTGCTGGCGGAGAAGGATGAAACAGAGGCGGAAAACGAGTGAGCAAAAATCCCGTTGACAGGTTTTCCGCGCAGTGGTAAAGTTTCAATAGATTTTCCGGAAAGGGGGATACGCCCGTGCTACGCGATATGATCGTCATGATGAACGTTAAAAACCAAGAACAACAGAAGTTTTCATATCGTTACGGCACAGGGCGTCATCCATCGCGCGCGGACCGTTGGCGTTTTTCGATCGGCTGAAGAGCGGGCGCATGGTTACGTTTGCCGTAACCGTGCGCCTTTTTGATGCGCATGAAGGCGAACTGTTGTTCGTTTTTCGATGGCTTGCATGCCATTGCTTGCAAGGGTCCAGCTAAGGGAGAAGACGGAGGAGAACCATGTTTGCGGTATTGGGGAAATTGTGGTGGTTTTTCAGGGAACAGGGATTCCGGTACACGGTGGCGGTCGGGCTGCTGGCCTTTGTCGGGTTGATCGCCGTCATCCCGCCCTGGCTGATCGGCGTCCTGATCGACGGGGTGCATCTCGGCACGCTGACCGGCACGGAATTTGCCCTTCTGATGGGGCTGTGGGTCGCGATCACCCTGGCCGATTACGGGCTTTCGATCGAATGGCAGCGCCAGTTGTTTGGCGGAGCGTTCGTGCTGGAGCGGACGCTGCGGGGGAAGCTGATGGGCCATTTCCTCCGCATGACGCCGACGTTTTATGAACGCAACCGCACGGGAGACCTGATGGCGCGTTCGACCAACGACCTGTGGGCGATATCCAACGCGGCCGGTTACGGCATCCTGACGTTGGTCGACTCCACGCTGTTCATGTTGACGGTGCTGGCGGTCATGTTCTTCATGATCAGTTGGAAACTGACGCTGGCCGCGTTGTTGCCGTTGCCGCTCATGGCCTATCTGCTGCAGCGCTTCGGCAAGATCATCCACGAGCGGTTCATGCGGGCGCAGGACGCCTTCGGGGAGCTGAACGACCAGGTGCTGGAGGCGGTGTCGGGCGTGCGCGTCATTCGCGCGTTTGTGCAGGAGAAGGCGAACGAGGCCCGCTTCCGGGCGAAGACGCAGGAAGTGCTGGGCAAAAACATCGCGGTCGCCCGGATCGACGCGCTGTTTGAACCCACCGTCAAGGTGCTGGTCGGGCTGAGTTACCTGATCGGCATCGTCTATGGCGGGTATTTGGTGTTCCGCGGGGAAATCACCCTCGGGGAACTGGTGTCGTTCAACGTGTTCCTCGGCATGCTGATCTGGCCGATGTTCGCCATCGGCGAGCTCATCAACGTGATGCAGCGCGGCAACGCCTCGCTGGACCGCGTGAACGAGACGCTGAGCTACCGGCCGGACGTGGCCGAAACGGAGAATCCGGTCCCGGTTTCCCGTCCGGAGTCGATCGAGTTTCGGGCCGTGACGTTCCGTTATCCGAGCAGTGCGGTCTACAATCTGGTCGACGTGTCCTTCCGCCTGGAGCGGGGACAGACGCTGGGCATCGTCGGGCGGACGGGCAGCGGCAAGACGACGCTTTTGCGCCAATTGTTGCGGGAATATCCCGGCGGCAAGGGCGAGATTCTCATCTCCGGCGTGCCGATCGAGCGGTTGCCGCTTCATCAACTGCTCGGCTGGATCGGATACGTGTCGCAGGAACCGATCCTGTTTTCGCGAACGATCCGCGAGAACATCCTGTTCGGCCTCGACCGGGAAACGGACGAAGCCGTTTTGCAGCGCGCGCTGGAGCGGGCGGCGCTGGCCAAGGACATGGCGTTTCTGCCGGACGGACTGGAGACGATGGTCGGGGAGAAAGGCGTGGCGCTGTCCGGCGGCCAGAAGCAGCGGGTGAGCATCGCCCGCGCGCTGATCGCGGATCCGGAGATTCTCATCCTCGACGACGCCCTGTCCGCCGTCGACGGCAAGACGGAGGCGGAGATTATCGAAGGCATCCGCAAAGAACGGGCCGGCAAGACGACGCTCATCGCCACGCACCGGCTGTCGGCGGTGCAGCACGCCGATCTGATTCTTGTCCTGGACGAAGGGCGCGTCGTCGAGCGCGGCACGCACGAGGAGCTGATGGCCCTTGGCGGATGGTACCGTGACCAATTCGAGCGCCAGCAACTCGAGGCGCTTTCGCGTTCATGAGCTGAATAGCTTTCGAAAGGATTCGATATCATGGGCAAAACGGGAAAACGTTTGTTGCGATACGCCCTGTTGTACAAAAAAACGATTTTGATCGGGCTGACGTTTTTGGCGTTGGCCGTATGCGTCGACATGGCGGGGCCGTTTCTCGCTAAACGCCTGATCGACGACAACATTCTCGGCGTGGAAAAGAAGCTTTGGTACGAAGTCCCGGGCGAACAGGCCAAGGCGGTATCCTTCCGCGGAAAATGGTATAAACGGGAGGATCATTTCGCTCCGGATGAACCGAAGGGCGCCCCCGCCCGGGTGCTGCAGGTGGGGCGCACCTATTACTTCGTGGAAGGGGCGGCGCCGGCGGACGGCAAACGCACGGTGGAAGGCGGCGTGCTGATGGTGGAAACGGCGGACGGCGCGCGGCAATATCCGGCAATTCCCGTTCCGACGGAGGAGATGCGGGCGTTTTTCCGACCGGAGATGGCGGAAATGATTCGGCTTGCGGCCATGTATTTGGGCCTGTTGGTGCTCGGGGCGGCGTTTGCGTACGGACAGCGGCTGATGTTGCAGGTTTCGGCAAACCGGATCGTGCAAAAAATGCGCGAGGACATCTTTGCGCACACGCAGCGCCTGCCGGTTGCCTACTACGACAACATGCCGGCGGGAAAAGTCGTCTCGCGGATCACGAACGATACCGAGGCCGTGCGCGAACTGTTCGTGGCCGTGCTGGCCAACTTTTTCTCGGGCATCATCTACATGGCGGCGGTGCTGGTTTCGCTGTGCATGCTGGATATGCGGCTGGCGCTGCTGGCGTTCCCGCTGATTCCGATTCTCGTGTTGTGGATCGTGCTGTACCGCCGGGTGGCCGGCCGCATCAACCGGGTGCTGCGGGCGAAACTGAGCGACATTAACGCCATGATCAACGAATCGATCCAAGGCATGACGATCATTCGGGCGTTTCGGCGGGAACGGCGCACCCGGCAGGATTTTGACGAACTGAACGCGTCCTATTTCAAGTATCAGAACAAGCTGCTGATGCTGAACGCGGTGACGTCGCACAACCTGGTCAACCTGATCCGCAACGTGATCTTTTTGGCGGTGGTCTGGCTGTTCGCCGGCGGGTGGCTGGGCCAGTTCGTAACGGTGGGGGTCCTCTTTGCCTTCATTGAGCTGATGGGGCGGATGCTCAACCCGATCGTGGGCATCGTCAACCAGTTGTCCAACCTGGAGACGGCGCGGATTTCCGCGGAGCGGGTGTTCGAATTGCTAGATCAGCCGGGCGTCGACGTGGCCGAAGGAAGCGTGCCGCGGTACCGGGGCGAGGTGGAGTTTCGCAACGTGTCGTTCGCGTACAAGAACGGCGAATATGTGCTGCGCAACATCTCGTTCCATGCCCGGCCCGGCGAGACCGTGGCGCTGGTCGGGCATACCGGCTCGGGCAAAAGTTCGATCATGAACCTGCTGTTCCGGTTTTACGACGTCGAGGAGGGGACGATCCTGATCGACGGCAGGGACATCCGGGAATGGCCGAAGCAACATTTGCGGCGCCACATGGGCATCGTGTTGCAGGATCCGTTCTTGTTCACGGGTACGATCGCGTCCAACGTCAGCCTGGGGGATCCCTCCATTTCGCGCGAGCGGGTGGAGCAGGCGCTGCGGGATGTGGGCGCCTACGAGATGTTCGCGAGTCTGCCGGGCGGTATCGACGAACCGGTCATTGAGAAGGGCGCCACCCTGTCGGCCGGGCAGCGGCAGCTCATCTCGTTCGCCCGGGCGCTCGCGTTCGATCCGGCCATTCTGATCCTGGACGAGGCGACGGCCAGCATCGATACCGAGACGGAGGCGATCATCCAACGGGCGCTCGACGTGGTGAAGCGAGGCCGCACGACGTTCGTGATCGCCCACCGGCTCTCGACGATCCGCTCCGCCGATCAGATTCTGGTGCTGGATCGCGGGCGGATTGTGGAGCGCGGCACGCACGACGAACTGATGGCGTTGAAGGGCAAATATTATGCAATGTACGTGTCGCAGATGGGCGCGGCGGCGGTCGCCCCGTAAGGCATATCTTGTCGAAGGCGGGGCGGCGGACGGGCGATGCCCGTCTTCCGCCCGTCATCTCAACGACCCGGATCCTGACCGATCCGGGTCGTTCCATGACCGAAGGGGCGTCCCCGTGCCCGGGATCCCTTTTATCGGATCGCCGAAATATGCGGGACGGTGAATCGAAAACGGTCGTTTCGCGGATGGCTCAAGGCTATCCTGAGCGGACGGGATACCGGTACGCTTGACCTGCACTTGACCTGCACTTGACGTGGGGTGCATCCCTCTCTATACTTAGGTTACTTAACTAAGTATTTCGGCCAAAGGGTGGATGCGGTGGAGGAGAATTTGTCCCAGCAATTGATCCGCGTCTTCCGGCAAATCGGACGCGTGCCATGGTGCGGCCGGATGGTGGAGGGGTGCACGCCCGGCGAAACGATCCTGTTGTTTGGCATCCGCCGGTGTTTGCAGGTGCACCAACGCGGGCCGAAGGTGTCCGAGTTGGGCGGGATGCTTCGGGTCACGACGCCGTCGGTGACGCAAATGATCAACGGATTGGAAGCAAGGGGTCTGGTGGAACGGGGGCCGGATCCGGAAGACCGGCGCGTCGTTCGCGTCCGTTTGACCGATGAAGGTCTGCGGGTTACGCGGGAGGCCGAAGCGTCGATGCGGAAGGAGACGGAGGGGCTGGTGGCGCGGCTCGGTGAAGAGCGGGCGCGATTGCTCGTGGAGTTGCTGAGCGAGGCCATTCGCTATTTCGAGGAAAAGAACGGGGCGTGCAGGCCCCATGCGGGCCAGGCCGCCTTTGGCGAGGGGAACCGGACGTGATCAGACTGTTTGCGTTTCTGAAACCGTATCGCTGGCAGGTTGCGCTGGTGCTGACGCTCGCGTTTTTGCAGTCGCTGGCCGAGTTGTATTTGCCGACTTTGCTCGCGGACATCGTGAACCGGGGCGTCGTGGCGGAGGATATCGCCTACGTCTGGCGCGTCGGCGGCCTGATGTTGCTGGTGGCGGTGCTGGGCGGCTTGTGCGCGGTGGGCGCGGGCTACTGGTCGGCCAAATCGACGAGCGGGTTCGCGCGGGATTTGCGCAGCCGGGTGTTCGCGCACGCGGAGTCGTTTTCGCTGCGGGAGTTCAACAAGCTGGGCACCGCTTCGCTCATTACCCGGACGACCAATGACATCAACCAGGTTTATCAGGTGTTGACCGTCCTGATGCGCGTGTTGGTGATGGCCCCGATGATGTGCTTCGGCGGGGTCGTCATGGCGATGTCCATCGACGCGACGCTGGCGATGGTCATCGTGGCGATCATTCCGGTGCTGGCGCTGTTCATCACGTTCGTGTTCCGGAAAGGCGGTCCGCTGTTTCGCGAGCTGCAACTTCAAGTGGACCGCCTGAACCGGGTGCTGCGGGAGCATCTGACCGGTGTCCGCGTTATCCGCGCGTTCAACCGGACGGAGCATGAACAGCGGCGGTTTGAGGAGGCGAACCGCGACCTGACCGGGACGGCGATCCGGATCAACCGGATGATGGCGGTGGTCATGCCGGCCATGACGCTGACGGTCAACTTTGCGGTGCTTGCGGTCGTCTGGTTCGGCGGTTTCCGCATCGAGGCCGGTCATCTGGGCGTCGGGGACCTGATGGCGTTCATCCAGTATGCCTGGCAGATCATGTTTTCGCTGATGTTCGCCTCGATGATGCTGGTGATGCTCCCGCGGGCGCAGGCGTCGGCCGTACGGATTCTCGAGGTTCTGGATACGGAGCCGACCTTGCGGGACGCTCCTCGGAACGTTTACCGGGATGAGTCCGGGGAACGCGCGGTCCCGTCCGGAAGCCGGCAGGACGACGGGGAAGCCAACACGGTGGAATTCCGCCGCGTGACGTTCCGTCACCCCGGCGCGGAAATGCCGGCGTTGCGCGACGTTTCGTTCGTGGCCCGGCCCGGCGAGGTAACGGCCATCATCGGCGGGACGGGTTCGGGGAAATCGACGCTGATCCAACTGATCCCGCGCTTTTTTGATCCCGATGAGGGGCAGGTGCTGGTGGGCGGCGTCGATGTCCGGGAAATGCCGCTGGAGCAGTTGCGCAGCCGCATCGGATTTGTGCCCCAAAAATCGATCCTGTTCAGCGGCACGGTGGCGGAAAACATCCGATTCGGCAAGGAAGACGCGACCGACGAGGAGGTGCGCCGCGCGGCGGAAGTGGCCCAGGCGGCGCCGTTCATCGAGAAGCTGGAAGAAGGATACGACACGCACATTGAGCAGGGCGGCGTCAATCTGTCGGGCGGACAGAAGCAGCGGCTGGCCATTGCCAGGGCATTGGTGCGCAAACCGGGAATTTACCTGTTCGACGACAGCTTCTCGGCGCTCGACTATAAGACCGACGCCAAGCTGCGTCAGGCGTTGCGGGAGGAAACGAAGGGCGCGACGGTCATCATTGTCGCCCAGCGGGTCAGCACCGTGATGGATGCGGACCGGATCATCGTCCTGGACAACGGGGAGGTCGCCGGGATCGGCACCCATCGCGAATTGCTCGAGACGTCGAAGGTGTATCGGGAAATTGTGGCGTCGCAACTGTCGGAGGAGGAGATCGCATGAACGGGATGGGCGGACCGGGCGGTTCCGGCAGACCGGAAAGGCGGGGCGGATCCGGCGCGGACATGCAAGGCGGGTTCGGGGTATCCGGAAGGCCGGGCGAAATTCGCAATCCCGGACGGCACGGCCATCCCGGGGGACCGGGATGGGGCGGCGGCCGCGGACCGGGCATGATGGGCATGCCGGTGCAAAAGCCGAAACATTTCAAGACGACCTTGCGCCGCCTGTTGTTGTATTTGCGGCCGCACACGGCCGCCTTGGTGTTCGTGTTCGTGACGGCTGCGCTGAGCACGGTGTTCGCCGTCGTCAGCCCGAAAATTTTGGGCAACGCCACGACGGTGCTTGCGAAGGGGATGTACGGCATTCTCACGGGTCAAGAAGGAGCGGGCATCGACTTTCCGCGCATCGGCGAAATTTTGCTGCAACTGGCGGCGCTCTATGTTATCAGCGCGTTGTTTGCGTATGCGCAGCAGTATGTGATGGCCGGAGTCGTGCAAAAGCTGGTGTACGAGCTGCGCGAGGCGGTGAACCGGAAACTGGCCCGGCTGCCGTTGAAGTTTTTTGACGGGCGCCCGCACGGAGACACGCTCAGCCGGGTGGTCAACGACATTGAAACGATCAGCGGCACGTTCCAGCAAAGCCTGACGCAGTTCATCACTTCGATCGTGACGCTCGTCGGCGCGGTGGCGATGATGCTGTGGATCAGCCCGCTGCTGACGCTGATCACCGTGGTGACGTTGCCGGTCAGTTTTGCGGCCATCGGTTTCATTACGAAGCGGTCGCAGCGGCACTTCCGGGACATGCAGCAGTCGCTCGGCGAATTGAACGGCCATGTGGAGGAAATGTTCACCGGCCACACGGTCGTCAAAGCGTTCGGCCGGGAGCGGCAGTCGATCGCCCGCTTTGAAGAGGTGAACGGAAGGCTGTATGAGGCGGGATGGCGCGCGCAGTTTTTGTCCGGCGTGATCATGCCGGTCATGGGCTTCATCGGCAACATCGGCTACGTGCTGGTGAGCGCCGCCGGCGGCTGGCTGTTCATGCGCCGGGCGCTCGAGATCGGGGATGTACAGGCGTTCATTTCGTATTCGCGGCAGTTCACGATGCCGATCACGCAGACGGCGCAGATCGCCAACATCATTCAGGCGACGATCGCGGCGGCGGAGCGCGTGTTCGAGCTGCTGGACGAGGAAGAAGAAGCGCCAGAACCGCGGGATTCCCGGCCGGTCGGGAAGCCGGCGGGGCACGTCCGGTTCGAGCAGGTGCGTTTTTCGTACCGGGATGATGCGGCGCTCATTGACAACATGAACATCGACGTGAAGGCCGGACAGACGGTGGCCATCGTCGGTCCGACCGGCGCGGGCAAGACGACGCTGGTCAATCTGCTCATGCGGTTTTACGAGCTGAAGGGCGGCCGCATCACGATCGACGGCCGGGACATCGCCCAGATGAGGCGGCGCGACCTGCGCAGCCTGTTCGGCATGGTGCTGCAGGACACGTGGCTGTTCCACGGCACGATCCGCGACAACATCGCCTACGGCAAAGAAGGGGCGACCGACGAAGAAGTGGTGGCCGCGGCGAAAGCGGCGTATGCCGATCATTTCATCCGGACGCTGCCGGACGGGTACAATACGGTGGTGAACGAGGAAGCATCGAACCTGTCGCAGGGGCAAAAACAGTTGCTGACCATCGCGCGGGCGATTCTCGCCGATCCGGCCATCCTCATTCTGGACGAGGCGACGAGCAACGTCGACACGCGCACCGAGTTGCATATCCAGCGCGCCATGAACGAATTGATGAAGGGTCGCACGAGCTTTGTCATCGCCCACCGGCTGTCGACGATCCGCGACGCCGACCTGATTCTGGTCATGCGGGACGGGGCCGTGATCGAGCAGGGCACGCACGAGGAGCTGCTGGCAAAGGGCGGCGCTTACGCGGAGCTGTATGAGAGCCAGTTCAGCGGGCAAGGCCAGCGGCTCGGGACGGCGGGCTGAGGGGCGCGGCACGTTTTTGCAAGCCTTCTGATTGGAACATGGAAAGTTAGCCGTCTGTTGTCGGTGCCTAAAGACCGGCTTTATCCCTGCGGAATTGACCGGGGAAGAGACAGGAACGGGATTGTCCGTAGGATTGGGGGGCGAGGCCGATGCACATTCAGATCGCGGCGGTCGGCAAGATCAAGGAGAGGTATCTGGCGGACGGCATCGCGGAGTACGCGAAACGGCTCAGGCCGTATGTGAAGTTCGACATCCTCGAGGTGCCGGACGAGAAGGTGCCGGAAACGTTGAGCCCGGCGGAGGAAGCGCAGGCGCGGGAGCGCGAGGGCGAGCGGCTGCTCGCGCTGATCAAGCCGGAGGCGCTCGTGATCGCACTGACGCTGGACGGCGAGCTGTGGACGAGCGAGCAGCTCGCAGAGCGGTTGGATCAGCTCGCCACGTACGGCAGCGGTCACGCGGTGTTCGTCATCGGCGGGTCGACCGGCCTCTCTCCCGCGGTGCTGCGGCGCGCGAAGCACAAGCTGAGCTTCGGGCGGATGACGCTGCCCCACCAGCTCATGCGGCTGGTGCTGGCGGAGCAGATTTACCGGGCGGTGAAGATCAACCGGGGCGAACCGTATCATCGCTAAAGGTAAAATATTAAGGGACTTCATCAAGTCCCCAATTTTCTCTTCCGTTATGTACTGCCGCAAGGCGGGCAAGCGGAG
>k87-1196563_pt1 | contig 11985 bp, 8 predicted proteins | sample MGYA00084031_6733416 | MGnify analysis MGYA00084031
CACCCCAACGCCCCCGCCGTCGCGGAGACGCTGCGCCGGCACGGCCCGGACATCGCCCGCCGCTACGAACACGACGGCGCCTCACAGCGCGACCCCGCCTGCGCCTATGGCCTCTCCACGATGACCATCCGCCGCGCCCTCCAGGCCCGCGGCACCCCACTCCGCTCGATCAGCGAAGCCACCCGCCTCAGCAACCTCCGCCGCCACCGCGAACCACCCGCCAGCGGCGGGGCGAGCGACTGACGGTGCTCCCGCGAAACCGGCGGAGTCCGCATGCCGTCGCCTGTCGAGCTGGTCGCAGTCGTCGGGCGCGCGCTACTCGCCCCACCGCGAGCAGGGGGCGAGCCCACGCGGTTGTTTCCGGCTGGTCCTGTCGCGTCGAAGTCGGACTAGCTCCACAACCGATAGAGCTGTTGGCTGCATCTTGGCGTACCACAGCGACTTTGAGGCGAGACCCGGTAATGTCGTCCCGGTGCCTGATTCGTTGGGGAGGACTCCGTTGGCCACGCATGGCCGGGGGCGTCTTGCTTCGAGTGACACTCAATCAGGCTGCTGGTTGGCGTTTCGCGCCTTCAGCACCCCAAGGACACGGGATCGGACTACATGAAATTCGTCCTCCTTCGCGTCATCGCCGCAGGTCAGGGCGACCCCCGCGGGTGAGGGGACGACGCGATCCACCAGGGGGACCGGACGATCTACGCCGGGCGACCCCCGCGGGTGAGGGGACGACTGGGCGAGCTCGCGCAGGGTGTTGGGGTGGACCGGGCGACCCCCGCGGGTGAGGGGACGACACCTGCTGAGCAGTGCTGATGCGGATCGGGTGGCGACAGAACATTCAGTTCGGATTCGCTCGCGACCAGAGCCTGGCCAATGGTTGTGTGGTCGCCCAATCCCGAGTGTCAGTGCCGTGTGTCAGGCTCACCGCCATGAGTCTAGATCCTGAGCGGGCTTCCTCGGCAGCGTTATGGCAGCGGTCCTCGGCGCACGATGTCGCGCTGGGGATTGGCCTCTCGGAGGAGGTGATCCGATTCATCGGGGCGCTGTGGGGCAAGTCGGCCAAGTACGGCGGTGGGCGGCTGAACCTGTTGCTCAGTCACATGCTCGATGCCGCAGCGGTCGCGGAGCAGATGTGGCAGAACTACCTGGCGCCCGGTATCCAGGAGATGCTGGACCAAGTATCGGGGGGCGATGGACGGCGCTTCCTCATGTGGGTGTGCGGCGTGCACGACATCGGTAAGGCGACTCCCGCCTTCGCGGCTGGCGATGAGGAGGGGCAAGCGCGCGTCCGCGCGGCGGGACTCACCTGGCGCCGGGACCTCGTTGAAAGGGAGCGTGGGCGATGGCGGCACGACAAGGCCGGGGGAAGAATTATCCGGGACGTCCTGACGGGCGTCTGGGGCTCCGACGCCGTGGGCTGGGTGTGGCCGCTGGTGGCCGGTCACCACGGAGTCGTCCCGTCCGTCTCGGTCTACAGCAGAAAAGACAGGGGCAAGAAAGAGGAACTGCACGGCCAGGGACCACGTTGGCGGCTGGCACAGAAGGGGTTGCTTGAGGTCTTCACGAGGTGCCTCGGGTATGAGGATCTCGCGGCCGTCGCCCCGGTCGCCGTGCCGTCGAAGGCGGACCAGCTATGCCTGTCCGGGCTCATCGTGAAGGCGGACTGGATAGCAAGCGACACGCGCGACAAGCGTTTCCCGGGACTGGGACGACTGGACGAGGTGAGCCTCGCCAACGCACGTGAGCGAGCACGGGCCAGCTGGGTCGCTCTTCGGCTGCGCGGCGGGTGGGGGCGGCTCCCGGTGCCGCCGCCTGGCGATCTCGTGGAGCGGCGGTTCCACGACAAGGCCCGCCCGTCGCAACAGCTCCTCGTGGACGTCGCGCGCCGCATCCCCGCCCCTGGGTTGATCCTCGTCGAGGCCCCTATGGGCGAGGGAAAGACGAAAGGAATGCTGGCGGCCGCCGAGGTCCTGGCCGCGCGATTCGGTGCCGACGGTCTGTTCGTCGGTATGCCGACCCAGGCGACGTGCGACCCGATGTTCGAGAACGTGCGCGACTGGGTGCGAGAGATCACGCCGGAACTGGTAGACCACGTCTCGCTGCTGCACGGCAAGCGCCGTTTCAATCCCCTCTGGAGGGAGCTGTGGGAAAAGGGAGAGGGAACTCCCGAAGACTGGTACGGCTCGGTCGGCGAAGACGAGTTCGGCATGAGTCCCGAATCGGCGCCGCAGGCGGACTCGGGGCCGAGCGAATGGTTCCTCGCACACACACGCGGACTCCTTTCGCCTCTCGTCGTGGCGACCATCGACCAGTTGCTCTTCGCCGCGACGCGGACCAAGCACGTGATGCTCCGGTTTGCCGGGCTGGCGGGCAAGGTAGTGGTGCTGGACGAGGTACACGCCGCCGACGTGTACATGCGGCAGTTCCTCGTGGACGGGCTGCGCTGGCTGGGACAGGCCCGGGTTCCAGTGATCCTGCTGTCCGCGACGCTTCCGCCCGACCAGCGGCGGACGTTCGCCCGTGCCTACCTTGAGGGGGCTCTGGGCCGGGTCGGCGTCAATCTGTCCGGCCTGACCGATCCCGAGGGCTATCCGTCCGTGACGGCCGTCTTCGCTCGGGACGAGAAGCCGGGTTCCCTGTGCGAGACCGCCAGTTCCTGGCGGCCGTCGCAGCCGGTACGGATGGCGTGGCTGCCGGATGTCTCCGGCGATGCCGGGGCGGTGCCCGACGCGGTGAAGGCGGAGGTCTTCGAGGGCGGGGTCGCCCTGGTCGTGCTCAACACGGTCGACCGCGCGCAGAGCGTCTACCGGCGGCTAGCCCGTGAATTCCCTGGTGAGGTGATCCTGCTGCACGGCCGGTTGTGCGCGCAGCACCGAGCCGACCGGACCAGCCGGTGTCTGAACGCCCTTGGCCCCGCGGCGGGCGCGGCCCGGCCGGAACGCCTCATCGTGGTCGCGACGCAACTCGCCGAGCAGTCATTCGACATCGACGCCGACGTCCTGATCACCGACCTCGCGCCGGTCGACCTGCTCTTGCAGCGGATCGGGCGCCTGCACCGGCACGACAAGACCCGTCGCCCGCCGCACCTGGCGAGCGCCCGGTGCCTGGTCACGGGCGTGGCGGGGACGGTCAGCGGCCGGAGCCCGGAGCTGCTGGGTCCCTCAGCGGGCATCTATGGCAGGTATCTGCTGCTGCGAACGGCGGCGCTCCTGGCCCACGACGCCCCCGTGCCACGCGAGGTGGAGGCGGGCGGCCGCGCGGGTGCCGTGTGGTCGGTGCCGGAGCAGGTGCCTGAGCTGGTCGCCGAGGTGTATGGCGAGGGGGCGGTATGCCCGCCGGAGTGGGAGGCGGCGGAACAGGCGGCGCTTCAGGAGTGGCGTGGCGAGGAAGAGAGACGAGCGGCGAAAGCCCTCGAATACGTGCTCTGCCGGCAGGATCAGTGGGCGAAGCCCACGCTCGAGGGCCTTCACTCCGCGGGCATACGGAACGCCACCGAGCAGGCCCTGCGCGACGTGGTCGTCCGGGACGGCGAGATGGCCGCCGAGGTGGCGATCGTGCGGCGTGCGGCGGACGGGTACCACGCCCTGGTGGGCGGCACCTGGCTGGGCGTGCACGGAGAGGCGTGCGAGCGCGATGAGGTCTGCGACGCGGCGCTGGGAGGCCTGACGCGGTTTCCCGCGCGGGAGGCGCTGACCGCCGCGGTGGAGAGGGAACTGCGCCCCCTGGACGGCTGGGAGGACGTCCCAGGGCTGCGGTACACGAAGGCTCTCGTGCTCGAAGAGGACGGCTTCGCGATGGTGGGCGGCTGCCGGATCAGCTACGACGATGAGATCGGGCTGACGGTAGAGCACGCTCCAAGGGCATAGCGCCGGGGCGACGCTCGTCGCCTCCCTCGATTGTCAGTGGTGTGTGCCAGGCTCCCGATAGGGGCGGCGCACTGCGACCGCAGGGGGGCATTCACTCGTTCGGGTTAATCCGCCAACTGGCCATTGCTGTGGGGCTGTTGGTGAGCAAGACTTCACATAAGTAGCAAAAGCTTCATAGAGGAGGAAATATGTTCAATTTGGTCGATGACGGCTGGTTGCCCGTGCGGTGGCGCACGGGTGAGGAGAGCCGGGTATCGACGCGTACCGCCCTCACGCGGGCCTCGGAACTGAGCGGGCTCGCCGTGCAGCCGGCGACGATGCTTCCCGCGGTGCTCCGGCATGTCCTGCTCCCTCTGACCCTGGTGGCGCTCGGCGCGCCCACGACGAGGGAAGAGTGGGCGAAGCGGTTCGCGGCGGGCGAGTTCAGCAAGGACCAGTTAGCGGGCCTCGACGCGTACCTCGATGAGTACGGCGACCGGTTCGAGTTGTTCGACAGTGAGCGTCCCTTCGCGCAGGCGAGCCGTCTGGAGGCGCTCAGCGGAGAGACCAAGCCGGTGTCGCTGCTCGTCCCGTCCGTGGCCACGGGAAACAACGTGCCGCTGTTCACGCCGTTCACGGAGGCGTACGAGCGCACCATGCCGCCGGAGGACGCGGTGTTGTGGCTGCTCCACGCCCACTGCTGGGACACGGCGGCGATCAAAACCGGTGCCCGGGGAGACGGCCAGGCGAAGAAGGGCAAGACGACGGGGAACCCGACCGGTCCTCTGGGGCAGTTGGGCGTCATCATCCCCGAGGGGCGGACGCTCTACGAGACGCTCCTCCTCAATACCCCCGTTATATGGGACGCCGTCCGTGCGCGATTCGAGAGCGACCGGCCGCAGTGGGAGAGGGACGGGCCGCGCCGTCCCGCCTGGGAGAGCCGTCCGCCGCGAGGGCTGGTTGACGTGCTGACCTGGCAGTCCCGCCGCGTCCGCCTCCTTCCGGAGCAGAAGGGCGACGGACTGTGCGTGCGGCGGGTCGTGCTCTGTGCCGGCGACCGGATGACCTCCCTGGCCGAGACGGCATGGGAACCGCACACCGCCTGGACGCACACGGTGAAGCCCAGGAAGGGGCAGCCGCCCACGCGGCCTCGTCGCCATCGCCCGGGTGAGTTCGCCTGGCAAGGGCTCTCCGCCCTCCTTGCCGTGGAGCCCATCGACCAAGAGGACGGTCCGCGGACGAGCGAACTGCTGTACCAAGTCGGCGATATGCAGGCGGAAGGACTGTTGCCCGACGAGTACCCGCTCCGGGTACGCACCTGCGGCCTTGTCTACGGCAACAAATCGGCCATCGTCGACGACGCCATGGCCGATTCCCTGCCGCTCCCAACCGTCGCCCTGGTGGCCGACTCCGAGGTCCGGGAGGCGGTGCTCACGGCGGCGCGGCAGGCCGAGCAGGTGGCTCTCGCGCTCAACCGCCTTGCGGCCGATCTGCGTCGTGCCGAGGGCGGCGATCCGCTGCCGAGGGAGAAGGGTCAGTCCCCAGGCCTCTCGTTCCTCCACCTCGCTGACGTGCCCATGCGCCGGTTGTTGCGAGGGCTTCAGCACGTGGCGGGAGACGAGGAGCAGATCGAGGAAGGCAGAACCGCGCTGGAGCTGGTTCTTCTGCGCCATGCCCGGGACATCGCCGGCGAACTCATGGCCAGGGCTTCCCCGTCCTCGTTCATCGGCCGGACGAAAGACGGCAAGACGTACCGCGCGGCCACCGCACATATGCGCTTCAACGGCGCGCTCAGACATATCCTGCCGCTCGCCGCGCAGCCAGGCGACGCGAACCCGGGCGGCGACGACTTCGGTGAGGCAGCGGCAGACGACGAGGGGGACGACTCGTGACCACCACGAAGGCACCGACGCACTGGGACGACTGGTACTGGGAGACGTTCGACCCCGAGGCCCGTCACGCCGGGGGAGACCTGGCGGCGCTGCGGAAGGGCATTGGCCGGAAAGCGGGCGATGTCCCCGAAATGTGGCGGTACTACCGCTCCATCGTCAGCGAGGTATCGCCCAACTCGCCCCGGCTCACCGCGGAGCACGCCGCGCTCTCCCTCTTCGCGACTCATCAGCAGTCCCAGCGGCGGCGGATGCACGAAAAGGGGACCGGTCTGGGCACCGCGGTGAGGAAGCTCAGCAGCGCGGACGCCAAGTTCAGCGCGGAGGCGATCGACCGCCGGATGCACCAAGCGGCCACCGCGACCGGAACGGCTGAGCTCGTCTCCCACCTGCGTGGCCTGGTCAGCCTGCTGAGGACCATCTCCCAGCCGCTGGACTACACGCGACTCCGAAGGGAGATCGAGGTCTGGCACCACGCCGCCTCGCGAGCCCGGGTCCGTGCCCAGTGGGGAAGCGAGTACTTCCGCTGGACTACCGGCCCGGCCTCTGAGGACGCCTCGGGCTGAGCCCGCGCAATGCCGCGCCGCGCGCCTTGCCCGGCGCGCCCGCACACCATTCGACTTTTCCGCAGGAGACAAGACTCCAGATGACCAGCCCTCTCTACATCGACTTCCACATCCTTCAGAACGTCCCGCCGTCCAACCTCAACCGGGACGACGCGGGAAGCCCGAAGCACGCTCAGTTCGGCGGCGCCCGCCGGGCGCGCGTCTCTTCCCAGGCGTGGAAGCGGGCCACCCGGGTGGCCTACGCCGACGGCGTTCCCAAGGCCGATCGCGCCACCCGCACCAAGAAGATCGCCGCCCAGCTGGCCGAGCGCCTCCGAGAGCGGGAGGGGCTGACCGGCGAAGGGGCGACGCGCCTCGCCACCGCGCTGCTCGCCCCCCTGGGCATCACGATGTCGCAGAAGAAGAGCGAGGAAACCTCCTACCTCCTCTTCTTCGGCCACCGACAGCTCGACTCCATCGCCCACCTCGTGGACGGGCGGGCCAAGGAACTGCTCGGCCTGGACGACAAGGATCTCGCCAAGGCAGTCGGCGAGTTCGACATCGACGCCGAGCTGATGCGCTCTCACCCCGCCGAGGTCGCGCTCTTCGGGCGCATGGTCGCCAACCGGGCGGAGATCAATGTCGACGCGGCCGTCCAGGTGGCGCACGCCCTCTCCACCCACCCGGTCGAGGTGGAGTTCGACTACTACACGGCTGTCGACGACGAGAACAGCGAGGCCGATACCGGGGCGGGAATGATCGGCACCGTCGAGTTCAACTCCGCGACCCTGTACCGCTATGCCACCCTGGGACTCCGCCAGCTTCACACCAACCTCGGTGGCGGAGACGGCCAGGCGCAGGACACCGCCGAGGCGGTCAGGCGCTTCACGACGTCCTTCGTCACCTCCATGCCCACCGGGCACCAGAACTCCTTCGCCCACCGCACCCTGCCGTTCCTCGTCGTCGCCGCCCTTCGCGCGGACCAGCCGGTCAACCTCGTCTCCGCCTTCGAGAAGCCCGTCCGCGGCACGAACGGCTTGGCGGAGGAATCCGCCAGGCGGCTCGCCACCGAGGCACGCACCGTCCGGGAGACGTGGGGCAGCGTCCCCCTCGCAACCTTCGCCTGCTACGGATCGCTCGGCGACGACGCCTCCGGCACCGTGCGTGAGGCATTCGGGGACAGCCTCCCCTTCCCCCAGCTCACCGAGAAGGTGGGGGAGGCGGCCCTCTCCTGGCTGTCGAAGGGCGCCGTGTCGTGACCGAGCCCGAGGCCGTTCTCCTGCTCCAACTGGCGGGCCCCTTGCAGTCCTGGGGCGTCCACTCCCAGTTCAACCGCCGTGACACCGCCTCGGAGCCGACCAAGTCCGGCATTGTCGGCCTGCTCGCGGCCGCGCTTGGCCGGGAACGGGAGGAGCCCATCGGCGATCTGCGCGCCCTGCGCCTCGCCGTCCGCGCGGATCAGCCCGGCAGCCTGCTGCGCGACTACCACACCGCCGCCGACTACCGGGGCGGGCCGCTGCCCTCGGCCCAGGTGAACAAGAAGGGGATCCAGAAGCCGACTTCGCCGCCGAAGTCGACGCACGAGACGTGGCGCTTCTACCTCCAGGACGCGGTCTTCCTCGCCGCTCTCCAGGGGCCGCGAGACCTTGTGGAGCGGCTGGACCATGCGCTCAGGGCGCCACGTTTTCCGCTGGCCCTGGGACGCCGCTCCTGCCCGCCGAGCCGACCCGTAGCTCTCGGGCTCCACACGGACGGCGAACTGGAAGACGCTCTCCGACACGTCCCCTGGCTGGCCGGCGGCCCCACGGCTGCCGCTTACGCCCGCGACGCCGCGACCCCGGAGCGCATCCAGCTGGCAGCCGCCATCGAGGATCCGAGGGGAGAGGAAGCCGCGACGGACGTGCCCGTGTCATTCGATCCGCCACGCCGCAGCATGGCGGCACGGCGGATACGGAGACTTTCGATCAGCGTCCCGACCGGCCTCGAGACCCCCGCCACGTCAGGCTCCCGCCGTCGACGGCTTCCTCACGATCCGTTCGCCCTTCTCGGCTGGTGACACATGCCCTACCTCTCCAGAATCCGACTGAATCCACGCCGGCCCCGTGCGCTTCGCCTCCTGGCCAACCCACACGCTCTCCACGGTGCCGTGATGGCAGGCTTCCCCAACACCGTCGAGGAGCGCGTCCTCTGGCGCCTCGACGCCGACGATCCCCAGCGCCCGCACCTGCTCGTCCTCACCGAACGCTCCCGACCCGACTGGTCCCACCTCGTCGAACAGGCAGGATGGCCGGCGGCGGACGGCGACCACTTCCTCATCCGCGACTACTCCCCCCTGCTGGACACGATCACCGCAGGACAGGAATACGCGTTCCGGCTCCACGCCAACCCCGTGCAGAACACGCACAACCCCCAGAAGCCGACGCCCCAGCAAGAGCTGCGGCTCAAGGAGGCAGAGAAGGAGGGCGTCCGCCCGCGCGGTTTCCGCATCGGCCACCGCACCGCCGCCGCCCAGATGGCGTGGCTGCTCAAGCGCGCCGAGAAGGCAGGCTTCGCCATCCCCGCCGTGAGCGCCAAGACGCCAGTCGCCCCCGGCCTGGAGGCACCGCCAGAGACCGCCCCGGCCCCCGACGCCGCCCTGGTGAAGCGCGGCACGCTGCGCTTCTCGAAGAAGAAGGACGGTCCGCGTGTCGTCCTCACCACCGCGACCTTTGAGGGGCGCCTCCGCGTGACCGACGCCAGCGCGCTGCGCGCCTCCCTCCTCGGCGGCATAGGGCCGGGCAAGGCGTATGGCTGCGGGTTGCTCACGCTGGCACCGTTGCCCGCCGGTGGCGAGGAGGTGCGCCGTGGCTGAGCCCTGGTGGCGCGCCGGTGCGCAGGACCTCCACCGCATCGAGGACCGCATATCCAGCCTCTACGTGGAGCGCTGTCACATCGACCGAGACGAGAACGCGGTCGTCTTAGTCAACCGCGAACGGACCGTCCGGGTCCCGGCCGCCTACCTCGCCGTCGTCCTCATCGGCCCCGGCACACGGATCACCCACGCCGCGGTCACCCTCCTCGGCGACTCGGGAACGTCCCTGTGCTGGGTCGGCGAACAGGGGGTACGGCTCTACGCGTCCGGCCTCGGCGTCTCGCGCGGCTCGAAGCTCGTGCTGCGGCAGGCCCACCTGGTCACGCGACCCAGCGAGCGCCTCGGTGTCGCGCGCCGCATGTACGCCATGCGGTTTCCGGGAGAGGACACCGAGGGGCTGTCCATGCAGCAGCTCCGCGGCCGCGAGGGAACGAGGGTGCGCCGCTGCTATCGGCAGCATTCCCAGCGCACCGGCGTACCGTGGACGAAGCGCGACTACCGGCCCGGTGAGCCCTTCGCCGCTGGCGACGACGTCAACCGGCTCTTGTCCGCGGCCAATTCCGCCCTGTACGGCATCTGCCACGCCGTGATCACGGGAATCGGCGCCAGCCCTGCCCTCGGCTTCGTGCACACCGGGAACGCGATCTCATTCGTTCTCGACATCGCCGACCTGTACAAGGCCGACTTCACCATCCCACTCGCCTTTGATCTCGCGGCAGCCGGACGCACCAGCGAACGCGACGCCCGGCTTGGCCTGCGGAACTCCGTCACCCAGGCCAAGCTCCTGCCCCGCATCGTGAGCGACATCGCGGAACTCCTGATGCCGGAGGAAACCGACGTCATCGACCGGGATGTCAACGCCCTCTGGGACGACGGCGACAAGGTCGTCAGCGGAGGCACGAACTGGGGCACGGACATCTTCGACGCGCACGCCTACCTGTCCGTCGTCGGTCCCGAGTTCGAGGCTCCTGACGGTTCCGGAGGCCGGGCATGACGGTAGTTATCCTCATCGCCGCCCCGGAGGGCCTGCGCGGCCACCTCACGCGCTGGATGGTCGAAGCCGCCGCGGGGGTCTTCGTCGGCAACCCGAATCCCCGGATACGCGACCGGATCTGGGCGACGCTCTCCGACCGCATCGGCGACGGCCAGGCCGTGATGATCGAACCGGCCAGCAACGAACAACGATGGTCGACCCGCACCGCCGGGCGCGATCGCTGGTCCCCTGTCGACTTCGACGGCCTGATGCTCATCGCACGTCCTCGTCGTTGAAAGATCTCGGCTGACTTCTGTGCCCGAATCCCCAAGTGCGAGCCCTCCGTGGCGTCGGAGGGCGCGCACTGATCCCTGTCACAGAAACTTGGGCGGATCAGAACCAATGACGGAAGAATACAATCAGCTTCCAAATCAACTTGATTAACTGAATCAAGATCCTTAAGGGGAGGTGATTACTGCATTAAAGTGGTCCTTCATTTATTTCTCTCTTGAATATAGGCAGCCCTGGTCAGGCCAAAAGGACGATGCCTGCGCTGATGGCGCCGTCGGGCCTACCCTGCGCGCAGTCGCGACTTACTGTCAACGATCGGACGGGCGTGCTAAGGGTGAACGGTAGCTGTCTGTAGTTGAGAAATACGGCAGTGCCCGACTCTTTTATTAGTAAGTGCCCGACTCTTTTATTAGTAACTGTGGAAACTGAACTCCGTGAGTCGATGCGCTGGTCTGGGCAGTTCGCGCCCGCTCGCTCTTCAACTCAGAGTCGCCGCAGATCAGATCAGTAGGTAATTACTGAGAGCTACGAGCAATCTGCCGTCCTGTGGTGATCGTCACATAACTTCGAACGTGGTTGCGGATAATCGAGTGGGCTGGCTTCCCTTGCGCCCATTGGTCGCCGACACGGCTCAGCCCATGGGCTGAGCGGGCCCGTCGCCGGCGCTAACGGAAGTTCTGGCGGCGAGATCGAGGCCTCCGGCTTCCCTGGCGGAGTCATCGCCGTCCGCGACTCGAAGAGCCCGGCACAGCCGTCCCTCGGCTTTGCCGCCGCCCAGCGGCGGGCGTTCCGGGCTTTGTGGTCGACGGGCGCCAGTGACTGATCGAGGAGACGTCCGCTCACGCGCCATCGTGCTCCTGGGGCGAGACGAGCCCCGACCACCCAACCGGGATCCGGCATACCACCACCGCCCGACCGCCAGCGCATGGACACTGCGCCATCCCTCGCCGCGATCACCGGGCCGACCTCGGCTTCATCCCCCGCCTCCTCCGCGTGCGCGCTCATCGCCTCCGAACATCTCCCTTGCAGCCGGCCGCATGGGACGAACTCGACGCCGACCCTGGCGACGCCGGGGCCCTCCGACTACACGCGGAGCGGACTCACCGTCCCTGCCGGAGGACGATGCGGGCATTGAACGATGCTCGGTGACTTGGCGGCGGCAAAGTGGTCAGTGGACGGGTAGCGGAACCTGGTCACCGTGATGCCCGTGGCTGGATGTCGAGGGCGGTGGCGGGTTTGTGGGGTCTGGTGGGCGCAGTTGGAGGTTTCTGGGCGTGAGTGGCCGTGGAGCGGTCGCCCCGGAGCCCACTGCTGTCCGCGGGCTTGCCACGACCCTGATTTCCCGGCGGGCTAGTCTTGCCTCACCGCTAGCGTTTCCGGAGGCACTGTCACGATGGGGGTTGTAGGGTTGGCGGGCTCCAACCCGACTAAATGAAAATGGCGTTGATCCGGGACAACGCCGCAGGTCATCAAGTGTCGTCCCCGCACCCGCGGGGATCGTCCCTGGACGGCCGCCAGCTCGCTGCCGTCCCAGCTCGGGCACGCCGGCCTGGCTGGCCTGTGGGTGGTGTTCTCCGAGGTCGCGGCCCATCTC
>k87-205511_pt1 | contig 11985 bp, 8 predicted proteins | sample MGYA00084031_6733416 | MGnify analysis MGYA00084031
ACGTTCACCCGGATCATGGGGGCGGAGGGGTTCGCCTCCTTCCAGCGCACCGTCATCGAGACCGTCGAACGCGCCCGGCGCGCCGGGGAGGTCGCCTACATGCCGACCATCGCGACCGAGCTCACCGCCGACGTGCCGCTCGCCGCGATGCCCAACCCCGAGGCGTACAGCTACTACGACCGCACCTCCAAGGAGGACGCGCCCACCTGGTCGCGCACCATGACCGTCGCGTCGCTCGTGCCGTACCTCGCCTACAGCGCCATCGGTGACGCGCGGATCCTCGCGCCCACCCCGCTCCTCGTCGTCCACGGCACCCGGGACGCGGCGCTGCTGCCCGAGTACGCCCAGGCCGTCTACGACGCGGCCGGAGGGCCGAAGCGGCTGGTGTGGGTGGAGACGCACAACCACATCGAGCTGTACGACCAGGACCCGTACGTCAGCCTCGCGGCGGGGGCGGTCGTCGAATGGCTGGCCGAGCACCTTCCGGTGAAGGGGTGAAAGGGGTCCGGCTCGGCCGGGGCGGGTGGCGGCGGGGCGCGCCGAGGCGCCGCCGCCACCCGCAGCCACCGCCGGATACCTCGTTCAGCGGGCTTCGCCCGAAACCGGCGGGCATTCCCTCGCGTCCCCGCTTCTGAAAGGAGCGGGTTCCCCCGCGGCTCCAGCCCGGTGCCTCGGCGGGCCCACGGCCGGGCATGGCGTGACGGCGCCCGGCTCGCTCCCGCGGCATGCCGGCCACGATCGGGATGACGTGACCGGGAATCGCGGTATATCGCCGCTGCGTTCCGGCGCTCGTCGACGTGCTGCAGATCGTCGCCGGTCGAGGCCGGTGATCGCCGCGCGTCGACGACGACGCTGATGCGAGCTTCGCCGGCGGTCGTCGGGAAGAGGGCGACGTATCCCGATCAAGCAGATGCTGCGGTCTCAGGGACTCTGTGGTCTCAGAAGCCGAAGGAGCGGCTGATGATCTCTTTCATGATCTCGGTGGTGCCGCCGTAGATGGTCTGGACCCGGCTGTCCAGCCACGCCTTCGCGACGGGGTATTCCAGCATGTAGCCGTAGCCGCCGTGGAGCTGGAGGCAGCGGTCGATCACCTTGTGCTGCAGTTCGGTGGTCCACCATTTGGCCTTGGCCGCGTCCACGGCGGTCAGCTCGCCCGCGTTGAGCGCCAGGATGCACTTGTCGACGTAGTGGCGGGCGATGTCGACCTCGGTGGCCAGTTCGGCGAGCACGAACCGGGTGTTCTGGAAGGCGCCGATCGGCCGTCCGAACGCCCTGCGGTTCCGGCAGTATTCGACGGTCTCGGCGAGCACCGCCTCGGCCGCCGCCACCGCCGCGACCGCGATCGACAGGCGTTCCTGCGGCAGGTTCTGCATGAGCTGGGCGAAGCCCTGGCCGTCCGCATCGCCGAGCCGGTTGGTCACGGGCACGCGTACGTCGTCGAAGAACAGCTCGGCGGTGTCCTGGGCGTGCATGCCGACCTTCTCCAGGTTGCGGCCCCGGGTGAAACCCTCCATGCCGCGTTCCACCACGAGCAGGGTGATGCCGCGTGCTCCCGCGTCCGGATCGGTCGTGGCGGCCACCACCACCGGGTCGGCGTTGATGCCGTTGGTGATGAAGGTCTTCTGGCCGTTCAGCAGGTAGTGGTCGCCGCGGGGGATCGCGGTGGTGCGGATGCCCTGCAGGTCGCTGCCTGCGCCGGGTTCCGTCATCGCGATCGCGGTGATCGATTCGCCGGAGACGAAGCCGGGCAGCCAGCGCTGTTTCTGCTCCTCGTTGGTGAGGTTCACCAGGTACGGCGCGACCACGTCGTTGTGCAGCGAGAAACCGACGCCGGTGGCGCCGATGGCCATGATCTCCTCGACGATCACCGCGTTGTAGCGGAAGTCGGTGATGCCCGCTCCGCCGTACCGTTCCGGTGCGGAGAAACCGAGCATGCCGAGTCTCCCGGCCTTCTGCCAGACCTCGCGGGGGACGATTCCGTCCTTCTCCCAGCGCGCGTGGTGGGGTGCCACCTCGCGCGCCATGAAGTCGCGCACGGTCTCGCGGAAGAGCTGGTGCTCCTCGTCGAAGAGGTCTCGCCGCATCCGTCGCCTCCCTCGCTCTTCCGGCCAGGACCAGAATACGATTCTGGACGCTGATCGGACGCGGAGCGTTTTTCACAGAGCGGTTCACGCGGCGCGAAGAGCGGCACTCGTGTGCCACGCAAGCGATCCCGGATCACAAGTCCGCCACAGTCCCCGAAGCGGCTGCGGGGCCGCTCCGGAAAATCAGTACGATCCAACGGGGATTGTGATCAGATGGCCGAATTGCGGCTGACTTCGGTTGATCGGAGTATGCGGTGGCTGGGTGGAGAGTCCGTCTCCGGGGAACCGTTCTCGCCTCGGTGCTTGGCCTGGTCGGTGGCGTGCTCGTGATCTCCGGGCAGCAACCCGCCAAGGCCAACGCGGTCAGCGTCAACCTCGACTACCGGTGCACCGGAGGCATCGCCGATTTCGGCGCCCGCACGGTCGACCTGCGCACCACGCTGACGATTCCGACGGTCGTGAACGTGGGCGACCCCCTCAACGTCTCCTGGAGGCTCGCCTACAAAGACCAGAGCCGGTTCGGCTCCCCCGCCCGTCTCCCCGAGGGAGCGACGGTCAAAGTGCAGGGGAACGTCCAGCTCCGCGGCGCCTGGGTCGGCGTGCTGCAGCCCGAGGGCAGCGTCGAGCAGACCGAAGCGCTGATCGAAGGCACTCCGCTGACCCTCCCGGAGGGGATCTCCGACTTCGCGCACACCGACCGGGAGGGCACGGTCAGGCTGGAGCCGGGCGACCTCTTCGTCGACTTCACCCCGCCGTCCGGCGAATCGATGATCAACGATGACGACCCGGCCATCAAGTACGACGGGCCGTGGGAGAACCGTGACGGCGAACCGCCGAGCGACGGCAACCACGCACACGACATCCACGTCTCGCACGTCGCCGGTGACACCGCGACCTTGACCTTCCACGGGACCGGCATCGAGTACGTGGGCCAGCGTGACCGCGAGGCGGGACTGGTGAGCATCCGCCTCGACGGCGTGCCCGGCACGCCGCCCCGCGTCGACCCGTCCAAGGAGGCGGACGGCACGCCGACCAACTACACGAGGCTGGGCGGGCAGACCCTGTGGAGCTTCCGCGGCCTGGATTACGGCAGGCACACCATCAGGATCCGGAACGTGGAGGGCAAGCGCACGACGCTGGACGCCTTCCGGGTCATCACCGAGGAGCTGCCCACCCCGCCGGAGGAGTACCGCGCCACCTGCACCCTAGTCAGCGAGCCCGTGTCGGTGGACGTGACCATCCAGGGAGGCGGCACCGTACCGTCGCAGGATCCGACGGACAGCGGGTCGCCCTCTGCGACGCCGACCACCCCCGGTCCGTCCCCCAGCGGTTCGGGCAGCGGCTCGCCCAGCGGCAGCGCGTCCCCCAGCGGCAGCGCGTCTCCCAGCAGCACCAACTCGGGGTCGGGCGGCGGAACCACGTCCTCGCCCACGCCGACCTCCACGAGGACGACCACGGCCACCGCCACCGCCACGCCGACCCCCACCCGCACGAGCACCGTCACCGCCACGGCGACGCCGCAGGTGAGGATCACCCCCGAGGGGGCGGCGGAGACGGGTGAGGCCCCGGCATCGCCGTCCGGCGCGGCGCTGATCGGCGCGGGCGGTCTCATGCTGGCCGGCAGCCTGCTGGGCGGTATCGCGGTACGGCGGCGCGCAGCGGCCCACGCGGGCGGCCGCGGCGATGCACAGCGCGACTGAGGGGACGCAATGGCCGACGAGAAGCCGCGCGCACAGCGGGACAGGAAGGCGGCGCTGCTGCCCGCGATCCTCGTGGTCAGCTCGCTGAGCGGCATCTTGGCGATCATGGCGGGCGTCCTGGTGTACCTCTCGCCTCCGCAGGAGAGCGAGAACGTGGCGGCCTCCGGACCGGACTCCGACCGGCGCGTCCAGCCCGCGGTCCAGCCGATGGTGCTGCCCAGCGTGGGGCCGGGCGGTCCGAACGCGCCGCTGGCGCCCGCCGAGCCCGACGCGCCGCCGCCGCTGCCCGCGGTCAAGGCGCACAAGCCGATCAAGACGACCAAGAAGACCCGCCCGACCAGGATCACCATCCCGAAGATCGGCGTGTCGGCTCCCGTGCAGCCGCTCGGCCTGCAGAAGTCGGGTGAGATCGCGGTGCCGCCGCTGAGCAAGCCCCATCTCACCGGCTGGTACCGGCTGGGGCCGGTCCCGGGGGAGATCGGCCCGGCGGTGATCCTCGGTCACGTCAACACGAAGCGGGGGCCGGCGGTCTTCAGCCGGCTGCGGGAGATCCAGCGGGGCGACAAGATCCGCGTCGCACGGTCGGACGGCAAGATCGTGGAGTTCACCGTGGACGGGGTGGAGCAGATCAGCAAATCGGCCTTCCCCACCAACCGGGTCTACGGCAACCTCAACGACGCGGGCCTGCGACTCGTCAGCTGCGGTGGTGTCTACAACCGGCGGACGGGCCACTACTCCGACAACATCATCGTCTACGCGACCATGTCCAAGGCCGGGGGGAAGTCGCGTTGAGGCGGGACGCCTCAACGAGATGATCTGGTGTGACGTGAGGAAACTCGTGCCCTGTTTTGGGACAAGGGTGATATTCCAGGGCTGAATTCATAGGATCTACAACAACCGTGTCCCATGACGGGAAGCTGGCTCGCCTGTCAACCCCCAAGCCGCGCTGAAACGGAGTCGGACCGTGCTGAAGTCCAAGGCGCGCCGTCGCGTCGCCCTGAAGACCGCTGCCCTGGCAACCGCCGGCGTAGGCGTGCTCGCCGCCTACGGGCTCGCGAGCCCGGCGCAGGCCGACCAGAGGACGGTGAGGTACAACTGCACCCCGTCCGGCCAGAACGCCGCGCAGCCGTATGACCTGACCGTGAACCTGGTGGCGCCGACCCTCGCCCCCGTCGGCACCGGGTTCGCCGTGACCTTCCAGGTGACCTCGACAGGCGCCTCCCCGCTGCTGGTGCCCAACGCGATCGAGGCCGGCAACGCGGTCGTGATCCAGCCCTTCCTGGAGGTGGAGGGGAATCCTCCGGCCGGCTCGCGGGCGACGGTCAGCCCGATGGCCTCCTACGGCGTCACGACCCCGATCCCGCAGCAGGGCACCCTGCCCGCGCTGCCCGCCGCGCCGGCGACCGTCACGCCGTCCACGGGTGCGACGGCGCTGGTCGTCACGGCGCGTGACTTCCACATCAGGCTGGTCGACGGCTCGGGGCAGGTCCGGGATCCGAACCTGTTCGTCTGCCAGATCGACCAGGCGGCCACGCCCGCCGCCGCCACGATCCGCGTCAGCGCGGCGGGGACCACCAGCCCCACGCCCACCACGTCGCCGACCGCCACGCCGACCCCCACCCCGACGACGCCGCGGCCCACCATCACCCGGACCGAGACCGTCACCGCCTCTCCGATCGAGACGCGCACCCAGGGCAAGGGGCGGGTGACCAGGACGCCGGAGGGCACGGTCGAGACCGGCGGCGGCGGTGACGCCGGACCCGACGGGCGGATGTTCGTGCTCGCCGGCTCCCTGATGGTGCTGGGCGCCGGGATCGGCGGTCTGTTCCTGCGCCGCCGCACGATCACGTCCAAGGGCTGACCGGGGGCGCTGATGACGACGCCACCGCCCCCGCCGCCGTGGGGAGGCGGGCCACCGCACGGCGGCCACCCTCCGATCTTCGGGCAGCCGCCCGGGCCGGCCCACTTCGGCCCGCAGCCGGCCCAGGAGTGGCAGGAACCCGAGCCCGAGCCCGTCGCGGAGGACCCGCCGGGCAGCAGGGTGCTGCGCTCGGTGCTGATCCTGGCGGCGGTGGCCGGGGTGGTCACGGTCGTGATCGGAATGCTGATCATCGCCTCCGACCCCGAGGGGTACGGCCTGGCCGAGGGCCGTACCGAGCTGCCCCTGGAGGCGCAGCCGGAGGTGACGCCCACCAACGAGGCGGGGCAGGCGTTGTTCCAGGCCGGGCCGTCCGCGCCGCCGCCGCTGCCGCAGATCCAGCCCGCGCCGCCCATGCAGCCGTCGAACCCGATCCGCCTGGTCATCGACCGGCTCGGTATCGACGCGCCGGTCATGTCGGTGGGGCTGCAGCGTAACGGCGCGATTCAGGTGCCTCCGGTGGACGATCCGAACCTGGTGGGCTGGTACCGCCACGGGCCCACGCCGGGACAGGCCGGCCCCGCGATCATGCTGGGGCACAAGGACACCCGTACCGACAGCGCGGTCTTCCGCCGTCTGGAGGAGATCCGCAACGGCGACCAGATCAAGGTCTACCGGCGGGACGGCACCATGGCGGTCTTCACGGTGGGGGGCGTGGAGCAGACCTCCAAGGAGACCTTCCCCACCCAGCGGGTCTACGGCGACCAGGAGCACGCCCAGCTTCATCTGATCACCTGCGGCGGCAGTTACAACCGGCGGCTCGGCCACTACTCCGACAACATCATCGTCTACGCGACGATGACCAGCAGTCACCGCGCGCCAGACGACGCGTCCGGCGATTCGTGACGCGGGCGACCGTCTGCCGCGTGACCGGCGCCGCGGGCGCGCTCCGGGCGGCGGCGTATCCGGAGCGCGCCCGAAGGGGGAAGCGCGTCCATGTTGTAACCTCCTAAGTAACCGAACATTGCTCTGTTCGGTCGGGACGGAACCCGGGAGGCACAGATGGCAGAGGCGTACATCGTCGGAGCGGTCCGTACCCCGGTCGGTAAGAAGAAGGGCGGGCTGTCCGCCGTCCACCCCACCGACCTGGCCGCGCACACGCTGAAGGCGCTGATCGAGCGTACCGGCGTCGATCCGGCCGCCGTGGACGACGTGATCATGGGCTGCGTGATGCAGTTCGGCCCGCAGAGCCTGGACATCGCCCGCAACGCCTGGCTGTCGGCCGGGCTGCCGGAGAGCGTCCCCGGCGTGACCATCGACCGGCAGTGCGGCTCCTCCCAGCAGGCCATCCACTTCGCCGCCCAGGGCGTCATGTCCGGCACCCAGGATCTCGTCGTCGCCGGGGGCGTCGAATCGATGAGCATCGTCCCCATGGGCTCCGCCGTCACCGCCGCCCTGGAGAAGGGCATGCCGTTCCCGTACGGCGACGGCTGGGTCGAACGCTACGGAAACCAGGAGATCTCGCAGTTCCGCGGCGCGGAGCTGATGTGTGACAAGTGGGGCTTCGACCGCGAGGAACTGGAACGCTACGCCTACGAGAGCCACCAGCGGGCCGCCAAGGCCATCGCCAACGGCTACTTCAAAGAGCAGATCGCGCCGATCGCGGGCGTGACCGACGACGAGGGACCGCGCTCGGACACCACGCTGGAGAAGATGGCCGCGCTGAAGCCCCTTCGGGAAGGCGGGCGGATCACCGCCGCCACGTCGAGCCAGATCTCCGACGGCGCCGGCGCGGTGCTGATCGCCTCCGAGGCGGCGGTGAAGGCGCACGGCCTCACCCCGCGGGCGCGGGTGGTCACCCTCGCCCTCGCCGGCGACGACCCGGTCTACATGCTGACCGCGCCGATCCCCGCGACCAGGAAGGCCCTGGACCGGTCCGGCCTGTCCCTGGACGACATCGACGTCATCGAGATCAACGAGGCGTTCGCGCCCGTGCCGCTGGCCTGGATGCGCGAGCTGGACGCCGATCCGGCCAAGACGAACCCGAACGGCGGCGCCATCGCGCTCGGCCACCCGCTGGGCGGCACGGGTGCGGTTCTGATGACCAAGCTCCTGCATGAGCTGGAGCGCGTCGGCGGCAGGTACGGTCTGCAGACGATGTGCGAAGGCGGCGGCCAGGCCAACGTCACCATCATCGAGCGCTGCTGATCCTCGGCGGGGCCCGGTCCGGCGGGCTTTCCGGGCCCCGCCGTACACGTCGGCGTCCCGGTCCCGCGCTGCGGTGACCGGGACGCCGACGTTCTTTCCGGACCCGGCGGATCAGCGGATCGACCGGTGCACGTCCTTCCCGTCACCGGCGCCGGGGCCCGCCGAGGCGATCCACGGCCCCTCGATCGAGGGGTCGAGGATGTCCGCTTCCAGGAAGCGGTACCGCCCGTCCAGGACGCGCCGGGCCAGCCGGGCGTCGCGGGCGTCGGTGTTGGTCCACAGACGGTCGAACAGCGCCTCCACCCGGAGCCGGGCCTGATGGCAGAAGGCGTCGGCCAGTTCCTGCGGGCCGCGTCCCAGCTCGCGGGCGTCCTCCGCGGCGCGTACGCAGGCGGCGGTGATGGCGAACAGCTCGGCGCCGATGTCCACGATCCGGCCGAGGAAGCCCTGCTTGTGCTCCAGCCGTCCCTGCCACAGCGACATGGCGTAGAACGTGGAGCGGGCGAGCTTGCGGCTGGTGCGCTCCACGTAGCGCAGGTGCTGGGCGAGCGGGCCGAACTCCGCGTACGCGCCCGGTCGCGTGCCCTGGCCCACCATCAGTGTGGGCAGCCACCGGGCGTAGAAGCCGCCGGCTCTGGCGGCGGCCCTCGCGCGCTCGCGCGGATGCGCCGAGGGATCGATGAGCTTCCCGGCGACGGAGAGGTGGGCGTCCACGGCCTCCCGCGCGATCAGCAAATGCATGATCTCGGTGGAGCCTTCGAAGATCCGGTTGATGCGCAGGTCGCGCAGGAGCTGTTCGGCGGGCACCCCGCGCTCGCCCCGCGCCGCCAGCGATTCAGCCGTCTCGTAGCCGCGCCCGCCGCGCAGCTGAACCAGTTCGTCGGCGATCCGCCAGGCCATCTCCGAGCCGTAGAGCTTGGCCAGCGCCGCCTCGATGCGGATGTCGTTGCGCTCGTCGTCGGCCAGCCTGCTGGACAGGTCGCTCACCGCCTCCAACGCGTAGGCGGTCGCCGCGATGAAGGCGATCTTGCTCGCCATCGCCTCGTGCTCGCCGATCGGGCGTCCCCACTGCACCCGCTCCCCGCCCCACTCCCGGGCGATCTTCAGCGCCCACTTGGCGCTCCCGGCGCAGCACGCGGGAATCGAGAGGCGGCCGGTGTTGAGCGTGGTGAGCGCGATCTTCAGCCCCTGACCCTCCCTGCCGATCAGGTTCGCGGCCGGCACCCGCACGCCGTCGAATCGGGTCAGGCCGTTCTCGATGCCGCGCAATCCCATGAAGGAGTTACGGCGTTGCACGGTGATGCCCGGCGAGTCGGCCTCCACCACGAACGCCGAGATGCCGCGGTCCGTCCGGGCCATGACCACCAGCAGGTCGGCGATCACGCCGTTGGTGGTCCACAGCTTGACGCCGTTCAGCACGTAGTCGTCGCCGTCCCGGGTCGCGGTGGTGGCCAGCCGGGCCGGATCCGAACCGACGTCCGGTTCGGTCAGCAGGAACGCGGAGATCTCACCGGCGGCGCAGCGCGGCAGGAAGATCTGCTTCTGCTCCTCGGTGCCGAACAGCTTGAGCGGCTGCGGCACGCCGATCGACTGGTGGGCCGACAGCAGCGTGGAGATCGCGGGGGAGACGGAGCTGACCAGCCGGAGCGCCCGGGCGTAGTACAGGTGGTTCAGGCCGAGCCCGCCGTACCGTTCGTCGATGGTGATGCCGAAGGCGCCCAGCGCGGCCAGCCCTTTCACCACCTCGTCCGGGATCGTGGCGGTGCGCTCGATGAGGGCGGCGTCGACCGAGGTCTGCAGGAAGTTGCGCAGGGAGCCGAGGAACCGTTCCCCCTTCTCGACCGCCTCCGGGGACGGTCTCGGCGCCGGATGCACCAGATCGAGATCGAAGTCGCCGAGGAAGAGCTGTCTGCCGAAGCTGGGCCTGCCCCATTCGGTCTCTCTGGCCTGCTCGGCGACCTCACGCGCCTTCGCGTACTCCGTCGTCATGTCGACCTCCTACGACAGGCTGCCTCCCGACGTCATGCCGGTTAGCTACCCGCGAGTAGGCCGTGCAGTGCCCCATATGGGTAAGAGGTGCGCGTATGTCCAAGAGGTGAATGTTCACCGCAAGGTAAGCGTCCGCCGCCGAACGCGCGTGCGGAGCGCGTTACCGGACGCGGGCCACGCAGAAGACGGTCTGGCCGAAGGGGGGCCGGACGAACCGCTCGATGAGGCGGGTGACGGGAACGACGGTACGGTCGTAGATCTTGACCAGCCGGGGGTCGGGGTAGCCGACGCCGCCCCGCCGTACGGCCAACCACCAGGCGATGCCGCCCAGGAAGTTGATCGGCTTGAGGACCTGGATGTCCAGCCCCGCTTCGGTGACGGTCTTGCGCAGCGTGGCGGGCGTGTAGCGGGTCACGTGGCCGACCTTGCGGTCGAAGTCCCCGTAGAGCTGCATGTATCCCGGCACCCAGATGACGATGCGCCCGCCGGGCAGGGTGACCTCGGCGAGTGACCGCAGCGCCGCGACGTCGTCCTCGATGTGCTCGAGGACGTTCATCATGACGACCGTGTCGACCTTCTCCTTGAGCGGGACCCTGGTCGGCAGCGCGAACTGCAGCACCTCGACGTCGTCGCGGTCGGCGAAGCGCTTGGAGAGCTGCTCCACGCAGTAGGGGTCGAAGTCGCTGACGACGAGACGGTCCAGGCGGGGCAGGAACTGCTCGGCGAAGTGGCCGAGCCCGGAGCCCACCTCCAGCATCGACCTGCCGACGTGGGGGGCGACCATGTCGTACTCGTATCGCCGGTAGTTCCTGGCCTCGTCCCCACCGAGGTGGTTCTCCAAGGCCTCGTCCCCGGCCGCCGGTTGCACAACACGGTCATACCCAGACATGCGATTCCGTTCAGCTCGTCTCAACACGTGAACGTGGCGCAGACGCCACAGCGACGGACCGGGGAGAGTCTAGTGCCCGTGCACTTGACCGGGGTGCTTTTCCCCAGCTGAAGATTGTAAACCCGATTGGTCCCCTCGCGGGCTGGACGCCGAGACGGCCCCTCTTTTCCGCGCCCGCAATTTGCATTATGAATGAACGGCAACCCTCGGTGACAGAGCCGGTTTGGTGCGTAGCCGAATGGATCGTCTCGTGCGAGAGGTCGGGATCGATATGGAAGCGTACGTGCGGCGGGGAAACCTGCCCGCGGAACCGACCAGTTTCATCGGACGCGAGCACGAGATCGAGATCGTCGCGTCCATGATCGGGCGTTTCCCCCTCGTCACCCTCACCGGCGTGGCCGGCGTCGGTAAGACCAGGCTCGCGTTCAGAGTGGCCGAGCGGCTCACCCGCGACTTCCCCGACGGCGTGTGGGTGGCCGACCTGTCCGGCGAACAGAACCCCGACCTGGTCGCCTACGACGTCGCCGCAGCCCTCGGCCTGCTGGAACGTTCGATGCGCTCCCAGATCGAGGCGCTGACCGACCACTTGTCGGGCAAGAAGCTGCTGCTGGTGCTGGACACCTGCGAGCACCTCCTGGCCGCCTGCCGCGCCCTGGTCGGCGTGCTGCTGCACGCCGCGCCGCAGGTCCGGGTGCTGGCCACCAGCAGGCAGGCGCTCGGCCTGGCAGAGGAGACCGTCTACACGGTCGAGCCGCTGCCCGCCCCCGATCCCGACTCCCACGGGCTGGACCTCAACGAGTCCAGCGCCGTACGGCTGTTCCTGGAACGTGCCCGCGCCCTCGATCCCGGCTTCGACCCCGACCCGCGTGAGGTGGCCCGGCTGTGCCGGCTCTTGGACGGCATCCCGCTCGCCATCGAACTCGCCGCCCGGCGAGTGCGTTCGATGACGATCGAGCAGATCGCCGACGGGCTCGACGACCGCTTCGCGCTGCTGACCGGCGGCAGCCGCACGCCGATCGGACGCCACCGGACGCTGCGCACCGCCGTCGGGTGGAGCCACGAACTGCTGACGGCGGACGAGCGGCTGCTGTGGGCGCGGCTCACCGTCTTCGCCGACGACTTCGACGCCGTCACCGCCCAGGCCGTCTGCGCCGACGAACGGCTACCCGACATCCGCGGCCCGTTGGAGCGGCTGGCCTACAAATCCATCGTGATCTCCAAGGGCTCGCGCCACCGGATGCTGTCCATGGTGCGCGA
>k87-2016144_pt1 | contig 11976 bp, 9 predicted proteins | sample MGYA00084031_6733416 | MGnify analysis MGYA00084031
CCGTGCCCTTGTCAACGGCGGACACGTGCACGATGCCGTTCGCGTCGATGTCGAACGTGACCTCGATCTGCGGCACGCCGCGCGGCGCCGGCGGGATGTCGCTCAGGATGAAGCGGCCGAGCGTCTTGTTGTCCGCCGCCATCGCGCGTTCGCCCTGCAGCACGTGGATTTCGACGCTCGTCTGGTTGTCGGCGTACGTCGTGAAGATCTGCGACTTGCTCGTCGGGATCGTCGTGTTCCGCTCGATCATCTTCGTGAACACGCCGCCCGCCGTCTCGATGCCGAGCGAGAGCGGCGTCACGTCGAGCAGCACGACGTCCTTCACTTCGCCCGTCAGCACGCCGGCCTGCACGGCCGCGCCGAGGGCGACGACCTCGTCCGGGTTGACGCCCTTGTGCGGCTCCTTGCCGATCAGCCTCCGGATCGCTTCCTGCACCGCCGGGATGCGCGTCGAGCCGCCGACGAGCACGACCTTGTCGATGTCCTCCGGCTTCAGGCCGGCGTCGGCGAGCGCCTGGCGGGTCGGGCCGAGCGTCCGCTCGACGAGATGGGCCGTCAGCTCCTCGAACTTCGCCCGGGTCAGGTTCATTTCGAGGTGCAGCGGCACGCCGTCGGACATCGTGATGAACGGCAGCGAGATCGTCGTCGTCAGCATGGTGGAGAGCTCTTTCTTCGCCTTCTCCGCCGCATCCTTCAGGCGCTGCACGGCCGCCCGGTCCTTCATCAGGTCGATGCCGTGCTCCTTCTTGAACTCGGCGGCCATCCAGTCCATGATCGCCTGGTCGAAGTCGTCGCCGCCGAGGTGGTTGTCGCCGCTCGTCGCCTTCACTTCGAAGAAGCCGTCGCCGAGCTCGAGGATCGACACGTCGAACGTGCCGCCGCCGAGGTCGAAGACAAGGATCGTCTGGTCTTCCTCCTTGTCAAGGCCGTACGCGAGCGCGGCCGCCGTCGGCTCGTTCACGATCCGCAGCACCTCGAGGCCCGCGATCTTGCCGGCGTCCTTCGTCGCCTGGCGCTGCGAGTCGTTGAAGTAGGCCGGGACCGTGATGACGGCCTTCGTCACCGGCTCGCCGAGATAGGCCTCGGCGTCGGCCTTCAGCTTCATCAGGATGAACGCCGAGATTTCCTGCGGCGTGTATTCCTTGCCGTCGATGTTGACCTTGTGGTTCGTCCCCATGTGCCGCTTGATCGAGATGATCGTGCGGTCGGGGTTCGTGATGGCCTGGCGTTTCGCCGCTTCGCCGACGATCCGCTCGCCGTCCTTCTTGAACGCGACGACGGAAGGCGTCGTGCGGCCCCCTTCCGCGTTCGGGATGACGACCGCCTCGCCCCCCTCCATGACGGCGACGCAGGAGTTCGTCGTGCCGAGGTCGATGCCGATCACTTTGCTCATGGATCGTTCCTCCTTGATGGATTCCCAGAATCACAGCCGATTCAGCCGCTGACCTTCACCATGGCCGGACGGATCACGCGATCCTTGAGAATGTAGCCGCGCTGAAGCTCCTCCACGACGGTCCCTTCCTCGTGCTCGTCGGATTCGACGCGCATGACCGCCTCGTGGAATTCGGGATTGAACGGCTGTCCGACCGTCTCCATCGGCTTCAGCCCTTCCTGCTCGAGCACCTGGAACAACTGGCGGTAAATCATGTCCACGCCCTTCGCCAGCGCTTCGAAATCGCCCGAGGCCTTCGCCGCGGCGATCGCGCGCTCGAAGTTGTCCAGCACGGGCAGAAGCCGGGTGATCAGCCCGGCGGAGGCAAATTGCACGAGCTCTTCCTTCTCGCGCTGCGTGCGGCGGCGGAAGTTGTCGAAATCGGCCTGCGACCGGAGCAGCCGGTTCCGGTATTCCTCGAGCCGGCTCTCGAGTTCGGCGATGCGCGCGTCCCGCTCGTCCGCGGGCTCCGCGTGGTCCGCGCCCGCCCCGGATTCTCCGGCCCCTTCCTGCGGTTCCGGTTCGCCCGATTCGGCGGATGCGGCACCCGCACCCGGTTCTCCGGACGCGGCTTCGCCTTCCGGTTCTCCGCCGCTTCCGGGCGTGTCAGATGCCGCATTGAGCGTATCGGCCGGCGCTTCCGCCGCCGGCCTGTCGCGTTCGTTATCCGCATTTGCCGCGCCGCCGCCGGCAGCGGCCCCCTGGTCCAAGCGTTGATCTGCCGCATCCTTTGCTTGCGTCATTGCTGCGGATCCACCTCCCTGACGCCGCGGTCGAACCATCGCGCTCAGCCGCGGTCAAACCATCGTGCTCAATTGTAACATCTCGCGAGCATGACAGACAAATTTTTGGAGAGGATGTCCATCAACGTGATCGCCTTCGCGTAATCCATGCGCATCGGTCCGAGCAGTCCGATCGTGCCGACCGTCGTGCCGTCCACGACGTAGGTGGCCGTGATCAGGCTGCAGTTCTGCAGCGCCTCGTCCGCGTTCTCGCTGCCGATCCGGACCTGGATGCCTTCCTGCTTCGGGCTGAACGAGCGCACCAGGGCCGGCGTCTCGTCGAGCCATTCGAGGATCGACTTCACCTTGTTCACATCCCGGAACTCCGGCTGCGACAGCATGTTCGAAGTGCCGCTCGTGAACGCACGGTGTTCGGTCCGCTGCTCGAGCGCCTGCGCCAGGGCGTCGATGATCATTTCGCAATGGTTGACGTAGCGGTTCAGCTCCTCGCTCACTTCGGTGTAGAGCTTCGTCTGCAGCTTGTGCAGCGGCACGCCGACGAGCTTCGCGTTCAGGATCGCCACGATCTTCTCGAACTCGTTCATGTCGAACCCCGGCGGGATCGAGATCGTCCGGTTCTCGACATGGCCGGTGTTCGTCACGATGATCGCGACGGCCATCTGCTCGTTCAGCGGCACGAGTTGGAAGGCCTTCAGCGAATTGCTGAACACCTCGGGACCGAGCACGATGCTCGTATAGTTCGTCAGGTTCGCCAGAATCGTCGCGGCATGCTGGATAATCTGCTCCATGCGGGTCATTTTCCGGGAGAAAAACTCGCGGACCGTCCGCAGGTCCTCCTCGTCCACTTCACCGAGCCGGAGGAGGTGATCGACGTAGTAACGATATCCCTTCGCCGACGGAATCCGTCCGGCAGACGTGTGCGGCTGCTCCAGATACCCGAGTTCCTCCAGGTCTGCCATCTCGTTCCGGATCGTGGCGGGACTGTAACCGACGCCGCTCTTCTTCGAGATGCTGCGCGATCCCACCGGTTCGGCGGACCGAATGTAGTCATCCACGATGGCGCTCAATATCAGTCGCTGTCTTTCGGTCAACATCTCCCGAACCCTCCCGACCGGACGATGCTTGCCTTCAGACCGTTGTTAGCACTCGACGACCGAGAGTGCTAACCAACAATACAAAAATACCAAACCGGCTTGACGATTGTCAAGTCAGTTCAGTACCTTGAGCACCGCGATCTCGTCGCACGCATGGCGTTTCGGACAATTCACGCAATCGGTCCATACCTTCTCCGGGAAGATCGCCTTGTCCACCACTTCGAAGCCGTTTTTCCGGAAAAAGTCGACCGCGTACGTGAGCGCCATCACCCGCGGAACCCCCTGCCTGCGCGCCTCCTCCACGAGCATGTCCACCAGCTTCGTGCCGATGCCGCAGCCCTTGTATCCTTCCTTCATGCCGAGCGAGCGGATCTCCACCAGATCGTTGCCGAGCCGGAACAGCGATCCGCAGCCCACAATCTCGCCGTCGATCTCGGCCACGACGAAGGAATCGATGTGGCGGGCGAGCGCTTCCCGCGAGCGCGGCAGCATGATCCCCTTCTCCGCATAGCTTGCGATCAGGCGGTGCAGCTCCTCCACGTCGTCGAGGGTCGCCCGTCTGCACACCGCTTCTTTCACCATCATCTCACATGCGCGCCTCCCGCTTCCGGCCGATCAAGGGCCGATGCGTAAAAAAGAATATGAATAAATATACAACAAGATGCAATCTGTTGCAATCCCGAATTCGCGGAGGCGGACGTGTGGCGGCGGTATGCATGGGTCGTATCGGCGGGACGATGCGAGCGAATGGCTGCCGCGGAACAGTGCTTGAAGGCCGTGACGCCGGATGACGTGCGCAGGGTGCGCGCAGGACAGGGGGAACGCGGCGGGCGGCCGGACGGACGGGCGCATGGCGAATCTGGTTGAATTCCGATTTTCAGGCGGGCATGAAGGCAATCGGATCGGGTGGACCGAACGGCACGGGCGGTAGCGGACTGACGCGCGCGGTTGAAGACGGCCTCCCGCAGACCGTTGCCATGCATGCCCGGCATGCCGCGGCCGGTGTTGACGGTCCCGCGGACCGTTAACCCCTCACTCCGCACACCGGCCGGGCGGCATAACGGTCCCGGGGACCGTTGACGGCCAACTTCGCGTGCCCGGCACCCTCCGTCCGGCCCCGCTTACGGTCCCGCGAACCGTTAACCCCTCACTCCGCGCACCGGCCGGACGGCATAACGGTCCCGGGGACCGTTAACGGCCAACTTCGCGTGCCCGAATCTTTCCGCCTTCCCCGCCTGCAACCGGCCCCTATTCGCTCAGCGCCCCGACGAATGCGCCGAACACCTCGTTGCCGACCGGGATCGCGCGGTCGGTAAGCCGCCAGCCGGCGCCGTCGGGCCGTCGCTCGAGCAGGCCGGCATCCCGGAGCCGGGCGATGACGCCGCCGAACACGTCGTCGATCGACCGGCCGCCGAATTGCGCCGCGAAGTCGTCGTCGCGGACGCCGTCCCGCATCCTTAGCCCGACCATCATGAAGTCCTCCATCGCCTCTTCCTCGGATACCGGCTCCTCGGTAAGCCGCGGCAGCCGCTCCCGGGCCGCCTCGATATAAGGCGTCACGCCCCGGATGTTGACATGGCGCACGCCGCGCGCGTATCCGTGGGCGCCGGCGCCGATGCCGTAATACGGCTCGTTGCGCCAGTAGGTCATGTTGTGCCGGCTTTCGTATCCCGGCAGCGCGAAGTTGCTGATCTCGTACTGCCGCCGGCCCGCCGCTTCAAGCCGCTCCATGATGTGCAGATACATGTGCAGCTCCTCTTCCTCGCCGGACAGCGGCAGCTCTCCCCGCTCATGGAGCGTGTGGAACAGCGTATTCTCTTCGATCTTCAGCGCGTACAGCGAATAGTGCGGCAAATCGAGCTCGACCGCCCGGCGCACGCTGTCCGCCAGCATGTCCATCGTCTGACCCGGAAGGCCGAACATGAGGTCGATCGAAATGTTCGCGAATCCGGCTTCCCGCGCGAGCGCGACGCTGCGATAGGCGTCCGCCGTGTCGTGCATGCGGCCGAGGCGCCGCAACAGCGCATCGTCGAACGCCTGCACGCCGAAGCTGATCCGGTTCACGCCGCCCTCCCGCATCAAGGCGAGCAGCTCCGGTCCGACGGTGCCCGGATTGGCCTCGACCGTGATCTCGGCGTCCGGCGCCACCGGGAACCACCGCCGCACGGCCCCGAGCAGGCGCGCCATCTGCGCGGGCGTCAGCACCGTCGGCGTCCCGCCGCCGACGAACACGGTGTCGATTTTCTCCGGAGGCAGCGCTTCGACCGTGCGCTCCATCTCCCGCTCGAGCGCCTCCAGATACGCGTCGACCGGCTGCCCCGCCAGCGCGTAGGTGTTGAAATCGCAATAATGGCACCGCTGCGCGCAGAACGGGATATGGATGTAGAGCGCCCTCGGAGGATGCATCAGCATCTGGTCCGTTCACCCCTTTCGCGATGCGGAACAAGAAACCCGCCGGACCAACGTGCGCCGCCGGCGGCGTATCGACGGACCGGCGTCGTACCCGTTCCGGAGCCACGGAACGGACGCCGCACCGCATCCGCCCGCCCGACATCTCCGCACCGGGCATCCGTCTTCAGGAACAATGGAGCCGCCGGGATGGCCCCGGCGGCCGGACGGCGGCGCTACTGGTCGATGCGCAGCACCGCCATGAACGCTTCCTGCGGCACTTCCACGCTTCCGACCTGCTTCAGCCGCTTTTTGCCTTCCTTCTGCTTTTCGAGCAGCTTCCGCTTCCGCGTGACGTCCCCGCCGTAACACTTCGCCAGCACGTTCTTGCGAAGCGCCTTGACCGTCTCCCGGGCGATGACCCGCGAGCCGATCGCGGCCTGAATCGGCACTTCGAACATCTGCCGCGGAATGAGCTCCTTCAGCTTCTCGCAGACGGCCTTGCCCCGCTGGTAGGCGCGGTCGCGGTGCACGATGACCGACAGCGCGTCCACCACTTCGTTGTTCAGCAGGATGTCCATCTTCACGAGGTTCGACTTCTTGTACCCGGACAGCTCGTAATCCATCGAAGCGTAGCCGCGCGTGCTCGATTTGAGCTGGTCGTAGAAATCGTAGACGATTTCGGACAGCGGAAGCTCGTACGTCAGGTTCACGCGGGACGTGTCGATGTATTCCATGTTGACGAACTCGCCGCGCCGGCTCTGGCACAGTTCCATGATCGGGCCGACGTAGTCGTTCGGCACGATGATCGAAGCTTTCACGTACGGCTCCTCGACGTACTCGATCCGCCCCGAATCCGGGTATTTCGAAGGGTTGTCGATCTCCAGCGTCTCGCCGTTCGTCAGCTTCACCCGGTAGACGACGCTCGGCGCCGTCGTGATGATCGGAATCTTGAATTCCCGTTCGATCCGTTCCTGGATGATCTCCATGTGCAGCAGGCCGAGAAAACCGCACCGGAACCCGAACCCGAGCGCGGTCGACGTCTCCGGTTCGTACCGCAGCGACGCGTCGTTCAGCTCCAGCTTCTCGAGCGCCTCGCGCAGATCGTTGTAATCCTGCGTGTCGATCGGATAGAGCCCGCAGAACACCATCGGGTTGACGCGCCGGTAGCCCGGGAGCGGCTCGGCCGCCGGGTGCTTCGCGTCCGTGACCGTGTCGCCGACGCGCGTGTCCTTGACGTTCTTGATGCCGGCCACGATGTAGCCGACGTCGCCGACGGACAGTTCGTCGACCGGCGTCATCCGCGGCCGGAACACGCCGACTTCGTCCACTTCGAACTCCGCGCCCGTCGCCATGAAGCGGATCCGCTTGCCGGCCCGGATGCTGCCGTCCACGACCCGCACATAGACGATGACGCCTTTGTACGCGTCGTAGTGGGAATCGAAGATGAGCGCCTTCAGCGGGCTGTCCGGATCGCCCTTCGGCGCCGGGATTTTCGTGACGATCTGTTCCAGAATCTCCTTGATGCCGATGCCCGCCTTCGCGGACGCGAGCACCGCTTCGCTCGCATCGAGGCCGATCACGTCCTCGATTTCCCGCTTGACCCGGTCCGGATCGGCGCTCGGCAGGTCGATCTTGTTGATGACCGGCAAAATCTCGAGGTTGTTCTCGAGCGCCAGATACACGTTCGCGAGCGTCTGCGCCTCGATGCCCTGCGACGCGTCGACGACGAGCAGCGCGCCCTCGCAGGCGGCCAGGCTGCGCGACACTTCATAGGTGAAGTCGACGTGGCCCGGCGTGTCGATCAGGTTGAGCACGTAATCCTGGCCGTCGTCGGCCCGGTAATGGAGGCGCACGGCCTGCAGCTTGATCGTGATGCCCCGCTCCCGCTCAAGCTCCATGTTGTCCAGCACCTGATCCTGCATTTCCCGGGGCGACAATGCGCCGGTATATTCGAGAATGCGGTCGGCCAGCGTCGACTTGCCGTGGTCGATATGCGCGATGATGCAGAAATTGCGGATGTTCCGCTGCCTCGACAGAGCGTCCGTCATGCAGTTCCTCCAACCAGTGCGTGAATGCCGTTCGAGCTTCTATTATATCAGCAGCGGGTTGGGGGCATCAATTCGCGGATGCGCGGCGTCAGTCCGTCACCGATTCGAACAGCGACACGATGAAGCGGATCCCGCCCTTCGCCGCGGATTGCAGCAGGCCGGCCGCACCGTCCGCCAGCCTGCCCGTTCCGCCGCCGCGGTCTCCGGCGTCCCCGTAGCCGTATCCGCCGTAACCGGGCTCTCCCGGCGCCGCGCCGTACCGGTCCCGTCCCGCCGTGCCGCCCGAATCGTACGCGGCTCCCGGCCCGGTTTCGCCGTCCGGACCGTACGCGGTCCCCGGCCCGGATACCCCGTCCGGCCCGGACGCGCGGCCGTACGCCCCGTCGGACCAATCGCCGTACGGATCCCCGCCGCGAATGCCGTACGGATCGATCGTATGGCCGTATCCGCCCGCCCCTCCCGCATCCACGGCCCGGTTCGCACCGGGTTTCGGCGGGCCGTACACATCCTCGATGCCGTCCGACGCCATCTCGATTCCGTACAGGATGAAAACCGTGACCGCCGCCCCGAGCAGCGCGTACTGCCAAGGCCTTCTCATTCCCCGCACCCCCGTCATTCGGGCACCGCGCCCGTCTCGACCGCCGACCGGTACAGCTCGGCGATCACTTCCGCGAGCGCGTCGGCCGTCCGGTAGCATTCTTCAAGCGTATTCTCGATGCCGCCGATTTCGATGAGCACGCTGTTCGGCGACAGCGACTGATTGTACTCCCCGTTGCCCTTCGCGGCGTCCTTGCCCCAGATGCCGCGCGAAATGCCGGGATAACGCTTCTCCAGCAGCCTGTGGAGCTCCGCCGCGAACGCCTCGTTCCGCTGCCAGTCGGGATTTTTTTTGCCGATCACGAAATAGACCTGGGCGTAATCCTTGCCGTCGATCGTCACCGTCGTGTAGCCGCGCGGCTGCGAATCGCGGTGGATGTCGAACAGATAGGTCAGGCTTTCGTGCGCGGCCATCGCCTCGAGGACCGTCTCCTTCGAATATTTATAAGATAATTCCCAGCGATAGTCCTCAACCGCCGTCGCGTAGTCGACGGCGGCATGGACCGCGCCGATGCCGGCCTCTTCCAGCCGCTCGGCGAGCCGCTTGCCGACCAGCGTGATGTTGATCTCGTCCGACTCCGGGTTCTTCGCGCCCTCCCCGAGTTCGGGCAGCCACGATTCGCGATTGTGGGAATGGTAGATCAGCACGACCTTGCGCTTGACCCGCCCGGGCGTCTCCGGTTCGTCCCCGTTCTCCCCGCCCGCTCCGGGCTTGTCTCCCTCCGTTCCGGGATCCGCGCCGTCCCCGGGACCGCCGTTTCCGGCATCCGGTCCGGCCGTTCCGCCGCCGGCTGCCGGATCGGACCCGCCTTCGCCTCCAGCCGGTCCGGCACCGCCCGGTCTGCCCGGACCCCGCGGCGCATCGATCGACCCGTCCCGATCGGACGCGCCCGTGCCGACCGCCGGAAGCGGCGGCCGGTCCTCGGGACCGGTGACGTGATCCCCGACGCTGCCCGGCCTGAGGAGCACGGCGCGGCCGGTTTCGAGCCCGGGTAGCTCGCTCGCAAGCAGGCTGCGCGGCTGGTGCGGGTTGATGCCCGTCGCGAAGCGGAACAGGAACGCCGCCGTCCGTCTTCCGTCGATGCCGCCCCCGCGGTTCGTCCCGAACGACGGAAGCTCCATGCGGGCCGCCTGCGCGATCACGCCGTCCGGAAGCGCGGCCGCCGCTCCTCCGACCGGCCAGTCCGGCGCCTGCGCCCGGAGCGCCGCGGCGGTCAGGCCGGCCGCGACGAAGGCTGCGAACGTGAAGGCGGACAGCAGCGTGAAGGCGCGCCATCCCGCGAGCAGCGCGCACAACGCTTCGATGGTTCGCGACGGATGTCCGAAGGCGGTGATCTTTTTCATCGACGATTCCTCCCACAGACTGCGGCTGTTGCCGGATTCTGCCATCAGTCTATGAGCGGAAGGCCGTTGATAGAACGAAAGATTCGTGCAAAAAAGCTAGATTCGAAGACGAGGCGCTGCGGCGGGCACAGAAAAACCGGCGCTTCAGCGGGTGTAAGCGCCGGTGTTTTCCATCGTGACGGCGTCGTGCAGCGCGGCGTTCAGTCCGCTCGCGATGATGTTCGCGATGTCCTCGATGAAGGAATCGACCTCCTTCGGCGTGACGAGCAGGTCGTGCCCCATCGGCTGGAGCACTTCCTTCACGAGTTGGAGCCGGTCCTCCGCCGAAATCGAGTGGAGCATGCCGAGGATCGGCGCCGCGTTGTCCGTCTGCCGGCGGAAATGCTCCGCCATGAGCTCGATGCAGTTGTTTACGATCGTCGACGCGTAGACGACGGTCGGCACGCCGATCGCAATGACCGGAACGCCGAGGATGTCGCGCGTGAGGCCCTTGCGCTTGTTGCCGATGCCGGATCCGGGATGGATGCCCGTATCGGCAATCTGGATCGTCGTGTTGACCCGCTCGACGGATTTGGATGCGAGCGCGTCGATCGCGATGATGAGATCGGGTTTGATCTGCGAGGCGATGCCGTACACGATATCGCTCGACTCGATGCCGGTGATGCCGAGCACGCCCGGCGCGACCGCGCTGACGGGCCGGTAGCCGGGCGCCACCTGGTCGGGCATCAGCTCGAACAGATGGCGGGTGACGAGCGTGTTCTCGACGACGAGCGGCCCGAGGGCGTCGGCGGTCACGTTCCAGTTGCCGAGCCCGACGACGAGTGTCTTCGCGCCGCGGTGGATGCCAATCCGGTCGAGGAACGCCTCGAACTCGCGCGCGAACACCCCGGCGACGCGGTCCTGCAGTTCCGTGTCCCTGTTCCGGAGCCCCGGCACCTCGATCGTGACGTAGCGGCCGATCATTTTGCCGATCGCCCGCGCCCCTTCCTCGTTGTCGACGCTCATCCGCGTGATCGTGATGCCGTCCTCGCGGACCGTCTCCGTCGTGATGCCGTTGATCGGGGCGTCCCCGCCCGACTGGGCCATCTCTTTCGCTTCCAGCGCAAGGTCGGTACGGACGTCGTATTGGCGCAATTCGATGTCGTGCATGGCAGCGCATTCCTCCGTCTCTTCGGATCGGCCTTATTGTGCGCGTGCCGGACGGGGGTTTATGCAGCGATCCGCCGGTTTTCCCGCCCCTTTCCCGCTCTTGCAAATTCAAGGGCCGCATGATAGAATGTCTCAAGTTGACTCAAGATGAGGAATGCCTTGTTGACCGGGAGGTGAACCGAGTGCCGAACATCAAATCCGCCATCAAGCGCGTGAAGACGAGCGAGAAGCGCCGCGCGAGAAACCAATCCCAGAAATCCGCGCTCCGCACGGCCATCAAGGCTGCCGAGAACGCCATCTTGGCCGCGGACGTCGAGAAGGCCAGGGCCGCCGTCGCCTTCGCCCAGAAGAAGCTGGACAAGGCCGTCACGAAGGGCCTCATTCACAAGAACAAGGCCGCTCGCAAAAAATCCCGCCTGGCCCACAAGCTGAACGCGCTGCTCGCGCAGCAGGCCTGATCGGCCGGCGATAAGGGGAACGGCCGGCGTCATCCGCACGGATGGCGCCGGCCGTCCTGTCGTTGCCGCCGGAACGGGCATGATGCCGGGATCCGGACACCGGCGCGTTCGGCAAGGAGAGCTTCACGGCCGCCCGCTCCGGGGGTCAAAGCGTCTGCGGGGCCGCACCGCTTGCGCGCAGCCTCGCGCAGAGGCCGTTTTTCCCGATCAGCGACGCGTGCATGCCGCTTTCCCGGATCGGTTCTTCGCGCAGGACGCCAATCCGGTCGGCATGCCCGATCGTGGAAACCGGCGGGCGATGATCACGATGTTCGTCCGTTTCCGATTCGCAAAGCGCGAACCGCCGTTCTCCGCAAGGGAGAACGGCGGTTTCGGTTCCTGCCGGTCATCCCGGGTCATTTCAGGTCAAATGCGCGTCCCGGCCGGACGCCCCATCGCCCCGGACTCGAGCAGATAAAGTTCGAGTCCGATCGCCTTGTCCACCTGCCCCGTCTTCATCCTGTAATCGAGTTCGGCGATTTCGCGCAACCGCCCGGCCAGATGCGCCTCGGACCAGAAGCGGGCCTTCTCCGCCGCCAGACGGACGCGGTACGGGTGCAGGCCGAGTTCCGCCGCGATCTGCCGGACCGGCCAGGAACGCGCCGCCAGCTCCGCATCATGCTGCAGGTGAAGGAGCTGGCGGCGCGTTCCTGGCCGGTCCGGCAGATCGCGGCGGAACTC
>k87-533213_pt1 | contig 11967 bp, 13 predicted proteins | sample MGYA00084031_6733416 | MGnify analysis MGYA00084031
CAGCATGGCCGTTCTGATTACATGTAGCATTGACCAGGCTTAGTAAACCCAGTAAATCAGATGCCGGAGAAGAGAAGATGTCACGCTCTTTAGCCCCATACCTGTTAGATCGTGCCGTAACCGATCCTCGAAATTGATCCACGCTCTATTCTTCCTTCACATCGTAGAGCACGCGCGCCAGCAGATCCTGGCTGTAATTGCCGAAGTGCTTGCCGTAAATCGTAAGTCCCCGCTTGTTGACGGAGCGCTCGTTTACCGCAATCCGGAACGTAATGTCGCTTTTGTAATTGAGCTGGATCTGGTCCAGGCTGACGTCCGAAATGCGGCAGCCATCAATGAAGCTGCCATCCTGATTGATCCGGATCAGCTTTAGCATGCCGTATTGATTCAGATGAGGAGGCCACCATTCCGGATTGAAGGTACCGCGGGTGTCTCCGAAATCGCCGGGGCTGGTCCAGCTGCCAAGCTCCACTCCGTTGATGTAGAAAAAAATGTCCGACGGATAATTGTCGCAATATCCCGGCGCTTCGGAGCCAAGCTCCAACGAGAACTGGATTTCGCGAAATGCCTGGTTAGGCTTTAAATAGTTCGGAATGCGGTACTCCAGAAATCCTTCTGTCAGCCAGATAATTTCAGCATCGATCCGCTGCGGATCGGCGAAGTAACGCGGGTCGTCGAAATCCCCGATGATGCTGTCCTTGGTAGCCAGACCGCAGGTAGGAATGGCCTGATAATCGCTGTAATGCCCGACCCGAATCTCGACCTCATACAAATTCTCGACATCCTTGCTGCGCAAATCCACCATCAGCTTATCCTTGTTCAGGTAGCAGATCTTCTGAATGCCGTGCTTGCCTCCGGTGGTGTGGATTTCAATCAGCCCGCTTTCCTCCAGCTTCTTGATGTGCATGGTGATGGCACCGTTGCTTAAGTTCAGCCGGTTCGCCAAATCGTTCAAATTGAGGCTTTGATTCTTGGCGAGCAGCTCAAGAATCTGGATGCGAATATCGGAGCTGAGCGCTTTGAAAATATCCAGCCCGCTCATTAAATCCTTAATATAGATCATGGTATTCAAAACCTTTCCAGTTAGGTGATAGGACCAATACATAGACTTCCCTTCTGTTTATTTCAAATAATTATAAATCAATATGTCGAGGAAATAAAGATGCCAGTTTTTCATGTCAAAACGGCTGCGGTCATTCAATAAAAAAGTCGAAAACAACCCATTTCTTAATATTTATCTAAATCAAAATCGCAGAAATTTCGAAGAAAATCCATGGAAATATGCGAAATAGCCATGAATCCGAATTTAATTCAAATAAATATAAATTATTTTATATTTTATTATTTACATCCAAATTGTCATATGCTATTTTATAACTGAAAACGGATTCATTCAAGATCATTTGAATTGTTTTATAATTTAATTAAATGGAAGGTGAACGATTTGACAGCTGAGAAGATGAAAGCACGCATGATCGTGGATAAATCATTTCGCATCGCCCAAGTCGATAACCGGATTTACGGATCCTTTATCGAGCATCTTGGCCGGGCCGTGTATGGGGGCATTTACGAACCCGGGCATGAGACAGCAGATGCAGGCGGGTTTCGGAACGATGTGAAAGCCTTGATCCAGGAGCTGAATGTTCCGATCATTCGTTATCCGGGCGGAAATTTTGTATCCGGCTATAACTGGGAGGATGGCGTTGGTCCGGTAGCCGAGCGTCCCAAACGGCTTGAGCTTGCCTGGAGAACTCTGGAGCCTAATGAGGTCGGCACGAACGAGTTTATTACCTGGGCCAAGGAGGCTGGCTCCGATGTGATGATGGCCGTTAACCTGGGCACACGGGGGATCGATGCCGCCAGAAATCTGCTGGAGTACACGAACCACCCGGGAGGCACCTACTGGAGCGATCTGCGCCGCAGTCACGGCTACGAGTCGCCGCACAAAATCAAGACCTGGTGTCTCGGCAACGAAATGGATGGTCCGTGGCAGATTGGTCATAAAACTTCCGCTGAATACGGCAGGCTGGCTGTCGAAACCGCGAGGGCCATGCGTCTTGTGGATCCGGATATCGAGCTGGTTGCTTGCGGAAGCTCCAGTTCCTCGATGCCGACGTTCCCTGAGTGGGAAGCCGTTACGCTCGACCATACGTATGAGGCCGTCGACTACATATCGCTGCATCAGTACTATGGCAACCGTGATAACGACACCGCCAACTATCTCGCGCTAACCCTTGATATGGATCATTTTATCCATACCGTGAAGTCCACCTGCGACTATATCAAAGCTAAGAAGCGCAGCAAGAAAACGATGTATCTCAGCTTTGACGAATGGAACGTCTGGTATCATTCCAATGATGCGGATCGAAAAATCGAGCCTTGGACTGTAGCTCCGCCCCAGCTGGAGGACGTCTACAACTTCGAGGACGCCCTGCTGGTCGGAAGCATGCTGATCACATTCCTGCGCCATGCGGACCGGCTCAAGATGGCATGTCTGGCACAGCTCGTGAACGTAATTGCGCCGATCATGACGGAAAACGGAGGACGCGCCTGGAAGCAGACGATCTTCTATCCGTATCTTCATGCTTCGAAATACGGCCGCGGCGTATCGCTGCTTCCGATCGTGGATTCGCCGGTATACGACTCCAAGGATTTCACGGACGTGCCGTATTTGGACAGCGCCGTCGTGCATAACGAAGAGGATGAGGAAATCACGATCTTTGCCGTCAACCGCCATCTTGAAGAAGCGCTGGAGCTGTCCTGCGACGTCCGCAGCTTCGAGGGCTACCGTCTTGTCGAGCATATCGTGCTGGAGCACGATGATCTGAAAGCGGTGAATACCGCCGCAGAAGAGAAGGTAAAGCCTCATAGCCGCGGTGAAGCCAAGCTTGATAGCGGAATTGTGACGGCAAGGCTTGCCAAGGCATCCTGGAATGTCATCCGTTTGAAAAAGGCCTAACAACATAAATACCAATAGAGCAGCTGCGCATCCACTGCGCGCTGCTCTCACTCCCAACTTTTATTCCACTGCACAAAGTGTAAGCGCTTCACTTCCGAGGCGAGAGTCTGAAGGATCAGATGTAATTCTGTTTAGAAGTGACGGTTGGTATCGAAGTGAATGAATATTTCGGGGAGGGTCTTGATGATGACAAAGAAATGGGCGATTGTAAGTCTCGTCATATCGATGGCGCTGTTTCTGTGGGGCTGCGGTAAGTCCGGCGGTACCGGCGGCGAAACCTCGGTTCTGGACGGAGGAGCCGGCGAGAACGCGACGGAGCTGTCCTATTGGACGTTCGTGGAGCTCCATGGACAGCATTTCGAGAAGATGCTTGGTAAATGGAATGCGGAGAATCCGGACAGGCAGATCAAGCTGAACGTTACCGTCATGCCGTATGACGATATGCATAACAAATTATCGATTGCCGTTCAGTCCGGCACCGGCGCGCCGGATATTGCCGATATCGAGCTTGGCAAGTTTCCGGACTTTCTGGCAGGCACGCCGCAGCTTGAACCGCTGAACGATGTTATTGATCCATACCGAGACACCCTCGTCCAGTCCCGAATCGACCTTTACAGCAAGGATGGCGTCAACTATGGCGCACCGACGCATGTCGGCGCTTCCGTAGCGTTTTACAACACCGAAATATTGAAGGAAGCCGGCGTGAATTACGAGGATATCGTCACCTGGGAAGATTTCAAGCAGGCGGGAATCCAAGTGTATGAAAAAACCGGAAAATATATGGGAACCGCCGATACGAGCGCTGCTTGGCAGGCTTCGATGCTGCTTGCGCAGCAGGGTGCCGACCTGACCGATGAATCGGGCAATCCGATCGTAAATTCGGAGGAAATGGTGAAGGCGATGACGCTGCTGAAGGATTTGCAGGACAACAACGTCATCGCTACGATTGCCGGCGGGCAGCCGGATACGGAGGAGGCCTACGGCGAATTCAATGCCGGCAACTATGCGACAGCCTTTATGCCGCTGTGGCAGATGTCCAGATACACCAACTACATGCCTGACCTGTCGGGAAAAATTGCGATCGCTCCCATCCCTGTTATGGAGGAGGGCATGCCGAGGTCCGTCGGAGGCGGAGGAACCGGTACCGTCGTCACGAAGACCGCCAAGGACGTCAAGCTGGCGAAGGATTTCCTTGCTTTTGCCAAACTGTCGCTGGATGCCAACAAGGAAATTTGGAACACGCTCGGGTTCGATCCGGTCAATATGGATGTCTGGGAGATGAAGGATGTGACCCATAATCCCGAGAACCAGTTCGTGAAGTATTTCGTCAACAATCCGTTTGACGTGCTCAATGAACTCAAGGATGAAATCCGTCTGATTAAGTCAACCTCCGCATCGCCCACGATCAACAACGTCCTTTGTACAACGACCTTCAATGAAATATTCGAGGACGGGAAGGATATCGCCGAAGCTTTGAACGACGCGCAGAAGCAAATCGAGCAGGAATTGAAATAGCCTTGCCTTGATGGATATGCATTCAATCGAAAAAGGGCTGCCCCTATGACAGGGGCGGCTCTCTTCAAAAGGAGTAGGGTCCGATGATTAAAAAATTTCTATACTCCCAGAAGGTGGCTCCTTATGTTTTCGTCCTGCCGTTTATCCTCGTCTTTCTCGTGTTCTGGGTATACCCCCTCGGGAGCTCGCTCGGCATGAGCTTCCAGAAGATTCAGCTGGGCCAAGAGGCGTCATGGATCGGCCTTGACAACTACGAGAAGCTGGCGGGAGACGGCGTGTTTCTGAAGGCGGTGACGAACAGTGCGATCTATATGGTGCTTACGCTGCTTATCCTCATTCCGTTTCCGATGCTTTTTGCGGTGCTGATCAACAGCAAGCTGATGTGGGGAAGGGAGTTTTTCAAGTCGTCCTTCTTTTTCCCTGCGCTGACCTCCGTTGTCGTAGCCGGCACGATCTTCCGGTTAATGTTCGGCGAGATGGAAGGCTCGCTGATCAACAGCATATTAGGCTGGTTCGGCATCGACCCCGTCAAATTTTTGAAAGGTCAGGTGACCGGCTTTATCGCATTGCTGGCCTTGGCTACCTGGCGGTGGACCGGAGTCAATATGCTGTATTTTTTGTCGGGCTTGAAGAACATTCCGGATGAATATTACGAGGCGGCCTCGATCGACGGCGCGTCATCCTTTCAGAAATTCACGAAAATCACCATGCCCTTGCTGAAGCCGACAACGATTTACGTGCTGACGATCAGCATTTATGCGGGCCTGGCCATGTTCATCGAGAGCATGATGCTGTGGAACGGCAACAATTCCCCTAAAAATATCGGCCTCACCATCGTCGGCTACTTGTACCGCCAAGGAATCGAGAAGAACAATCTGGGATATGCCGCCGCCGTCGGGATCGTGCTTCTTGCCATTACGATGATCATTAATCTGACGCAGCTCAAGCTGTCGGGCATGTTCAAGAAGGAGGATTGACCATGAGACGGGAAACGGTGATCAAGGTACTGCTCTTTCTTCTCTTCGCGGTTCTTTGCTTCCTGATTCTGGTGCCCTTTTATGCGGTGACGATTGCATCCTTCAAGCCTGGCGAGGATTTGATCCGTTATGGGCTGAATCTGAAATTCGATCTGTCTGTAATGAACTTCGATAATTTTGCCTATCTCTTTACCGGCGACCATTCCTATTTTATGTGGTTTTTCAACTCGCTGCTGTTGACGGTGGTTCAGGTAGCGTTAACTTTGATTGTCAGCGCGACGGTTGCCTATGGATTTGCCGCATATGATTTCGTTGGGAAAAACCTGCTGTTCGTTTGCGTGCTTCTGATCATGATGGTGCCGTTTGAAATTTTGCTGCTCCCTCTGTACACGCTGACGTATAACATCGGCCTCATGAATTCTTATTCGGCTATCGTGCTGCCCGGCATCGCCAGTGCGGCCACCATTTTCTTCTTCAGGCAGTACTTGCGCGGCGTCCCGAAAGAGATCATTGCCGCAGGCCGAGTCGACGGCGCTTCGGAGTACGGCATCTATATGCGGCTTATTCTCCCCGTCATGAAGCCTTCCTTCGCAGCAATGGCGATCCTGAACGGGATGAACAGCTGGAATAACTTCCTGTGGCCGTTCATGGTGCTCAGCGATGCGAATAAATATACGCTGCCAATCGGCTTGAAGACGCTGCTGACCCCATATGGCAACAATTATGACCTGCTGATCGTAGGCTCCTTTTTTTCCATCATCCCGATTTTTATTCTGTTTATTGCTTTCCAAAAATACTTCATCGACGGCATGACGGCGGGGGCGGTGAAGGGCTAAAGGGAGAGAAAAGACGGGGTTAAGTGCACATGGCCGTTGTCCAATTCGGCATACGTAGAGGGCACCCTTGCATCTTATCCGTCAAATCCTTTATGATACAAGGAAACCGAAGCTTACGCTTGCAGGTAGGATGAATGAGGTGATGGAAGATGCATCCGGTGACCCGGACACTGCTTTGGATTGGCGGCGCCTTGATCGTCATCGGGCTGCTGTGGCCGGTAATCGGCCGCTTTTTCGGGCGGCTGCCTGGCGATATCGTCGTGGATAAGCCGAATGTCAAAATTTATTTTCCGATCGTTACATGCCTGGTGATCAGCGTCGTTGGATCCTTGATTCTGTTTCTGATCCAGCAATTTCGCAAATAGGCGGACTTTCGGCACACACATTGAAAATATCCAAGAATAAGGATGGAAATGGATAAAAGATGATCCCTGTATCGTACAGGAATCATCTTTTTTAGTGCCTATTTGTATCGGTGAAGGTTGTAAATAGGTCTGTTCGCGTTCAGCAGCATACCAAAGAGGCTGCCCCGGGGTCTATGGACCTTTCGGACAGCCTCTTTGACTGGAAAGATGGAATCTCATCCATGCCGAATCGTAATTTCCGCACGGGGATCGAGGCCCCATACGATCGATTTAAATCGGGGCATCTCCAGTACGTGAACCCAATAAACAAGCTCTTCGGCTTGACGGGGAACAGGTAAGCGGTTCTCCTCCACATCTTCGCCTAAGACCGAGGTTCTCGGGTCATATCCCATCATGGCTTTGATGCCCTGCGCAATCTCCGCCGAGCTGGTGCATCGGATACGAATTTCCCGCTTCAAGGGAAGACGGGACGTTGTTAGCCGCCCGGTTTCCAGCGCCAAGAGGCAGGCGACTGCGGAATACATCGCCCGCTCCCAGCCTAGAAGCATCCCCGCCAGCGTTAACACCAGGAGGTTAGCCAGGATCTGAATATAGGGCAGCTTCAGATGGGCAAGCAGATACGACAGCTGCTGGGGCAGTTTGGGCATCTGCAGCGTATCCAGCACGACACCGTATCGAAGGCCGATGCCGATGCCGAGTCCGAGGAAAATGCCGCCGATGCCGGCGCTGCCGATCTTGCTGTCGACCAGCGACGGAATGGGAAAGAACAGTATCGAACAGATGGAAAACGTCAGCAGGCCGGCCGTAGCGATCAGTGCCCGCTCCCGGTCAGGCTGACGGTAAACAAGCAGCAGCAGGGGCAAGTTCAGCGTAAACAGGAACATGCCGGTATGAAGCCCCGTCAGATGCGCCGCAAGCGCAGATATTCCCGATACGCCGCCTGCAATGATGCCGCTTGGCACAAGAAACAGATCCAGGCCGAAGGCGGCGATCAGCCCGCCGATGATTGCCATGGCCAGCCGCCTTCCCGTGCCCTCCTTTTTGATTGCGCCCTGCACTTTGTTCATGGCCCTGTTCGGGACTTGAACCATAGGAAGTAACCCCTCCTTTATCCGCTGGCACTTTCATCCTTTAGCTTCGGTTTAACCGGTTTCTTCTCCTTGTAGTCTTTAAATTTAAAAATCTTATTCAGGAAGTTATACACATGCTTGGATTCTTTCGTCAGCAATGGCCCGAGAATCGCCAGGATCAGCACGTATAATGCGGCGAATGGCTGTATAAAGGCCGCAAGACCGCCGGCTTTTCCCATATTGGCGAGAATAATCGAGAATTCTCCGCGGGATACGATGGTCAGGCCGATATTCGAGGATGCTTTGGTTGATAATCCTGCGCTGCGGCCTGCAAGCATGCCCGCGATGAAGTTGCCGAGCAGGGTGATGACAACGGCGATCAATGACAGCCATACGGCTCCGCCAAGCTCGGAAGGTACAATCGTTAAACCGAAACTAAAGAAGAATAACGCACCGAAGAAATCCCGGAACGGCAGAATTAAATGCTCAATCCGTTCGCGATGCTCCGTTTCCGCCAGGACAAGCCCGACGAGCAGCGCACCGATGGCTTCCGCCACGTGAATGGTCTCGGCAAAGCCTGCAAGCAGAAATAATGCTGCAAATATAACCAGGGCAAACAATTCATTCGACCTGATATTAAGGACCTTATTCAGCAGAGGAACGGCTTTTCTGCCGACAATGATGACGAGCAGCATAAAGCCAAGTGCAATGACGGCTGACAGCAGCACGCCTCCGAGCGAGGAAGAGCCGCTTAGAACAAGACCGGACAGAATCGAAATATAGACGGCGAGGAACACGTCCTCGAACATAATGATGCCAAGAATCATTTCCGTCTCGGGATTTGCGGTTCTTCTCAGGTCCACCAGTACCTTGGCGACGATTGCGCTGGAGGATATCGTGGTAATCCCTGCAACGATGAGCGTCTCGGCGACTGGAAAGCCGGAGAATATCCCGATCATGAGCCCGAGCGTAAAGTTGATGGCAATATAAATGCTGCCGCCGATTACGATCGATTTGCCGGATTTAATGAGACGGCCGACGGAAAATTCCAGGCCGAGGTAGAACAATAGAAACAGCACGCCGATTCGGCCCATGAATTCAATGAGCTCGGCGCTCTCGATAAAGCGAAAATCCAAGTTGCCCCAGTGAAACGCATGCGGTCCTACCGCCATCCCCACCAAAATATAGAAGGGGACGACGGAAAACCGGAGTTTAGCGGATAACAGCCCCGCAAGGGCAATCAGGGCGATCGCCAGTCCGACTTCTAAAACCATATGATCCATTCATCAACCACGTCCGTTCATCAAGATTTGCTTAAATAACCGCTGCTGCTGACGCTCACCCACGACAACAAGGGTTGAATCGGGGGTAATGATCACGTCAGGGCCGGGATTGATTTGTTTGCTGTTTTTATCGACTGCTGCAATGACCGTAGCACCGGAGTGTTGACGGACGCCAAGATCGCCGATCGATTTGCCTGCACCATAATAATGGGGCTCGATGCGGTACCACTCGATAATCAGCTCATCGAGCGCCATGTCAATCGTCTCCAGCGCCTTCGGTTTATAGGTAAGACCGCCTACGATGGCAGCAATTTGGCGGGCCTCGTCATCATCCAATGAAATCATGGAGATGCTTTCCTCCGGATCGTCATATTCGTAATGGTACATTTCGCGGCGGCCGTCATCGTGAATAATGATGACCAGCTTATCTCCTCCACGCGTATCAATGACGAATTTTTTACCGATTCCGGGTAAATCTGTTTCACGAACATGCATAGGCTAACATCCTCCTGAAAAAAACATTCCGATAATTTTTATACATTCATTTTGCTGTAGGAAATAAAAAACGACTAGATATGAACAATAGCAAGTTTTTATGCGCAGCATGAAATAAACCTAGGGATTGTTGAATTTTAAACAATAGGCTGATTTTGCTTTATATTTATTGGGATTATGGCATGTTTAAAAGGAACGCGGTCCGTGTTAGACAGCGAATCGGGAAGGTTGGCTAACGTAAATCGATGTATACTTAATGGGGAATAGAACCATAAGTCTGAGCCGACGCGGTATAATCGGCCGATAAGGCAGACGGATTTTGGGAATACGCTGCATCAGGGCGGCCGATATCATTAAGAACACCGGCATGGAGCTGCCAGCGGCCTTAAGCTTGGAGAGAATTTGCGAATGTTTCAGAGCAGCGGCTTTAGGATGCATGCTGTGCTTGTAGACATACTTCTCATCCACAGTTTCATCGGTGTAATACTCTTGAACGGGAATGTAGAGAGCAAATGCCGTAATCAGCACAAGAATAAGCATCCAAATCATTTTTGCCGACTTCAAGAAACGTTCCACGGGGATTCCCTCCTTTCGACCCAAACTTTCTATAAGTAATCATAACATAAAAATAATCGTTCTCAAAACGAGAACGATTATTTTTATTTCAACACTTTTACAGATCAATTGAAGTTTTGCCTGTATCTTTAATAATTGGAGGATATAGGATTGGGACTGGCGGAAAGTAAGGACGCGGCCTTATTTCTCACGGAGTTTATCGTAATGATTCGTTTCAGGCTCCAAGTCCAAATCTTCCTCGTTTTCGTTTTCGAGCACGCCCAGGACGAGATCGTCCAGTTTGTCTGTAGCTGCTTGATCCGGACGGTCCGGTTCCGGAATCGGGTCCACGCCGGGAAATTTTCCGTCGTATTCAGGTTTCTCTTTGCTCATATCGGCCTCATTCCTTTCCGGCAATATTTTGGCACAAAGGGATCGGTTATATGTAACGATAAACCGCAAACCGGAAGGTGAAACGAAACTCATGATTATAATTCTTTTATATGAATCTTCTATATAGAATTATGCTAGAATGTTGAGGAATATTATCCCAGGAGGTCATTAAATTGAAGAAAAAAATTGGGTATGCCACGATAGCATTGATTCTGTTGTCCAGCACGGTTGCTTCCGCACATCCTGGAAGAACGGACGCCAGCGGCGGTCATCATTGCTGGACGAATTGCGAGCGCTGGGGGTTGTCGTATGGCGAATACCACTATCATAACGGAGGAGGCAGCTCCGGCAGCAAGTCTTCTTCCTCGAAGTCGACAACGCGCGCTTCGTCCAAGCCGCAACCCAAACCGCAACCGAAACCAAAGGCTCCAACCTATGCAAAGTCGGATATTAAGGTATACGTTAACGGGAGTCTCGTGAAATTCGGAAGCCATCCGCTGATTTATAATAATACCAATTTGGTGCCGCTTCGTGAAATTGCCGAGGGAATGGGAGCCAAGGTTAACTGGAACAAGGAAGCCGGAGCGATTGGCGTCCAACGGGGAACCCATAAAGTGACTTTGACCATCGGAAGCCGGACCGTATTCTATAACGGCAAGTCGGAATCCATAGCGGTCGCTCCCAAAGTTATCGATGGAGTGACTTATGTTCCGCTTCAGGTATTTGCCAGAGGTCTTGGTTCCAATGTATCTTACAGTGCCCGCGACGGGATTGTAAAAATCACATATTAACCGCATCTCCACTTGAGTTCCTGTAATTTGATGCTCATGAAACGGCATAGCGGAGATAAGCTATAATACAATGGATGGAATATTGGTGAAAGGAGGGGATCGTTCGCTTGAGTTTTTTCGATAAATTCAAGGCCGGCGTGTCCGATGCCGGAAACAAAGCGAAGATTTTAGTCGAAGTGAATAAATTAAAGCTGCAGAACAGCGGCAAGAAGAGCGATATCAATGAGCAGCTTCTTGAAATCGGCAAGGTCGTATATGGGGTTGCCGAAGCGGGACAGTGGCCCCCCGACCGGGAGAGCATCCAAAGCTATGTGGCCAAAATCCAAGAGCTGAAATTCGAAATCGAGCAAAATCAGCTGCAGATTGCGAATCTTACGGATGAAAAAGTATGCCGAAGCTGCGGGAACAACTCGCCTATTAACGCCAAGTTCTGCTCTCACTGCGGCAAGACTTTCGAGGTGATTCAAGTCGGCGAGGATCAGTCCGCTGATCATCTCCCGCTGCTGGAGCAGCCCGGGAGCGAGGACGAAAGAAAATAAGGAAGCCCGCTCACTTTCGATGTTCTGTCGGAGAAGGGCCGGTCAGCTTCTAGAACGGCTTGTAAAAATAGCCAGGGTCCAAATATCAAGGCGGTCCTGGCTATTTGGCTTGTTTTCAGGTTCTTTCAGGTTGGACGTTTTTATTTGATACCCTCGATTGCCGTTCCTGACGATACGACTTGCGTATCG
>k87-645970_pt1 | contig 11965 bp, 11 predicted proteins | sample MGYA00084031_6733416 | MGnify analysis MGYA00084031
CCAACATTAGAAATCATGAGCGTCGAAGAATTGGAAGAAGTGGTCGATGAAGTGAACGTTTTTGCTCGCGTATCACCTGAACATAAATTAAAAATTGTACATGCACTGCAAAATAAAGGCCATATTGTAGCGATGACAGGAGATGGTGTAAACGATGCACCAGCAATTAAATCAGCAGATATTGGAATTGCAATGGGAATGAGCGGAACAGATGTGGCAAAAGAAGCATCTTCATTAGTGTTGCTCGATGATAATTTTGCTACTATTAAAGCAGCTATACAAGAAGGAAGAAATATATATGAGAATATTCGGAAATTCATCCGTTATTTATTGGCTTCTAATGTAGGAGAAATATTAGTGATGTTATTTGCTATGATCTTGGCATTACCGTTACCATTAGTACCTGTTCAAATTTTATGGGTGAATTTAGTTACGGATGGACTACCAGCTATGGCGTTAGGTTTGGATCAACCAGAAGAAGATGTCATGAAACGAAAACCCCGGGATCCGAAAGAAGGAGTTTTTGCAAGAGGACTTGGGTGGAAAGTGGTATCAAGAGGATTTTTAATAGGAATTAGCACATTAATAGCATTTTTAGTTAGTTATCATCAACATCCCGACAACTTACCATACGCTCAAACGGTAGCATTCGCTACATTAGTATTAGCACAACTCATCCATGTTTATGATTGTCGAAGCGAGATTTCTATTTTTTCAAGAAATCCTTTTGGCAATCCGTACTTAACATGGGCAGTCCTTTCATCGTTATTATTAATGCTTGTAGTTATATATTATCCACCATTGCAGCCAGTTTTCCATACCGTTCCAATAGAAGTAAGAGATTGGCTATTGATCGGTGCAATGGCTTCCATCCCAACATTTTTATTGGCTGGTTCATTTTTAATAAGAAAATAGATGGTAAATATGTTATAATGGAAAAGGTAATAGAGGTGCTCTATTACCTTTTTTGTATGAGATAGTTTAGCAATCCAAAGTATATAATTTGAGATGGATTGGAAGTGGAATAATGATTTATAGTATGACAGGATTTGGAAGAAGTAAAAAAATGGTTGATGACACAACTGTAACAGTTGAAATGAAAACGGTGAATCATCGATTTAGTGAGTATCATATTCGTATTCCTCGTCCATTATTATATTTGGAAGATCGTATTAAAAAGCAAGTAAATCCATACATATCTAGAGGACGCATTGAAATTTTTGTTATGATTGAAGGAAATAATCTTCTGAAGCGTCGATTAAATGTTGACTGGACATTAATAGATGAGTATTATCATTTCATAGAAGATTTAAAAGAAAAATATCATATCAATAAGGACCACGAACTTTCTCATTTTCTAATGAAGGAAGATTTAATACATATCGAAGAAGTTGAAGAGGAAAATAAAGAGTTAGAATCTGTCATTCTTCAAGCTGTTGATGAAGCAGCTAAACATCTTTATGAAATGAGAAAAGTTGAAGGGGAAATATTAGAAAAAGATTTATATAACCATTTGAGAAAAATGGAAAATTTAACAACTGAGCTGGAACAATATGCTCCTAAAGTTGTTGAAATATATCGGGAACGTCTATTAAAAAAGATGGAAGAATACGTTCAATCAATGTTTGATGAATCAAGAATATTAACGGAAGTAGCCATATTTGCAGACCGTTCCGATATTACGGAAGAAATCACAAGATTAAAAAGTCATATCCAACAGTTTGAAACAATTCTTCAAGAGAATGGACCAGTCGGAAGAAAACTAGATTTTCTTTTACAAGAGATGAATCGAGAAGTTAACACTGTTGGTTCGAAAGGAAATGATTCCAACATTGCAAAACTTGTTGTAGAAATGAAAAGCAATCTTGAAAAAATGAGAGAACAAGTACAAAATGTGGAATAAATATCGTTTAATTGTTTTTATTACAGGTGAAAATAATTCAATGGCGAACGGAGGACCCTTATGGGAATTTCATTAATTAATATCGGTTTTGGTAATATCGTTTCTGCCAACCGAATTATTTCAATTGTTAGTCCGGAATCGGCTCCGATTAAAAGGCTGATCCAAGATGCGAGAGACCGTGGGACATTAATTGATGCAACTTATGGAAGAAGGACAAGAGCAGTTATTATTATGGATAGCGATCATGTCATATTATCGGCTGTTCAACCAGAAACTGTTGCACAACGTTTAGATAAAGAATCACTAGAAGGGTAGGTTTAATAAAATATGGAACATGAAAAAGGGCTTCTCATCGTTCTTTCCGGGCCATCAGGAGTAGGGAAAGGTACGGTTAGAAAGAAAATATTTTCCCAACCTGATGTCAATTTTGAATATTCCATTTCTGTTACAACCCGAAAACCACGAGAAGGGGAAGTTGACGGAGTAGACTATTTTTTCAAAACACGGGAAGAATTTGAGAAGATGATCCAAAACGATGAACTGTTAGAATATGCAGAATATGTAGGGAATTACTACGGAACTCCTATTGATTACGTTCAAAAAACGTTGAACGAAGGGAAAGATGTGTTTTTAGAAATAGAAGTAAAAGGAGCCAAACAAGTTCGGGAAAAATTTCCTGATGGATTGTTTATCTTTTTAGCTCCTCCGAGCCTATCTGAATTACAACAACGAATTGTTTCTAGAGGAACAGAATCAAAAGAATTAATTCTAAATCGTATGGATGAGGCAAGAAAAGAAATTGAAATGATGGAATTATATGATTATGTGGTAGAAAACGACGAAGTGGACAAAGCATGTGAGCGCATAAAAGCAATTGTCGTGGCTGAACATTGCCGAAGACATCGTGTCGAAAAAAGATATAAAAAGCTATTGGAGGATGAGTAATATGTTATATCCATCTATCGATGAATTATTAAACAAAATTGATTCTAAATATTCATTAGTAACGATTGCAGCTAAACGTGCTCGTCAATTACAAGAAGAAGAAAAACCTCTATTGGAGAAATATGTTTCCAAAAAAAATGTAGGGAAATCTTTGGAAGAGATTTATTCAGGTAAATTAACTATTACTACAAAAGATCTTCGTTTACAGAAAAAAGAGGAAAATCATGAAGAATAACAACCGTTTCGGTTGTTTTTTCTTTTTCCTGATATATTGACCACGTCTTTTTAATGCAATATTCGAGTTTTTCCTTCATAATAATATTGAATCATTTGACAAGAACTAAGGGGATGATGACCGATGAAAGAAAAACATATTTTGTTATGTGTGACTGGAGGTATTGCTGTATATAAAGCAGTAGCACTTACCAGTAAATTAGTTCAATCAGGTTTTCATGTGAAAGTAATTATGACGGAAAGTGCAATGAAATTTGTTACTCCTCTTTCCTTTCAATCAATTTCGAGAAACGAAGTTTACATAGATACATTTGATGAAAAAAATCCGAGTGTTATTTCTCATATCGATTTAGCAGATTGGGCAGATTTAGTCATTGTTGCTCCTGCAACAGCAAACGTAATTGGGAAAATGGCAAATGGAATTGCCGATGATATGGTTACAACAACGCTTTTGGCAACAACAGCACCTGTTTGGTGTGCACCAGCGATGAATGTTCATATGTATGATCATCCGGCCGTTAAACAAAATATCGATACTTTATATCAAAGAGGTGTACGTTTCATTGAACCAAGTGAAGGCTACTTAGCTTGTGGATATGTAGGAAAAGGAAGATTAGAAGAGCCGGAAAAAATTGTGCAGCTTGTAAAAGATTATTTTCAACGGAAAAACGAACATTGGTTGGAAGGTAAAAGAATTGTAATAACAGCAGGCCCAACGAGAGAAAAAATAGACCCTGTTCGTTACATAACTAATTTTTCTACTGGCAAAATGGGATATGCGATTGCAGAAGTTGCAAATAATTTAGGGGCCAATGTAACACTGATTTCTGGGCCGGTTCAATTAGAACCACCTAAACAAGTAGAAACCATTTACGTGGAAAGTGCTGAAGATATGTTTCAAGCTGTGATGAAACAATATGATAATGCGGATATTGTCATCAAAACAGCGGCGGTAGCAGATTATCGACCTAAACAAGTGTTTCAGCAAAAGATGAAAAAGAACGATGAGGATGCTGTTATTACATTGGAGAGAACAAAAGATATTTTATTTGAACTTGGTAAAAGAAAAAAGGATCAAGTTTTAGTAGGATTTGCGGCGGAAACGAACAACGTTGAAGAATATGCACGCAAGAAATTGGAAAAGAAAAATGCAGATATGATTATTGCAAATGACGTGACAAAAGTAGGTGCAGGATTTGGTTCTGAAACCAATATTGTTACCATTTTTAAACGAAACGGGGAAAAAATAGAGTTGCCGCAAATGTCAAAAAAGGATGTTGCTTACGAAATTTTGAAAGAAATTCATAAATGGATGGATCGGTCATGAACAATATTGCATCTGTTATTGTAGACGTTCCGACTTTTCCAACTGATAAGCCGTTTGACTATTTAATACCAGAACGTTGGATAGGAATCATTCAACAGGGAATGCGAGTCATTGTCCCTTTTGGCAATCGGCAAGTATTAGGATTCGTTCAAGAATTAAAGAGTGAATCTTCTTTTCATGAATTAAAAGAAATTATTGAACCGATGGAATTGAGTCCGTCATTAAACGATGAATTGTTGCAATTAGGGGACATATTAACTAGAGATACGCTATGTTTTAAAATTGCTGCATATCAAGCAATGTTACCAGCAGCATTAAAAGCAAAATATAAAAAGTTAGTAAGAAAAACATCAAATTTAGAAGATGATAGTTTATCAAAAGAAATGAAAGATTTATTCCATCAACAGGAGACGGTTGAATGGGATCGATGTATTCAAATTCTATCTCCTAAAACTATTTATGACGCTGTACAACAAGGATGGCTCGAAATAACTTACGATATTCGTGACAAAGTAAACAGAAAAAAAGTGAAATTCATCCAACCGGCAGTTCCGATTGATGTGCTAAAGAAGGAAGAAGAGAATATAGCCAAAACGGCAAAAAAACAAAAAAAAATTATTCAATATTTTCTAAAACGATACGAAACAATTGAATGGTCGACTCTGTTGAAAGAATTAGAGATAACAAGAAGCACGATTCAACCATTATTAAATAGAGGGTTATTTCAAATTTTTGATCAAGAAGTTTATCGTGATCCTTATAATCATCAAAAATTTAAGCAAACAAAACATTTACCATTAACAGATGAACAGCAAAAAGTTATAACACCTATTCATCAGGCGATTTTCGAAGAGAGGCATGAAGTGTTTTTATTATTCGGGGTAACAGGAAGTGGAAAAACAGAAGTATATTTACAATCTATTCAAAAAGTACTGGATCAAGGGAAAGAAGCGATTGTATTAGTTCCAGAAATTTCATTGACACCACAAATGGTACAAAGATTTAAAGGAAGATTTGGGAATTTAGTAGCTGTTCTCCATAGTGGGCTTTCAGTCGGTGAGAAATATGATGAATGGAGAAAAATTCAAAGAAAAGAAGTAAAAGTAGTAGTTGGTGCGAGATCAGCCATTTTTGCTCCATTTGAAAATTTAGGCATTATTATCATTGATGAAGAACACGAAACAAGCTATAAACAAGAAGAAAACCCTCGATATCATGCAAGAAATATCGCCATTGAAAGAGGAAAATTTCATCATTGTCCTGTCGTTCTTGGCAGCGCAACACCGTCATTAGAATCATTTGCCAGAGCGAAAAAAGGTGTATATCACTTATTGACGTTATCTCACAGGATGAATAAACAGTCACTTCCCTCCGTAGAAATTGTTGATATGCGAGAGGAATTACGAAACGGCAATCGTACGATGTTTTCCACATTACTGATTGAAAAAATGAAAGATCGATTGGAAAAAAAAGAACAAATTGTCTTGTTTTTAAATAAAAGAGGACATTCATCTTTTATCATGTGTAGAAATTGCGGGTTAGTTGCCAATTGTCCTAACTGTGAAATCTCCTTAACGTACCATCGCGTAACAGAACAACTGAAATGCCATTACTGTGGGTATGAAGCTATAGTGCCGACAAAATGCCCAGATTGCGGTAGTACACATATACGCTATTTTGGGACAGGTACACAAAAAGTGGAAGAACAGTTGCAAAAATTGTTACCGGAAGCAAGAATTATTCGAATGGATGTAGATACTACATCAAGGAAGGGAGCCCATGAAAAATTACTAGCTGCTTTTGGAGAAGGAAAAGCGGATATTTTACTTGGAACGCAAATGATTGCTAAAGGGTTAGACTTTCCGAATATCACTCTAGTAGGTGTGTTGTCTGCTGATACTATGCTACATTTACCTGACTTTCGTTCTTCAGAAAAAACATTTCAGCTATTAACCCAAGTAAGTGGACGAGCAGGGAGACATCATTTGGAAGGTGAGGTTATCATCCAAACGTATACTCCTAACCATTATAGTATTGTCCTAGCTGGTGAGCAAAACTACGAACAATTTTACTTGCAAGAAATGAAATTGAGAAAAATTGGTCAATATCCTCCTTTTTACTATTTAGTGTTAATCAATATAGCTCATATCGATCTATTAAAAGTTGTTAATATTGCGGAAAAAATTAGCCGTTTTTTACAAAACTCTTTATCAAAAGATTCTATTTTATTAGGACCTACTGCATCACCAATCGCCCGAATAAACAATAGATATCGCTATCAAGTTTTGATAAAATACAAACGTGAATCACATTTACTTGAAACTTTAAGAAAAATCATCCACCATTATGAAATCGAGAAAAAAGATAAAAATTTATCTATTTCGATAGATTTAAATCCTTTTTCTTTCATGTAAAAAGAGAGGAAGTGAATTTGTGATTTTAAATATAGTATTACATCCTGCTGATATATTAAATAAAAAAACAAAAAAGGTGGAGGCTTTTGATTCCTCATTACATCAATTGTTAGACGATATGTATGAAACAATGGTTCATGCAGACGGAGTTGGGTTAGCAGCTCCACAAATCGGAATTGACCAACAAATTGCGATTGTAGAAACTGGTGAAGAGAACGGACGATTAGAAATGATTAATCCTGAAATCGTATATTCTGAAGGTGAAGAAATAGGAATCGAGGGCTGTTTAAGTATTCCAAATGTTTATGGTGACGTTATTCGCTCTTATAAAATTCGATTGCGCGCCCAAGATCGATTTGGAGAAGAATTTGAAATGGAAGCAGAAGGCTTTTTCGCACGAGCTATTCAACATGAAATTGATCATCTTCATGGGATTTTGTTTACTTCTAAAGCAAAAAGGTTTTATACAGAAGAAGAACTGGAAAGGATGACGGAAGATTGACAAAAATAGTTTTCATGGGAACTCCTGCATTTTCAGTTCCAATATTACAACAGCTAATTGATGATGGCTATGAAATTATTCAGGTTGTTACACAACCAGATCGACCAGTAGGAAGAAAAAAAGTTTTAACTCCTCCACCGGTAAAGGTAGAAGCGGAAAAACACAATATTCCTGTTTTCCAACCTGAAAAAATTAGAGAAAAAGAGCAATATGAAAAAATATTATCATTAGAGCCGGATTTGATTGTTACAGCTGCTTTTGGACAAATATTACCTAAGGAATTGCTAGATGGACCAAAATATGGTTGTATTAATGTTCATGCATCATTACTCCCTGAATTAAGAGGGGGTGCACCAATTCATTATGCGATATTACAAGGTAAGAAAAAAACAGGTGTCACCATCATGTATATGGTGGAAAAATTAGATGCGGGTGACATGATCAGTCAAGTTGAAGTTGAAATAGATGAGAGAGACCATGTAGGGACATTACACGATAAGTTAAGTGCAGCTGGAGCTAAATTATTGAGTGAAACAATTCCTAAATTATTAAATGGAGATATTACTCCCATCAAGCAAAACGATGATGAAGCGACATTCGCCTATAACATAAAACGTGAACAAGAAAAAATTGATTGGGGCCGTTCTGGAGTAGACATTTATAACCATATCCGAGGACTTCATCCTTGGCCAGTGGCTTATACTACTTTCCAAGGTAGTGTTTTAAAAGTTTGGTGGGGTGAAAAAATAAGCATTAAGTCTGACAAACAGCCTGGAACGATTATTAAAGTAGAAAAGGATGGATTAATTGTTCAGACAGGTGATGATGTTTCTATTAAAATCACTGAATTACAACCTGCTGGAAAAAAGAGAATGTCAGCGGAACAATTTTTAAGAGGAATCAACGTAGATCGATTAGTTGGTACCGTCTTGGGGGATTAAGATGAAAAAAAACGCGCGTGAGATTGCATTGGAACTTTTAGAGTCTATCGAAAAACAACAAGCATATAGCAATTTATTATTAAATAATGCGATAAAAAAATATCATCTTGAAAAGGCGGATGCGAGATTATTAACAGAACTCACATATGGAACCCTACAAAGGAAAATGACATTAGATTATTACCTGAAATCATTTTTAAGGAAAGGTAAAATTGACCTTTGGGTTCGTCAATTGCTAAGACTCTCACTATACCAAATGGTCTATTTAACGAAAATTCCAGATCGGGCAGTAATTCATGAAGCTGTAAATATTGCGAAAAAGAGAGGACATAAAGGAATTGCTTCTTTCGTAAATGGTGTGCTACGTAGCATTCAACGAGAAGGTATTCCATCTTTGGATGAAATTAAGGATGATTTAGAACGAATTTCCATTGAAACAAGTCATCCACTATGGCTCGTAAAACGATGGGTTCGTCAATTTGGAGTTGAAAAAGCAAGAGAAATTTGTGAAGAAAATTTACGCACACCTGTTCAAACGGGGCGTGTAAATGAATATTTAACAGATGTGGAAGAAGTTATTTCTATATTAAATGAAGAAGGATTTGAAGTAAAAAGAAGTGAAATTATTCCTTCTGCCATTAAATGTTTAAGAGGAAATTTAGCAAACTCTAACGCTTTCAAAAATGGATTATTAACCATCCAAGATGAAAGTTCCATGCTCGTTGGATATGTTCTATCTCCAGAGAAAGGTGAACATATTTTAGACTGTTGTGCAGCACCTGGAGGAAAATCTACCCATATTGGTGAACTATTAAAAAATACAGGTTCTGTGACTTCTTTAGACTTACATGAACATAAAGTAAAGTTAATAAAAGAAAATGCAGAACGATTAAAACTTTCAAATATTAAACCACGTGTATTGGACAGTAGGGAAGCATCTAAAGTTTTTGAAAGTGAATCATTTGATAAAGTCCTTGTAGATGCTCCGTGTTCCGGATTAGGTGTCATTCGGAGAAAGCCAGATATTAAATATGTAAAAACAGAAGAAGATGTATATGCATTAACTTCTGTACAGCTTCAACTGTTAGATGAAGCATCCAAACTCGTGAAAAAGGGCGGATGGTTAGTTTATAGTACGTGTTCCATTGACCATGATGAAAATGAACAAGTTTCTAAAAAGTTTTTAGAAAGTCATCCTGATTTTCAAGCTGATATAGAGATCATCAACCGTGTTCCTAAACTCGTTCAGCCGTTTGTTCAAAACCATATGATTCAAATATTACCTCAAGACTTAGGAAGCGATGGATTTTTTATCGCATGTTTTAGAAAGAAGGTGTCATCATGACCAAATCAACATTAGAAGGAAAAGAAGTTCAGCTTAAATCGCTTTATTCTCTGCAGTTAGAAGAATTAAGAGAATGGGTAGAAAAAGAAGGAGAAAAAAAGTATCGTGCCGACCAAATTTTTGAATGGTTATATAAAAAGAGGGTCGATTCCATTGAGGAAATGACGAATTTACCAAAAGGCTTCCGAGAAAAATTAAAGGAACGATTTACATTATCTCCTTTAAAGACGATTGTAAAGCAAACATCAAAGGATGGAACAATTAAATTTCTATTTGAACTTTCGGATGGCTATTCGATTGAAACTGTATTAATGAGACATGAGTATGGAAATTCTGTTTGTGTGACAACACAAGTCGGCTGCAGAATTGGTTGTACGTTTTGCGCTTCAACATTAGGCGGTTTAAAGCGAAATTTAGAGGCAGGAGAAATCGTCTCACAAGTACTTAAAGTGCAAAAAGTATTGGACGAAACGAATGAAAGAGTTAGCCAAATAGTTGTCATGGGAATTGGTGAACCATTTGATAACTATGAAGGACTCCTATCATTTTTAAAGATTGTCAATCACGAAAAAGGATTGAATATTGGTGCAAGACATATTACTGTATCAACAAGTGGAATCATTCCGAAAATTTATAAATTCGCTGATGAGAAACTTCAAATTAATTTTGCTGTTTCATTACATGCACCAAATAATGAGCTTCGCAGTAAATTGATGCCGATAAATCGTGCATATAAGCTGCCTGATTTAATGGAAGCGATCAAGTATTATATCGAAAAAACCGGTCGAAGAGTGACGCTGGAGTATGGTCTTTTTGGCGGAGTAAACGATCAAGTGGAACATGCGGAAGAATTAGCTTCTTTGATTAAAGGTTATAAAGTTCATGTGAATTTAATTCCAGTTAACTACGTGCCTGAACGAAATTATGTAAGAACCCCTAGAGAACAGATTTTCTTATTTGAAAAGACCTTAAAAAATCGTGGCATTAATGTTACGATAAGACGTGAACAAGGACATGATATTGACGCGGCTTGTGGGCAACTCCGTGCGAAGGAGCGGAAAGAAGAAGCGAGGTGAATGGGATGAAGGCTGTATTTTTATCTGACCGTGGGAAAATTAGAACTCACAACGAAGATAACGGTGGCGTATTGGTCAATCAAGCGGGTATATATTTAGCATTTGTTGCAGACGGTATGGGTGGACATCGAGCGGGGGACGTTGCTAGCTCGCTTACTTTAAAAAAATTAAAAGAATATTGGGATGATACTGATTCATTTTCAACTCCTGAAAGTATCGAAGAATGGTTTATAGAACATATAAACAGGCTAAATCAATATATTTTTGAAGAGGCAGGAAAGAATCCAGAGTGTCAAGGAATGGGAACAACGATCGTAGCAGCTATTGTAACCGAACAATTTGCTACGATTGCCAATGTTGGTGATAGTCGTTGTTATATATTAAACGACGAGGGATTTAAACAATTGACGGAAGATCATTCATTAGTAAATGAACTGGTAAAGACTGGACAAATTTCTAAAGAGGATGCCGAAAACCATCCTCGGAAAAACGTCCTTCTTAGAGCTTTAGGAACTGAACCGTCGGTAGAAATTGATATAAAAACAATCACTTTTGAAGAAGGTAACTATTTATTATTATGTTCTGACGGACTTTCTAATAAATTATCGAACCAAGAAATGGAACAAATATTGTTAAAAGACTGCCCCATTAATGAAAAAGCTCAAGAAATGATAGACTTGGCCAACCAATATGGGGGAGAGGATAATATTACGTTAATTATTCTTGAGTTTAATAATGGCACTAAGGCTGGGTGAATAAAATGTTAATAGGAAAACGAATAAGCGGACGCTATAAGATCATAAATCTTATTGGCGGCGGCGGTATGGCAAATGTATATTTAGCCCGTGATATGATTTTAGAACGGGATGTGGCGATCAAAATATTAAGATTAGATTTCTCTAACGATGAAGAATTTATTCGTCGTTTTCGCCGTGAAGCTCAGTCAGCAACAAGTTTGGCTCATCCTAACATCGTAAACATATATGATGTGGGGGAAGAAGAAGATATCTATTACATAGTCATGGAATATGTGGAAGGATTGACGTTAAAGCAATACATTCAAAATCATTCGCCTCTAAAAGTACAAAAGGCGCTGGACATTATGAAACAATTAACGTCAGCAATTGCACTTGCCCATCAAAATCATATCATTCATCGTGATATCAAGCCACAAAATATATTAGTAGATAAAAATGAAAATGTAAAAATTACTGATTTTGGTATTGCTACTGCTTTAAGTGCAACAACTATTACTCATACGAATTCGGTTCTAGGTTC
>k87-841771_pt1 | contig 11965 bp, 11 predicted proteins | sample MGYA00084031_6733416 | MGnify analysis MGYA00084031
CAAACAGAAATCCATATCGTGTTGGAACGGTTAGGGTTTCCAGTGATATCGCTTGATGATATGGAAGCAATGTTTTCCGATATTTCTTTAGATAAATATTCGCTTCGCGTCGACGCTGGGGCACAATCGCTTTCCTTTTTGGCGTTGTTTGCCGCTTATTTGCAAAAACGGCAAATGCCGTTTACTGCGGTGCGCGGAACGATCGGGATGGATCCTATCGGTACGCTGGCAGAAACAGGGCATCTCTCATTCTCGCTTGCGTCATCGTATGACGTGATGGCGGATGTGGCGAAATGGGCCAAAAATAATATGCCGCACGTTAAAACGGTCATCGTCCGCGGTGAGCCGTATCATAACGGCGGGGCGAACGCCGTTCAAGAATTAGCGTTTGCGTTTGCGACAGCGGTCGAATATATCAATGCGTGTTTAGATAGAGGATTGGCGATCGATGATGTCGCGTCGCAAATCCAATTTTCGTTTGCGGTTGGTTCGAACTTTTTTATGGAAATTGCAAAGCTTCGCGCGGCAAGGCTTGTGTGGGCGAACATTGTGCAGGCGTTCGGCGGCAGCGAGTCAGCGCAAAAAATCGCGATGCATGCGCGCACATCTTATTTTACGAAAACGATTTACGATCCGTATGTCAACATGCTGCGCGCGGCGGCGGAAGCGTTTGCCGCGACGATCGGCGGCGCCGATAGCCTCCACGTTTCTCCATTTGATGAGGCGATCGGACCAGCTGATGAATTTTCACGGAGAATCGCCCGCAACACACAGTTGATTTTGTTGGAAGAAGCGCATATCGCGAATGTCATTGACCCAGCCGGCGGTTCGTACTATGTGGAAACGTTGACGGCGCAAGTAGCGGAGAAAACGTGGAAGCTGTTCCAGGAAATCGAAGGAAAGGGCGGCATTGTGAAAGCGCTTCAAGACGGATTTGTGCAAGCGGAAGTGGAAAATATCGCCAAACAGCGAAAAGATAATGTAAAAAAGCGAAAAGAAAAAATCGTCGGAACGAATTTTTATGCCAACTTAGCGGAAGCGCCTATACAAAAAGCGAACGAAGGCAGCGAAAAAGCCTTCCCATTTTCAAAGGTTGACGAAGAAAATGTCGCCCAGCTGCAAGCGGGATTCCGGGAAAACCGCTGGATCGAAACAGCGATTTTTATGGCAGTTCGCCGAGCAACCGCTCAGGAAATCGAAGCAGCATTAAAAGCAGACGAAGCGTCTATAAATGTTAAACCGATTCAACAATGGCGCCTTGCCGAATCGTTTGAACAGCTGCGCAAAGCTACGGAAGTTCATTTGGAAAAACATGGAGCACGCCCGACGGTGCATTTGATTAACATTGGCTCGATTCCAAACTATAAAACACGCGCTGATTTTATCACCGGCTTTTTTGAAGCCGGCGGCGTGGCTGTGGCTAAAAGCGAAGGATATCATACCGCGGAGGAAGCGGTGTCCGGAGCTCTGGAAGCAAACGGTACGCATTATATTATTTGCGGCTCGGATGAAAGCTACACGGATATGGTTCCAGCGATCGCGAAAGCGTTCAAACAGGCAAAGCCGAATGCCAAGCTGTATGTCGCTGGAAAACAGCCGGCGGATGTCGAACAGACTTTCATCGAGGCTGGGGTCGATGGATTTATCCATATCGGTTCTAATTGTTATGAAACGATTGTCTCGTTCATGAAAGAGATGGGGGTGGCCCTTGATGAGTAGAAAAATCGATTTTGCGAACGTTTCGTTGTGCATGCCGGAAAAAACGGTGGATGAACAGCAATGGAAGCGGGCGATCGAAGAAAAGGTGCGCGCGTCGATCGATGACTTGCTGTTTCAAACAAATGAGCACATCGCCATTCAACCGCTTTATACGAAAAAAGATATCGAAGGTTTTGACTTTCTTGATTATATGCCGGGAATCCCTCCGTATTTGCGCGGCCCGTATCCGTCGATGTATGTGAATCGACCGTGGACGATCCGGCAATACGCAGGATTTTCGACGGCGGAAGAAAGCAATGCGTTTTACCGCCGCAATTTGGCGATGGGGCAAAAGGGACTGTCCGTCGCCTTTGACCTTGCGACCCACCGCGGCTATGATTCCGACCATCCGCGCGTCGTCGGCGACGTCGGCAAAGCGGGGGTGGCAATCGATTCAGTGTTGGATATGAAAATTTTGTTTGATGGCATTCCGCTTGACCAAATGTCGGTGTCGATGACGATGAACGGCGCGGTGCTACCGATTATGGCGTTTTACATCGTCACGGCGGAAGAGCAAGGTGTCACGCAAGACAAACTTTCCGGTACGATTCAAAACGATATTTTAAAAGAATATATGGTGCGCAACACGTATATTTACCCGCCGGAAACGTCGATGCGCATTATTGCGGATATTTTTGAGTATACGTCCAAATATATGCCAAAGTTCAACAGCATCAGCATTTCCGGCTACCATATGCAAGAAGCGGGGGCGCCGGCCGATATCGAATTGGCGTATACGCTCGCTGACGGATTGGAATACGTTCGCACAGGATTAAAGGCGGGAATCGACATTGACTCGTTCGCGCCGAGATTATCGTTTTTCTGGGCGATCGGCATGAACTATTTCATGGAAGTCGCGAAGCTGCGCGCAGCGCGCATCATGTGGGCGAAAATGATGAAAACGTTCAACCCGAAAAACCCGAAATCGCTCGCATTGCGGACACATTCGCAAACATCGGGGTGGAGCTTGACCGAACAGGACCCGTTTAACAATGTCGTGCGCACGTTGATCGAAGCGCATGCCGCTGCGCTTGGTCATACGCAGTCGCTCCACACGAACGCGCTTGATGAAGCGATTGCGCTGCCAACCGATTTTTCGGCGCGCATCGCCCGCAATACGCAGCTTTACTTGCAAGATGAAACAGGGATTTGCAACGTCATTGACCCGTGGGCTGGCTCCTATTACGTCGAGACGTTAACGAACGAATTAATGAACCGCGCGTGGAAGCATATTGAAGAAATCGAAAGCCTTGGCGGCATGGCGAAAGCAATTGAAACAGGGATTCCGAAAATGCGCATCGAGGAAGCGGCGGCAAGACGGCAAGCGAGAATCGATTCCGGCGTGGAAACGATCATCGGCGTTAACAAATATCGTCCGGAAAAAGAAGAGCCAATCGAAATTTTGGAAGTTGACAATACGGCGGTGCGGATGCGCCAGATCGAAAGATTAAAACAGCTGCGCGCCTCGCGCGATGAGCAAAAAGTGCAAGAAGCGCTCGACGCGATTACGAGAGCGACGGAAACGGGAGAAGGAAACTTGCTTGAATTGGCCGTGCAGGCGGCGCGCGCCCGCGCGACATTAGGCGAAATTTCGTATGCGATTGAAAAAGTAGCAAAGCGCCATAAAGCGGTAATCCGCTCGATTAGCGGCGTGTACAGTTCCGAATTCCAAAACGAAGAACAATTTAAACGTGTCAAAAAAATGACCGATGAATTTTATGAGTTGGAAGGGCGCCGCCCGCGGATTATGATCGCGAAAATGGGTCAGGACGGCCATGACCGCGGGGCGAAAGTGATCGCGACAGCGTTTGCCGATTTAGGCTTTGACGTCGACATCGGCCCGCTGTTTCAGACACCGGAAGAAACGGCGCGCCAAGCGGTCGAAAACGACGTCCATGTCGTTGGCATTAGCTCGCTCGCCGGCGGGCATAAAACGTTGCTGCCGCAGTTGATGGAAGAGTTGCGCAAGCTTGGCCGTGAAGATATTATCGTCGTTGTCGGAGGCGTCATTCCGCCGCAAGATTATGAGTTTTTATACCGACACGGCGCATCTGCCATTTTCGGGCCGGGAACCGTTATTCCAGCTGCTGCCGAAAAAGTGCTTGAAGAAATTTATAAACGTCTCGGTTACGAGGAAGTGAGCCAATGAACGATGAACGAACACATCGCCCCGAATGGGTGGAAAAAGAGAGGGAAAGTGAGTTCGCGACCGCTTATGTGAAAGCTGCCGCATCCGCTTCGCCAAAACGTTGGGTGAAGCGGAAAGAGCGGTCAGTGAAAGAATATGTCGAAGGCGTGTTAAACAATGACCGCACGATTTTGGCGCAGGCGATTACGCTTGTTGAAAGCAATGCGGCAAAGCATATGGACATCGCCCAGCAAGTATTAAACGAGCTGCTTCCGCATGTCGGAAAGTCGGTCCGCATCGGCATCACCGGCGTGCCGGGAGCAGGGAAGAGCACGTTTATTGAAGCGTTCGGCACGTTTTTATGCGAACGAGGGCACCGCGTTGCCGTCTTAGCCGTCGATCCGAGCAGCTCGTTGACGGGCGGCAGCATTCTCGGGGATAAAACGCGGATGGAAACGCTAGCCCGCCATCCGCGCGCCTTTATCCGGCCATCGCCATCGGGAGGAACGCTCGGCGGCGTGCATCGGAAAACGCGTGAAACAATGATGCTTTGCGAAGCGGCAGGATATGACATTATTTTAGTGGAAACGGTCGGCGTCGGGCAAAGCGAGTTTGTCGTGCGCAGCATGGTTGATTTCTTTTTAATGCTTGTTTTAACAGGGGCTGGAGACGAACTGCAAGGAATGAAACGCGGAATTATGGAATTAACGGACGCGATCGTCATCAACAAGGCGGATGGAGACAATAAGCCAAAAGCATTGGCCGCGCAAAAAGAATATAATCAATTTCTTCACTATTTGCGGCCGGCAACGCCGGGATGGGAGACAAAGGCGTATACATGCTCGGCGCTTTTGGGAGAAGGGATCGAAGAAATTTGGCGTGTCATTGAGAAATTTGTGGAAACGACAAAACGGTCTGGCGTGTTTGACATGCGTCGGCGCCATCAGCAAAAAGATTGGATTTATTCGATGATTAAAGATTATTTAGAAACGAGCTTCTTTTCCCATCCCGCGGTGAAAGAAAAGCTGCCGATCATTGAAAATAACGTCATTTCCGGAAGGCAGTCGGTCACTTCCGCAGTTCGAGAGCTTATTCAAGTGTATGAGAGTAGGGAATCGTAAAGAAATGTGATACGATATAAAAGAGGAGGTGTATGCGATGTTCCAATTTCCACTTTACAATGATATTGTCGAGCAATCGCGCCGCGAGATCGTCGAAGCTGGCTTTGAAGAATTGCGCACTCCTGAAGAAGTCGACGCCGCATTCAAGCGTCCAGGCACAACGCTTGTGATGATTAATTCGGTATGCGGCTGCGCCGGCGGCATCGCCCGTCCTGCGGCGGCGCATGCGATTCATTATGACAAACGTCCGGACCATCTTGTCACCGTATTTGCCGGGCAAGATAAAGAGGCGACAGCACGAGCGCGCGAATATTTTGAAGGGCAGCCACCTTCTTCCCCATCGTTCGCGCTTTTAAAAGACGGTAAGCTTTGCATGATGATTCATCGCCACGAAATTGAAGGGCATGAGCCGATCGAAGTCGTGCAAAAGCTGCAGGCGGCGTTTGATCAATATTGCGATGAAGTATAACAAGGCTCAAAAGGCTGTTGGGCCACAAACGATAGGTTTTCTCTTATTGTTCGATACACATATACAGTAGCACAGAAGGGTGTCCCATCACTTTCGGGACACCCTGTTATTTATTTGTTGTTATTTTCAAAAAATAAAAATGATTTATTTATAATAAAATGGATTGCATGATGATTGTGATATGTGTTAATATACGAAACATAGAATATATATTCAAAAACGAATTGCATCTTGCTAATCTTTAACTAATATTATAAAAATTATTTAATTTTTAAAATAGAGAGGGAGAGACATCGGATGAAAAAGCTATTATCGTTATTGGTTTCTAGCATTCTACTTATTGGCTTGCTTTCCGCCTGTGGAGGGGGCGAAGAAAAGAACGAGAGCGGAGCGCAAAAGAAAGTGCTAAAAATGGGAACTTCCGCCGATTACCCGCCATTTGAGTATATCGACACCGCGAAAGGCAATGAAATTATCGGATTTGACGTCGATTTGGCGAAGATGATCACGAAAGAACTAGGATACGAATTTGAAATTGTCGATATGGACTTTACCGGGTTAATTCCGGCATTGCAGTCGGGAAAAGTCGATTTTGTGTTGGCGGGAATGACGCCGACGGAAGATCGCAAGAAAAACGTTGATTTCTCGGACGTGTATTATGTATCGCGGAACATGATTGTTTCCAAAAAAGGAAGCGGCATAAAAACGGTGAAAGACTTAAAAGGAAAAACGGTCGGGGTTCAAACTGGTTCGATTCAGGAAGGAGAAGCGAAAAAAATTGCCAAGACGGTGGACATGAAACTGGAAAGCCGCAACCGCATTCCGGAATTAATTCAAGAGATTCAATCAGGGCGCTTTGATGCGGCAATTATTGAAGATACGGTGGCAAAAGGATATTTGAAAACGAGCAACGGCAAACTAGAAGGGCATACGATTCCGACAAATGAACAAGAAGCAGGCTCTGCCATCGCCTTCCCGAAAGGCAGCAAGCTTCGCGATGAGTTTAACAAAGTATTGCAAGAAAAAATGAAAAACGGCGAAGTCGATAAACTGATTAAAAAATGGTTTGACCAATAATCACTACGCGTTCAAAAAGGAGAGATTTCCTTTTTGAACGTTTTCACTATGTCGCAAGGAAGGATGAATGCGCGCGTGAATTTAGATTTTTCACAGATCGTTCCATCGATACCATTCATATTACAAGGAGTTATTGTCACGTTAAAAATCGTTGTTTTCGCGGTATTGCTTGGATTTGCGCTTGGCGTTGTGCTGGCGTTAATGAAGATTGGCAGAATCAAAGTGTTGGCGTGGTTTGCCGATGCGTATACATCCGTATTTCGCGGCACGCCGCTTGTGTTGCAGCTTGTCCTTATTTATTTCGGAATACCGCAGCTTACCGGCTTTGAAATTGACGCTTTTCCCGCAGCGGTCATCGCATTTGGGTTAAACTCTGCCGCCTATGTTTCGGAAATTATCCGCGCCGGCATTTTGGCCGTCGATAAAGGGCAGCGGGAAGCGGCGCTGGCGCTCGGCATTCCGTATAAGCTGATGATGCGCGATATTATTTTGCCGCAAGCGTTAAAAAATATTTTGCCGGCGCTGATGAACGAGTTTATTACGTTGACGAAAGAATCTGCCGTCGTTACGGTAATTGGAGCGATGGATGTCATGCGGCGCGCGTATATCGTCGGCGGACAAGTGTATCGATATATTGAGCCGCTGTTGATCGCCGGGCTTATTTATTACGTTTTAGTCATGCTTCTTACGCTGCTTGGCAAAGCGTTGGAAGGGAGATTGAGAAAAAGTGATTAAAGTTGAGGATTTGCATAAATCGTTTGGCAAACTAGAAGTATTAAAAGGAATTACGACAACGATTAAGCAAGGGGAAGTAGTAGCGATTATCGGTCCGTCTGGATCTGGAAAATCGACGTTTTTACGCTGTTTAAACTTGTTGGAAGAGCCAACAAAAGGAAGAATTTGGATTGGGAACGAGGAGATTACCGACAAAAAAACGAACATTATGGAAGTGCGCCAGCATGTTGGCATGGTGTTTCAACATTTCCATTTGTTTCCGCATATGACCGTTCTTGAAAATGTTACGTATGCGCCGATTAAAGTCAAAGGAATGGCAAAAGCCGAAGCGGAGGCGAAAGGCATTGAACTGCTGAAAAAGGTTGGATTGGAACAAAAGGCGGACGAATATCCAAGCAGGCTGTCGGGCGGGCAAAAGCAGCGCGTGGCGATCGCAAGGGCGCTTGCCATGTCGCCGGATGTGATGCTGTTTGATGAACCGACGTCAGCGCTCGACCCGGAAATGGTCAAAGAAGTGCTTGAAGTAATGAAGTCGCTCGCGCATACGGGAATGACGATGGCGATCGTTACGCATGAAATGGGCTTTGCCCGCGAAGTCGCCGATCGAGTGCTGTTTTTAGACGGCGGTCAGCTTATTGAGGACGCGCCGCCACAACAATTTTTTGCCTCCCCAAAAAGCAAGCGGGCTCAAGAATTTCTTGAAAAAATGTTATAATGAAGTACAATAAAAAGATGGTCTTTGGATCATCTTTTTAATTTTGGTCGGGAGAAGGAAGATATGTTGAAAATAGGATACCGCACAGCAAAAACGGCGATCGGCACCGCGCTTTCGATTTTTATCGCTCAGTTAGCAGGATTAAATAATTTTGCCTCTGCCGGCATCATTACGATTTTGTGCGTTCAAGTGACGAAAAAAAGATCGTTAAAAGCCGCGTGGGCGCGTTTTGTCGCATGTGTTGTCGCGATGCTGTTTTCGTATATTTTTTTCCAAGGAATCGGATATTATCCGTTCACCGTCGGGTTAATGCTGCTCTTTTTTATTCCGACGACAGTATGGTTAAAAGTAAATGAAGGGATCGCGACAAGCTCGGTCATTATCCTCCATTTGTACGCAGCAGGGAAATTTACATGGTCCATTGTTTTCAATGAACTGCTATTGCTTGTCATCGGCATTAGCGTTGCGCTTTTAATGAATATGTACATGCCAAGCGTGGAAAAGCAGCTAAAGGAATATCAGCGCATTGTCGAAGATTTATTCCGCATCATTCTTAAGGAAATCGTTCGTTATTTGCGCACAAACGAAACCGATTGGGACGGGAAAGAATTGATGCTGGCGGGAGATATTTTGCAACAGGCAAAGCTGCTTGCGGTGCGAAATGTTGAAAATCGCGTGTTGCGAAATGAAGATGGATATTACCATTATTTTTTAATGCGCGAGAAACAGCTGGAAATTATCGAACGAGTGCTTCCGCTCGTCACATCGCTTACGTATACAGTAGAACAACGCAACATCGTTGCCGATTTTATCGACAAATTAAGCGATGCCGTTCATCCGGGAAATACGGCGTATCGCTTTCTCCGCGAACTGCAAAATATGAAAAAGCGATTTGAAACGATGCCTCTGCCAAAAACGCGCGAAGAATTTGAGGAGCGGGCCGCTTTGTTGCACTTAGTAAAGGAACTTGAACAATATTTAATCATTAAAAGCCAATTTCGCGACCCAAAAGAGAAAAAACGGCTTTCTCATGACACATAATCTTCACCCTTTTGCTTCACACTATAACAAAGAAAAAGCAAAGGGTGAGAGTGATGCGATGGATATTGGCAACAATGCTAGTGCTTTTTTCTTTTTTATCCATTCCCACTTCTGCAGACGCGGAAACAAAACCGTTTATCATCATCAATAAAGCGGTCAATAAACTTGCGTTTATTCGCAGCGGAAAAATCGAAGCCGTCTACCCCGTTGCCACTGGAGTTAATACATTGTTAACGCCTGAGGGGCTATTTACAGTGACAGTAAAGGCGAAAAATCCGTATTACCGCAAAAAAAATATCCCAGGTGGTGCGCCGAACAATCCGCTTGGAACGCGGTGGATCGGGTTTAACGCGAAAGGAACGGACGGACGCGTATACGGGATTCACGGAACGAATAACCCATCATCGATTGGAAAATATGTGTCGCAAGGATGTGTGCGCATGTACAATCGCGATATCGAGCAGTTGTATGAAAAAGTGCCGATTGGCGTGAAAGTGGTCATCGTTCGCAGCAACGAACCGTTTTTTGCGATTGGTAAACGGTATGGCGCGCTATAGTTGAAAGGACAAGCTCCAACTAGATGCTTGTCCTTTTCTTTTTGTACATATAGAGACGTATGGCGTTTCTGGCATTTTTTGGCCCCGATATGGCATTAAAAGACCTTTTGGCGCCTTCCGTTTTTTATTAAAACCACATGCTAATACCTGTTAAAATTGTTGTGATTAACATAGAGAGCAACATCAAATAAACGACGAATTTTTGCGTTTTCTTGCGGGACATTGCCGTTCCTCCCTTATGGACAAAGTTCCTGTTTAACATTGTATCGTGATGGAAACGGAGAGACAAGAGAAAACTTTGTCCGCATTTGCAAGAGAAAAGCAGGATTTTTTGTCGAAATGGCGAAACATACTTAATGTTCGCAACATTTTACAGCAAAGGGGATCGGGCAATGGATGTCAAAAAAGTAGACCATGTTGGAATTGCCGTTACGTCCATCGAGAAAGCGCTGCCATTTTACGTCGAGATATTGCAGCTAAAGCTGCTTGGCATCGAGGAAGTGGAATCGGAAAAAGTAAAGGTCGCCTTTTTGAAAGCGGGAGAAACGAAAATTGAACTGCTTGAACCGACATCGCCGGAAAGCGCGATCGCGAAATTCATTGAAAAACGCGGTGAAGGGATTCATCATGTCGCGCTTGGGGTGAACGATATACAAGAACGGATCAACGAGCTAAAAGAAAAAGGAATTCGCATGATCCAAGACGCGCCAAAACGCGGCGCCGGCGGGGCGCTTGTCGCCTTCATGCATCCGAAATCAACGGGAGGCGTTCTGTATGAACTTTGCGAGAGAAAGGATGCGGAGGTGTAGACGATGGCTGATATGTATGACAAAATTAATGAACTGTATGACCGGCGCCGTGAAATCGAACTAGGCGGCGGCGATGATAAAATTGAAAAACAGCACGCCAAAGGGAAACTGACGGCCCGCGAGCGCATCGATTTGCTTCTCGATGAAGGGACGTTTGTCGAGCTGAATCCGTTTATCGAACATCGCTGCACCGATTTTGGCCTTGACGGAAAAAAAGGACCGGGAGACGGCGTCGTGACCGGGTACGGGAAAATCAATGGCCGCACTGTATTTGTATTTTCCCAAGATTTTACCGTATTCGGCGGCGCGCTTGGAGAAATGCACGCGAAGAAAATCGCCAATATTATGGATTTAGCCGCAAAAACAGGAGCGCCGGTCATCGGCTTGAATGATTCCGGTGGTGCGCGCATTCAAGAAGGAGTGTTATCGTTAGACGGATATGGGCATATTTTTTACCGCAACGCCATTTATTCCGGCGTCATTCCGCAAATTTCCGTCATTATGGGGCCGTGCGCAGGCGGTGCTGTTTATTCACCGGCGATTACCGATTTTGTATTTATGGTTGAAAAGACGAGCCAAATGTTTATTACTGGGCCGAAAGTGATTGAAACGGTGACGGGAGAAAAAATTAGCGCCGAAGATTTGGGCGGGGCGCGCGTGCATAATACGATCAGCGGCAACGCCCACTTTTCCGGAGCAACTGAGGAAGAGGTGCTTCACCAAGTGCGGCAGCTATTAAGCTATTTGCCGCAAAACAATCAAGAAAAACCGCCGTTTGGGCCGATTCCGGAAGAAGACGATTACCGGCCGGATTTGGCCGACGCGGTTCCGATTGACGCAGTCCGTCCGTATGACGTGCGCAACGTCATTTTACAAGTCGTCGACGAAGGCTCGTTCATGGAAGTGCAAAAAGATTTCGCGAAAAATATTGTCATCGGTTTTGCCCGCGTCAAAGGCGAAGTCGTCGGGCTTGTGTGCAACCAGCCGAAATTTATGGCCGGCGGGCTTGATATCGATTCGTCGGATAAAGCGGCCCGGTTTATCCGCTTTTGCGACTCGTTTAACATTCCTCTTATTACGTTTGAAGATGTCACCGGCTTTTTCCCGGGCGTCAAGCAGGAGCATGGCGGCATCATCCGCCACGGTGCGAAAATTTTGTACGCGTATTCCGAGGCGACCGTCCCGAAAATTACCGTTATATTGCGGAAAGCGTACGGAGGTGCATATGTGGCGCTCAACAGCAAGTCGATTGGCGCCGACGTCGTTTACGCGTGGCCGAACGCGGAAATCGCCGTGATGGGGCCGCAAGGGGCGGCGAACATCATTTTTGCGGGTGAAATCGAAAATAGCCCGAATCCAGAAGAAACGCGGGCGCAAAAAATTGAAGAGTACCGGCAAAAATTTGCGAATCCGTACGTCGCGGCAAAATACGGTATGGTCGACGATGTCATCGATCCGCGCGATACGAGAATTAAGATCATTCAAGCGCTCGATATGCTCCGCCATAAACACGAGGAGCGTCCGAAGAAAAAGCATGGCAATATTCCGCTATAAA
>k87-185662_pt1 | contig 11957 bp, 10 predicted proteins | sample MGYA00084031_6733416 | MGnify analysis MGYA00084031
CATGGTTTGTACGAAGTGCCATCGCTCCTGCACGGGCTGCAACAAAAGCTGCAGTAGGATGCGGAGTCGTCACGATAATTTCTTTCGTACTCGGCAACATGGTATGGACATCAAGCGCCACATCCCCTGTTCCAGGAGGGAGGTCAAGCAGCAGGTAGTCCAAGTCTCCCCATTCCACTTCCGTAAAGAAGTTGTTAAGCATTTTTCCAAGCATCGGGCCACGCCATATCACCGGAGCATTGTCTTCCACGAAGAAAGCCATGGAAATGACCTTCACGCCAAACCGATCCACTGGAAGGATCTTTTTCCCTCTGACAACCGGACGCTCTGTAATTCCCATCATATCCGGAACACTAAATCCGTATATATCCGCATCAACAAGACCGACCTTTTTGCCCAGACGCGCCAGCGCAACAGCCAAGTTGACGGAGACGGTTGATTTTCCAACGCCGCCTTTTCCGCTTGCAATCGCAATGAACGTTGTTTTACTGTCAGGTGAAAGCAGACCCCCTGCCGTTTCATCAGGCAGATCGCCTGCTGCGCGGTGTTTCTCCAACTCTTCTTCAGGCAGCTCTGTGAATCGGATTCCAACCGTAGCAGCACCAGCCTCTTTTAAAAGCTGCACGATTTGAGATTGGAGTTGCATCTGTTCCGGAGTTCCTGTCTTGGCCAGCGCAACTTTTACACTGACATGTTCCTTCTCCTCTTTGACCTTCACCTCTGTAATCCCATTTGTTTCCTCTAACTTCTTATGTAAAAGCGGATCTTTTAATTCTTTCAGAATGTCGAACGCCTGTTGTTCAGTAACCAATTTTTGCACCGTCCTTTTATCGATTTGAACTTAAGTTTCAGTATAACATATTCAAGATATTTTCTATGAAAAGACGCTCCGTTAAGACAGATGAGGAAGGCCTTTCAGAAAGTTCTTGTTCAGCGAAGGCCATTCCCCTTAGTCTTTTAATGTTTCCTTTGTAAAATACCTCATGATTCCCCGATAGATGGCCGCAGCCACTTTATCCTGATAACTGTCCTCCATTAAAGATGCCCGCTCACCCGGATTCGATAGAAAGCCGATCTCAACCAAGGCTCCGGGCTTCTTAGAGTGCTTAATCAAATAGATATTGTTGATAATTTTTTCTTTACGATCCGTGTTCTCAAGACTTGTAATCAGTTCTTCTTGGATCAATTTGGCTGCCCGTTTATTTTCAGCCAAATGGGGCGAATAGAAGGTTTGCGCGCCTCTCCATCTTGGGGAAGGGATAGAATTTAAATGAATGCTAATAAATAAGTCCGCTTCAGATTTATTGACCAATTCCAGCCGCTTCTTCAAATCGGCCGTTTTCCTCCTGCTGAGCCCCTTGGTCTCCGGATCCGCCAGGTCAGTGTCAGCTTCCCTTGTCATCAGAACTAGTGCTCCTTGACTCTGCAGGTAATCCCGCAGTTTAAATGCCACTTCCAGGGCGATTTCTTTCTCGAGCGCTTCACTGTCACCCGCTCCCCCGTCCGGGCCCCCATGTCCCGGATCCAAGTATATAATTTTTCCTGTCAACGGCAGGTTCCATGTATCAAATGAATCCCGTGGAATGAATTGGTATTGTACAATTAAAAATATAAGTGTCGTACCGATGATGAAAAAAGTGACTTTTGTCTTTTTTCGCATGCGATCTTCCCCTTTGCAATGCTTTCCTCACAATAGCATATGGGACAAGATGTTTATTTAGAACAAAATGAGCCCGCACACGGGTAAGAAATCTGGTCATTATAACAGGTATTTAACTGTAAGTTTTTCCACATTTTAATCCGAGTACCTAAAAAAGGAAAGTGCATCAAGGCGCACTTTCCTTTTAAAAAACTTCCTGCGGGAACAACAAATTGGAATTACGGAAATAATCTTCAAACAGATCATTGGATACCGGCTTGCTGAAAAGATACCCTTGCCCCTGAATACAGCCGCCGCTGTTCAGAAGTTCAAGTTGTTCCGTACTTTCGACCCCTTCAGCGATCACATTGATATCCAATGTTTCGGCAAGTGTTAAAATGGCATTGACAATCGCTTTGCTTTCGACATTTTTATGGACATCCCTTATAAAAGAAGAATCAATTTTTATCGTATCAACAGGCAGATGTTTAACATAGCTGAAGGTATTATAGCCGGTACCGAAATCATCCACGGAAATCTGAACACCAAAACCCCGGATTTCCTCCAATATGGATGCGGCGTTTTCAAGGTCCGCAAAGACGGTTTCGGTTACCTCAAGTTCCAGCCATTTCGGATCAAGCCCCGTTTCGTTTAACACTTCAATCACCTGCTGAAGCATGTCCGCTTGTTCAAGTTGGCGAACTGAAATATTTACTGATACAGTGACAGGCGGGTAACCCATTTCCTGCCATTTTTTATTTTGTTTGCAGGCTTCACGCAGCACCCACTCTCCGATCGGAATGACTAAGCCCGTTTCCTCTGCAATTGGAATGAATTTATTTGGCGGTATTCTCCCCAGGTCCGGATGATTCCAGCGGACAAGTGCCTCCATACCAACTAACGTCCTTTTGGAGAAGTCAATCTTTGGCTGGTAATCCAAATAAAATTGCTCAAGTTCCATGGCTTTTCTTAGTTCATTTTCCAGCAAAATCCGCTCTAAAGATTTTTCTTCCATATCAGCGTTAAAGAGCGCATAGCCGCTTCTTCCCCGTTCCTTCACCGCGTAAAGAGCGGTGTCAGCCCGTTTTAATAATTCATCGGGGTTCTTTCCATGATCGGGGTATATCGCGATCCCTATGCTGGATGAAAGGAAAATTTCTTTTCCCGGAATGTGAACCGCCCCCTCAAAGCCCTTTTGAACTCTCTCCGCCAACGATTTTACATCCGATTCATTTTCGATATTATCAAGAAGAACCGTAAACTCATCCCCACCTATTCTTGAAACGAAGTCTGTTGAACGAAGTGATTGTTTAATGCGGTTTGCCGCTTCCATGAGAATAAAATCGCCAGTATCGTGACCCAAAGAATCATTCACATATTTAAAGCGGTCCAAATCAATAAACATAACCGCCACTTTTGAAGACCCTTTTACCTTTGCAATCCTTTTTTGCAGCTCATTCATAAATAATCTCCGGTTTGGCAAGTCCGTCAGCGTGTCGTGGAACGCAAGGTGATATATTTTCTGCTCCGATTTTTTCCGTTCTGTTATATCTCTTGTGACAAGCATTACCTTTCTTACATCGCCTGTATCGTTTAAGATAGAATTCATCTTGGCCTCTGCATAAATATACTTACCGGATTTTGTCCTTAAATGAAACTCAAGCTGGGAAGCGATCTTCTTCTTTTCCCAAAGCTGTTCTATTTCTTCTTTCAGTGCATTCCGGCTATCTTCATGAATCAAATCAAAGATGGTTCCCTTTTTAATCTCTGCCACCCCATACCTCAGCAACGGTTCGTGTGATGGTGATACGTATAGGAAGTTCCCTCCTGCATCTACGGTTGAGATAAGGTCAGAGGAATTTTCCGTAATGAGGCGGTATCTTTCTTCACTTTTTCTGATTTCCTCTTCCATTTCCTTCCGTGAAGTGATATCATTCCGAATCGCGATATAACGGTAAGGTTTACCTTTTTCATTTAAAAAAGGGACAATCGTCGTATCCACCCAATATAATGAACCATCCTTTGCCTTGTTGCGGATTTCTCCTTTCCAGACATGTCCATTGCCAATTGACGCCCACATATCCTTGAAAAAGCTCTTTGGGTGATAATGGGAATTGACAATCCGGTGATCTTGCCCGATCAATTCAACGCGACTGTATTTGGATATTTTACAAAATAAATCGTTGACATAAAGTATTTTTCCCCGCTGATCTGTGATCGCAACAATCGAAGATTGATCCAATGCATACTTGATATCGGCCAGTTCTTTCAGAACTTGCTCCAAATCCGTCTGATCGGACAATTCATAGTCATGAAGATGAAGCTTCGACACTTCTTCCACCGTCATGTCTGCTTTTCCCATATCTTTCTCCTCCATACCGACTAAAAATGACGAAATCTCTATATAAAACTCCTTAATTTTCTATTTTTACATTACTTCTATCATAGCACGTTAGGAGGATGCCAGATACTTTTTCCTAGTTCCTTGAGATAAAAATGAAAGCTCCTTTCACAATCTCGTCAAATAAGGGAGAGGCCAGAAACACAATGCCCTGACCAGTTATACCTGTTTTTTTAATGCCCACGCAAAGGCCTGCTTTTCCTTGGATATATGAACAATTGGATTCTCTTGAAAATAAGTTCTTGGCAAAAATGACACCATCGTATTATGATGAATAAAAAAATCCGCGGTACAGATACGCCAGCGATCATGGTGAATGTCTCCACGGTATAGATGTTTTCCCTGTTTTGTAAAAAAGCAATACCGTTCATAAAGGAAAAACTCCAAAGTACCTTTAGCTGGTATGAAAAATTCAGACTCAGGCTTGTAACTGATAGAAAAAATTTCGTCCTGATTACCTGGGTGTTTCCTTCGACTTTTAAAATGAATTTTATCCTCTTCGTGATTCAGGCTCATGGAAGCATGCTTGTAAGGGAGCAGTGCAGAAGTCTTCGCCCCAAGGACAATAGGCCAACTGTCCGCATCCAGACTCAGAAAATAAATACCGGGCGTCCCTTTGTACGTTACATAGACACGGACATTTAACTCCAAAAAGGAATGCAGAAACGGGATAGGCGGAATTCCTCTCACCCTTGACCGGGAAGCAAGAAAGGGGGTAAGGCCCAGCCATGAAGTACCGTCGAATTGATCAATTTCAAGTTCACTTGGCACATGTTCTCTTAGTACCTCAACCGGAACCCTCCAGTGGCTGAACAATAGATGATGCCATTCTTGCGTCATGATCCAGGGCCTCCGCGGTACAGGAAACGGACGGTGCGATGTTTCTGAAAACTCCTTATGCATAACAAAAAGCTCCTTCCGTTCGAACTTTTCCTTATTTATTCCCCTTCATCAGTTTCTTAAGCGGGATCATAGGAAAAGGAACGGAAAAGCAGGAGCTTTTCTTACAACACTTTATTCAAAAACGCTTTGGTTCTGTCTGATTTGGGTTCCGTAAAAATTTGAGACGGGACATCCGCTTCCACAATGACGCCCCCGTCCATAAATATGACGCGGTCAGCCACTTCCCGTGCGAATCCCATTTCATGGGTGACAACCACCATTGTCATGCCTTCAAGTGCCAGCTGTTTCATGACTTCAAGCACCTCTCCGACAAGCTCGGGGTCAAGGGCCGAAGTCGGTTCATCGAATAGCATGACTTTTGGCTGCATTGCAAGCGCACGGGCAATCGCCACACGCTGCTGCTGTCCCCCTGACAATTGCCTTGGATAGCTGTTTGCCTTATCGGCAAGACCTACTTTTTTCAACAGTTCAACTGCAAGGGCTTTTGCTTCCTCATTATTTATTTTTCGTATTTTTTTAGGGGCTAGAGTAATGTTTTCCAAAACCGTCTTATGAGGAAACAAATTAAACTGCTGAAAAACCATCCCTACTTCCGTGCGCACCGCATTGATATCCGTTTTTCGATCATTCAAATGATGGCCATTGATCACAATATCCCCGTCTGTCATTTCTTCCAGCATGTTCAAGCAGCGGAGGAAAGTACTTTTTCCTGAACCGCTCGGCCCGATGACGCAGACGACTTCCTGCGGATCAATTTCACATGTTATTCCTTTCAACACCTCAAGATCGCCGAATTTTTTATGCAGATTGTTAACTTGTATCATTCTGTTTCCAACCTTCTTTCAAAAAAGCGTAAAACCATTGATAAACTGAAGGTAATGACTAAATAAAAGAGAGCTACCGTCGTATATATTTCTACTGCATTAAAATGGTTTGCTGCAATCAAACGTCCTTGGAAAATCAATTCGGGCACGAGAATGACAGACAATAAAGACGTATCCTTGATGCTGATAATAAATTGGTTTCCAAGCGGCGGGATCATCCGTTTAAATGCCTGCGGCCAAATGATATGTAGCATCGTCTGCTGATGATTCAGCCCTAAAGACCGCCCGGCCTCCATCTGGCCTTTATCGATCGATTGGACGGCTCCACGGACAATCTCCGCTATGTATGCTCCCGAATTGACTGCGATTACAATAATCCCCGCGGTAATAGAATCCAAATTTTTCCCGATAATTAAAGGAAGGGCAAAGAAAATCCAAATTGCCTGAACCAGTACCGGAGTTCCGCGGATTATCTCTACGTATACGGTAGAGATAAAGTAAAAAACCTTATTCTTGGCCACCCTTCCTATGCCGAAGAGAGCCCCCAAAGCAAAACCGATTAAAAGTCCGACAATTGAAATGAGCAGCGTATAATACAATCCTTTTGTCAAATCCGGCAGGAACTCGATGACTCCTGCCCAATCAAATCTACCAATCATCACTTCACCTCTTAATAGAAAAGCGTAAGACACACAGCCTTTGGACAAGCACAAATCAAATCTAGGCGTGGGAGACCTTAAGCCACTGCAGCAAAGAAGCAGAAGATTTTACTCACGTCATGCGAAACATCCTGAATGTGCTTTCAAGCTGCCTTATAACATGAGCCGCTGTGTCTGCCGACTTAAAGCGTCACCTCTTGGCGCCGCCGGAGCTGGACATAACACAAAAGAACCCAAAAGAAAACTTGGTTTTATGTTCTTTACTTCTATGAGTAAAAGGGTGTAACAATAGCAGTTACACCCTTTTTACTGCAGAATCATGTCTTATTCAGGTTTTTCGCCAAACCACTTTTCATAGATTTCATCATATTTTCCACTCTCTTTTAATGAAGCCAAAGCTTCGTTGACCTTGCTTACAAGTTCGTCCTGCCCTTTAGCGAAAGCAATTCCGTATTGCTCGGCTTGATACAGCTCTCCAACCATCTTTAGGCTGTCTTCCCCTTTGGTCCGGATATAATAAGCTACATTAGGAGAGTCATAGAGAATCGCATCGGCACTGCCATTTTCAACAGCCAAATACGCTTGGTCCAATTGTTCGAACTGGCTGGCTTTCGCTCCCTCGATATTCTTTTTTATATAATCCGCACTTGTAGACCCGAGCCTTGTTGCAACCGTTTTCTCTTTTAAATCTTCTATTCCGTTTATATCTTTATTATCAACGGCAACACCGATCCTGAGGCCTGCATCGTAATACGGGTCACTGAAATCAACTGTTTTCTTACGCTCATCCGTAATAGTGATGCCTGCAATGGCAATATCAAAAGATCCCGTCTGCAAACCTGGGATGATTCCGTCAAAATTTGTTGTTTCCAGCTTGATTTCAAAACCGACTTCATCAGCGATTGCATTGATCAAGTCGATATCAAATCCGACATATTCTCCATCTTCTTTAAACTCAAAAGGTACGAAAGAGGTATCACTTGCAACCGTATATGTATCTTTCAAACCGCCATCTCCGCTGTTTTCACTTTCCTTGTCGGTGTTGTCTGAACCTCCGCTTGTACTTTCAGACCCTCCACCGCCGCATGCCGCTAGGACAAACATCATAGCAATCAACAAAATTCCCCACAGACTTCTTTTCTTTATTTCCATGACTGTACTCCCCCTTTTCCATTTTGTAAGTGTTTTCATGATTATGCTAACTATATCAAAGTTTATCTTTTTAGAAAAGTGCCTATATTTCTCAAATTATAGTATTATCTGTCTTATGAGGCAATTCGTGGCACTTTAGGGCTATAATGCTTGCTCTTTTTCCGAAATGCGGCTTGGAAAGTACCAATGGAAGCTAAAGAATTGTTCAATAGATATATTAAAAACCGTAGAGAAAACATCGTTCCTCTACGGTTTCTAACAGGCATCATTAATTCTTTTGGCCATACGTTTTAAATTTCTCTTCCATATGCATCATCTCTTCATCCTTTAATATTACAGGATCCCCTATCGATTTAGCACGATAGTATACTTCGGCGCAAAATTCAATTTCCTCCGCAATATTAAAAGCATTTTTAATGTCATGTGCTCCGGTCAATAAGCCATGATTTGCCAAAAGAACCGCTTTTCTGTTATCCATTGCCTTAAAGGCATTCTCTGCAAGTTCTTTTGTTCCAAAGCTGGCGTATTCGGCACACCTGACATTTTTTCCAGCATAAGCCACAAGATATGACACTGCCGGAAGACTCCATCTCAGTGCAGAAAGAGTTTTGGCAAACACAGAATGTGTATGTACAACAGCATTTATATCAGTACGCTTTCTATAAAAGATCGAATGCATATCTAACTCACTTGATGGCTTTCGTTGACTATCAACGATCCGATTCTCCAGGTCAAGAACCACAACATCTTCAGGCCTCATCGTGTCATACTCAATTCCACTGGGACTTATAGCCATCAATTGCTTCTGTCGATTAAAGATACTGATGTTACCCCCTGTACCTTTTGTTAGACCGCTGGACAACAGTCTGTTACAGTATTCGACGATGTCCCGCCTCTCTTGTTCCATAATCAATTGGGCGGCCTCCCTATACAAGTATTTAATTGGATTGTTTTGCTATGATTACGTTTGTACCATTTTCCCGGTATTGTTCTAGGCATTTTTGCTGTTCCTTGTTGAAAGGAACGACTTCATCCGTAATTAACGTATTTACACTTTCTGCTGGGCAAATTTTAAAGAAAGCAATTGTATTTATTTTAGTATGGTCCGCCAATAAATATAGATAGGTGGAGCGCATAATAATGGCTTGCTTCGCTTCTCCTTCATCAATGAGGCTGTCTGTAACTCCATCATTAAAATTTAAAGATTTGCAGGAGATGAATGCCTTATCAATGTATATAGATTCCAAATACTTGGAGATTGAAGAGCCAAATACCGACAAGGATGTCCTTCTTAGAAACCCTCCGAGTAATATGATTGTTATATCCGGATCACTGGATAACTCAACCGCTATATTGATATTGTTCGTAACTACCGTCACCTTTTTCTTAAATTTGATATGACGGCTCAATTCCAAGGCGGTTGTACTCGCATCAAAAGCAATGACATCTCCATCTTCTATAAATTTTACAGCCTCCAAGGCAATGAATCTTTTCTCAAGACTATTTCTGCCTTTCCTCTCCTCAATGGATCCTTCATATTCCTTTTCCCGGATTTCTTTCAACCGAACCCCGCCATAAACTTTTAATACTTTTCCTTCCTTCTCCAATTTATCTATATCCCTGCGAATAGTCATTTCTGAAACAGAGAATTTTTGACTTAAGTAGGATATCTCTGCATAATCTTTTGATTTTAATATGTTTACAATCTCGTCTCTGCGCGCACTAGGTAAAGTTACCATTTTCTATTGCTCATCCTATCTTGGTTAGATAATCAATAAAAATCATTAAATATTTTTAGCAGGTTCTCCTTATAAGGAGCTCTCACAATTCCTTTTTCGGTGACAATGGCAGTAATATTTTCCGCAGGAGTGACATCAAAAGCAGGATTATATACTTTACTGTCTTGTAATGCTGTCCACTTTCCAAATAAATTGATGACTTCTTCGGGATCCCGTTCCTCAATTGGAATATCTTTTCCCGATTTAGTTTTTAAATCAATAGTTGGAGTTGGCACTGCTACATAAAATGGAATATTATAATATTTGGCAAGAATCGAGACTCCCAATGTTCCCACTTTATTAGCTACATCTCCATTTGCAGCAACCCTGTCCGCCCCAACAATAATGGCATCAATTTTATTTTGGGACATTACTACACCTGCCATACTATCCGTAATTATTGTAACATCAATTCCTGCCTTTTGGAGTTCCAATGCTGTTAAGGTAGATCCTTGAAGTCTTGGCCGTGTTTCATCTGAATATACTTTAAAGTTCCATCCTTTTTCCTTAGCTAAATAGATGGGAGCCGTTGCTGTTCCATATTTAGTTGTAGCCAAAGAACCTGCATTGCAATGTGTTAGAATTCCCATGCCATCCTCTAGTAAAGATAAAAGGTTTTCTCCAATTTTTCTATTGATTTCTTCATCTTCTTTATGAATGGCTTTCGCTTCTTTAAGTAGAGTCTCTTTAAGCGCAGCCACAGGTAAACCTTTGTTTGTTTCTACGGTATTCTCCATTCGTTCAAGAGCCCAAAACAAGTTTACAGCTGTAGGTCTTGAAGTAGCCAATAGGCTGGATTTGTCCTTTAGGGCCTTCCGGAAATCCTCAAAAGAGGATTCAGGCGCATCTTTAATCCCCAGGTATAATCCATAGGCAGCGGTTACACCAATTGCTGGGGCTCCTCTGACCACCATTGTCCGAATGGCTTCCCAGACACCTTCCGTTGTATCATACTCTTTATATATGATTTCATTGGGCAAAACTGTTTGATCTAAAAGAACAAGTTTATTATTTTTCCATTCTATCGTTAAAAGCTGATCACTCATTTTTCACCTTCACCTCTCCAATAGCCTGATGCAATGCTTCTATATAATCACTGCCTGCTTTAAATTCATTTCTTCTCTTTATTAAATTTTTTGCTAAAATTAGACAAATACGTTCAGCCCGCACTCTGCTGTCTGTATCCTTAATTGAAGTAATATCCTTTACCTTGGCAAGCCCCACTATCCTTCTTATGATTTCAAGTCCGGCTACTCCGGCTGTATCTGATAAAATATGGTCCAGATACCATTCCTTGAAACCTGTTTCCTTAGCTAACAACTCAGTTACAGAACCATCCCACTCTTGGCTGAATTTTACCTTGAATAAGTCTATTACCTCTATAATAGTCTTTTCCACCCAGTCAAGAAATTCCCGTTTGTGATATGTATCTCCATTGATATAGGCAAAAATCAGGTGTGCAACAACATTACCAGTGTCATATCCAATAGGTCCAAAAAAGGCGAATTCAGGATCAATCACTTTAGTGGAGTCTTTTTTTGCAAAAATCGACCCGGTATGGAGATCTCCGTGAATTAGAGCTTGAGCATGGTTCATGAACTCAAATTTCAGTTTAGCAGCCTCAAGGTGCAATTCATTATCATGATAGATTTCCCGGATAATCCAATCTTTGTTCTCAACGATGATTTCATTTCGGTGATGGTAATTATTAAACGGCTCTGTATAAACAAGATCTTCGGAAATTTCACAAAGTTCCGGATTAATAAACTCCTTAACCAGAAGTTTCTTCTGCTTATGTTCCATGACAACATCGGTTGTGGGAAGAAGTGTCTTTACCATATATGAGGTAATATGTTCTGCAAATAATGGGTATATCTCATGCTTTAAAAAGCCCTCTCTTAAAATGAGATGATCGGATAAATCTTCCATTACACAACAGCTCATCACTTCATCGAGGAGGTATACTTTCGGAACAAGTCCGGGAGCATACTTTCCATGGATGATAAGGGCGTTTGATTCTATCTTGTTCCTGTTTGTGGAAAGTGTAATGTCTTCCGAGATTCGGGCTGTATGCCCCGCCTGCTTTACTATCAATGATTTATCTGATTGTTTGTCTGAGACGCGATACACATAATTTAGATTCCCGTCTCCAATTTCAGCACACGTTAAATGACTTTTACTATCAAAAAAATCAACTTTCTCTAAAACAAAATCCACTACATCTTTTTCCTTCATTAAGAAATATTGATTGAACCGGGACATCCTCACAGTTCCTCCCCTTCGTTTTATTTACGATTGTAATAAGTTGAAGCAAGAGCAAGAGCCAATACCATACCTTTTACTATGTTGAGAGAATAATATGGGACTGACATCATAACGAGTCCATTTTCAAGAATCCCTACCAAAGCAGCACCTATAAAAGTACCAATAGCATTTGGTTTCCCGTTCCCGGCGAAAGAGGATCCAATAAATGCTGCAGCAACTGCCGGCATCAAGTATCCAGCCCCTGAGTTAATTTGTGCAGATCCAAGATAGGAAGCTAATATAATTCCTCCAAGAGCAGCAAATAAAGTCGAGATGACATATGCCAAAGTTTTATAC
>k87-1403048_pt1 | contig 11956 bp, 9 predicted proteins | sample MGYA00084031_6733416 | MGnify analysis MGYA00084031
ACCATAGAGATTGATAAGGTTCATATTGCTTTTCTCCTAAAATATGTTTTTGCATTTTATACAGTTCCAGCCTTATGAGCCAACGATACGAAACGGATTTTCCAAGATGACGATGGTTTACTGTTGTTTTTAATCGTTTATCCAATTCCGTAATAAATAACTTTCTGCCACCTTCATTCAGTAAAATTCCGTTCATTTCTTTAACAAAATGCTTTTTCGTTAACATTTTTCTGTTAATCAATGTAAAAATAAGTCTATCTACCATAATCGGTTTAAAAATTTCAGCTACATCTAGGTTTAAAGAGAATCTGCGAAAGTTTGTTGTATGTAAAAAGCAAATCCGTGGATCCAAATATGTTTTGTAAATCTCACTCAGGACCGTTGTATAACAAATACTATTTCCGAAACTAATAAGAGCATTGATTGCGTTTAAAGGTGGTCGTCTTGTTCTCTTTTCAAAAATAAATAAGTAAGATAAAAGCAACAAGTGCCAGGCCTTGTTGTGGAAGTTGGACGAACAGTTTCAGTTCTTCATAGGTAAGATGTGGACCCCATCTGTTTCTATTGATAGAAATATAGATATCTAATTTCAATTCCTCATAGGAAAGATCAAAACCCATAAAGTAACTGATATTTCAATATTCTTCATTGGAAATAAAAAACCTTTCTTTCACAATAAATTTTGTTGACTTTTAAAAATACCACGCTACATAAAGAATTTTTTAAAAAGCAAATGTCATCTCCGGGGTTTTTGACGATACTTTAGAACGACGACAATGTGTAGCTCTGCTTTAATCAATTTGCAACTAAAAACTCTTAAATTATATTCTCATCTCCACCTTTTTTGACTCCAAATTCTTCCCGCTTAAAATACTTTTGTGTCCTGAATGCGTAAAAGATGATATAGAATCCTCAACTGGATTCTCAGGTTTTGCATTTCTCTTTTCTAGTTTAAAAACTTAAAATAATTCGCAACGAAATTTCACCTTCTAAAACAGAATTCTTCCCCAATTAAGATATTTACTTAATTATTTAAGTGCTTACTTCTTTTTTCAAATAAAAAATCCGGGTCATTAATTATAGAATCGAACATTTTTGTAATATTCCTCTCTTACGTGACCTCCAATAGACTTTAACTCTTCTACCCGTTTGATCTCCCCTCAGTCACTTGCACGTTCTTAAAATTTCTCAATAAGGGCTTTGATTTCGCCTTTACCATTTTTGGTACGTGTTTGATAATATTTCAATACCTGCCTCATCTGGGCAATAGCACCGGCGATAAAAATTAGAGCCAGTTCCAGAAACCGTTTTATTACATCCACTTCGCCAAAAATGTAAATGTCATTCGTATCTTCAACTGAGATATATTTTCGTCCGTTTTCTGATTCAAAGTATAAACTATTATCTTTTCGTTTCAGTTCGCCGCTCGTAAAGATATACAATATATTTTCATCGTTAACCCTCCGCACAACAATATTCACGATAGGCTCATTTCTGGCAAAAATTAATTTTTTTGGTGGCGGAGGGATCGGTTGCCTGGAAATGCGGCGAATCTCTTGATTTGCTTCATCCAAATTCTCTTTCGCTTCAGGCGTCCCATTCAACCGTCCTGCGTCGACGTTCTTAGAAAATGGCATTCACTCACCCATCGCTTCGATCCCCATCTCTGTTAGCGTGTCCAAATAAAAAATTGATAATGGGCAGTCTTTTTAAAGTGGGTAGATTTTTCACTTCGCCGATGATCAATTGTTGTCTAAGTTTTCTATTACGATCCACCTTAATGTTACCAATTACCTTTTCTATTTTGTTCCTAGGATACATGTGTGTCGAAATGAACCGACCGACATCTAAATTTTCATCGTTTTGTTCGGTATTGATTTTATGAATGATAACCCAAAGTTTCCACCGCCAAATGAAAAAATGCCAAATATGTGTGCATGTGACATCCATTAAATAAGACTTTTGCTTCTCTCAATTTCAAATTAAATAAGATTCACCACTTTCATCCAAACAACCTATACCTTGATCATAATAATGATTTAAATTTTCTCGTGGCACTCAAAGGAAGTCTGCGTGAACACCATTCCTTTAGCTAAATGTAAAAGGGCGATTTAGCATCCATCTCTTTTAGACGTATTTTAACCATTATATTTTTCATTTTGATTTCTTATATGTTTACAATTTATTTTATCGATCAATTCAGTTTGCCACTTACGATATAGCTGTAACTCCTTTTGTAATAAAACCTGTTTCAGAATCGTAATATTCATTAAGAGAATTGTAGGCTACATAATAATGATCATTAACAATTGGTGGACGATTTTTCACTTTCGCCGGAACCGAGACTACATATTCTTGAAACTTTTTCTTTATCGTTAACAACTTTTTATATCTTTCCAAGGCGTTTTGCATATCTATTATCTCTTGAAAAGATCCCCAAACCTTCTTTGCTTCTTTATCTAACTCAATAAAAATATTAATCTTAGGATACTCTTCTTCAATTAATTGAAAGTCTGACACGGGAATACGGTCAAGATCTTCCTCTCCTGAGAAATAGAGAGTGTTAACAGCATTTAAATATTTTATAGATTCACTTTTACTCAGCTTTTCTTTGATGATCCTATAATACTTTTCTATTAAGGAAAACAATTCTTTTTCCTTAATTTCCTTAAATTGTTGCAACAACACTTTCGTCTCTTCAATCGCCACATTTGGATAAACCAACCCGGAGAAAGATCCTTTTTTCCCATTCCACAAATGCATAATGTAAACCGTTCCTTTGTTTAATCCGTTCCTGTTACAGCGCCCAGCCGACTGAACAATACTTTCCATAGGAGCCAGATCGCGATAGATCACATCAAAATCAAGATCTACTCCTGCCTCGATTAGCTGAGTACTTACTACAACCCGATATTTGCCCTCCTTAATTTCCTCAATCCTTTTTAATCTTTCTTTAGGTGGGATATGTGTAGATAAAAAAGCTATCGGCCCTTTCAACTTTAGTTTCAATTTAGCAAATAGTTCTTTTGCAGATGATATGGTATTTAAAATAAATAAATAGGAACACTCTGGACAAAGATTTAACCCGTCTACAAACTCCTCTATCGTTTGTTTTATAGAAACATTCGGAAACAAACGAACACGATCCATCAGATTGAAATACTTCTGCCTGTCACACAACTCAAATAATCCATCTGTTGGTTCAAATAATTCAGGCTGCGTTGCTGTCAACAGAATGACATCTGTAGCCATCCCACGCGTCAATTCCAGCAACATCTCCCTCATCAGTGGCCAAAATTTTACTGGAACTGCCTGTATTTCATCAATAACCAAGATGGCGTTCGACAAACGGTGGAACTTCCGTAGTGCACGGTTACGATTGCTAATTAGAGTTTGAAACAATTGAACAAAAGTTGTACAGATTAATTCAGCTTGCCAACTTTCCATTAAAACTTGAGCCTGATTCTCGTTAATTTCATAATCAGTACCACTGAATTTATCCTCATAGGGATCCGCCATGGAATGGTGTTTTATTAGCATAAATGCATCAACTGGAAAAGACTGATATCGCAAAACTTCTTCAAAAATTTTCGCATTTTGATCAATGACACTTAAAAATGGCAAAGCATAAATAATACGTGGGGCAAAGCCTCTTTCACGCCTTCTACGCTCTCTTAACTGCAAAGCTGCTTTTAGAGATATAATCGTTTTTCCTAATCCAGTTGGTAAGTTTATTGAAAATAAACGACCCGAGGCTTGTACAATATTTTCTTTCACTTCATGATAAGCTTTATCACGCAGACGGTTAATCCCTACTAAACTCCAGTTCTGTTCAGTCCGATACCTATCTACACACAAAGAGTTTATTTCTTTGCGATCCATTTTTAATTTATCTCGTAACGCAGCTTGATTTTTATCTGCATCCAACAAAAGGGAATATAGTGAACAATATTTGTAATATAACTGGATCGTTAGGATTGTTTGGGGCTTCAACTCTCTTCGGATTTTCCTCCGCCAATCACGGATGTCCTTTTCAAAAAATATTTCTACCCACTGTGTAACTTGCTCTTCGGCAAGTGGATGTATACTTTTAATTTTTTCCGGCAGGGATGGTGTAAGATGAAATACAATATTATTCCATGCTTCATAGTCAATAGCTTTTACCTGTTTAAGTAAGTAATGACGTTCTTCTTGATGAATGTTAACTTCTGAAAGCAAATTGTTCATGTTCCCATGATGCCGTTTGACGGCCAAAAATAAGAAAAGCGGTTCATATAAATCATGTTGCTGAGATTCAAGGAACTTTTTCCCTATAAAATAGCTCACAATCGCCGATAAAAGAGAATGCCTGCTTAACAATGTCTTCGTTTTATTTTCTGAAAGAATATAGTCTTGAAAATAAGATGTGGCTTTAGCAAAATCATGAAAAACGGCGGCCACACACAATAAATCATGTAGCCTCCGCTTGTCTTCAGGTGTTTCCCAGCCAGTAAACTGGCGTTGTTCCCATAACTGCTTAACAGATTTAAGCACTCCCTCCAAATGATTTTGAAGTGATTGATCAGGATGCGAATACAAAACCTTCATAGAACCACACCTTTTTGTGCAACATTATCCAAATGACGTTCATTGAGGAAAACGTAACGGTATATCGTACCATTATTTCCTGTTCCTTCGTAATAATAGGCCACATCTGCTTCAATCGTTTGACCGTTCATATCAAACAAACATTCCTCATATGCCGATACAATCCTGTTGTCATCCATATCTATAGGAAGACGTTCTTTTTTGTATCTCTTCCCAGTTTGAATCCGAATCCCTTTATGTTGGATAAGAGATAACGGAACAATTGTATGCATTTCTACGGGTTCGCCTGTTGACTTTTTTAAGCAGCTGTCTATTTCATCTACAAACTGGAAGTTAGCTAATAACTCACTCAAACCGAGCGAAACTGTATAGTATGTCTTATGCTGCTGGATATGACTAAGGAGCTTGTTATATAGAACTTGATCATCCATAGAAACGAATAATCGGTATCGAGCATCTTTCAAAAATTCCGTCCGAATTTGTGTTCGTTCACCTTCTCTCCGCTGCTTGGGTACCCATACATTCCCTTTGGTATTAATTAAATTTAAACCAAACATGATTTTCTTGACTGGATGAATTAAGCCAATACCAATGCGTGTATGAGCTTCTTTCAATATAGTTAGATACTTGTTATTTTCTTTTGATAAACCCAAAATAGCTCCAAGGATGCCATGTGCGGTTGAAGGTGGAAGAACAGAGAAAGTTAAGGGGGAGGAAGTTGAATAGTATTTCCGGAAGTGCCCCCATTCCCCCCATATATCAAAGACCAAAGTTCGCATGACGCCCACTCTCCTAATACATCAATTCCCGTGTTTTAATGCCAAGCTGATTCAATTCTTCAGGCAGATTGTAGGACAAATTTATTTGCGAATCGAGTAGATATTGTACTTCTTGAATTTTTTCCTTCTCTTCTGCCAATTTTCCCAACAATGGCGAAACATCCAACGTACCATCGGATACATGCCGAACTTCTTCTTCTGCTTTTTCTGTGTCGAATCGAATTAAACGGTTTAACTCTCCAATATGGAAACAATCTTCATGATAAACCACTCGCAACAATAAGCGAGGTTGTTGACCAACCTTACTGCGAGAAATAAGGTTTTTTGTTCCGTTCCAAAGCCCATCCAGTAATAGTGCTACATCCTCTTCGGTCATAAGAGTGTGTTTGGACGCTTTTTCATTGATCACGCCATAAAAACCAATTAAGGAATACGGAACAACATATTCTTCCCGGAATGTCTTCCGCGTTTGTTTATCCCCTGAAGCAAAAGCACCAGTCCCCTTTATATATTCAAGCTTGACACGATGTAGGGATTGTCCCATTTGAAACTGAACAGGACCAGTCAAGGTAATGGAACTTTTCTCTTTCGAACTTTTCTCAACAGGAATTGTCCCACCGAAAAGTCGTACATCAATACAGTCTCGAAGCAAATTCTTTTGAATCAAACGCTTCATCTCGGCAAGTGTCAAATCTGATTTAGAAACCTTTTCACCATCTTTCAACAAAAAATCCTCCGCACGATGCTTAGCATCCTGAATGATCCCTTCTTCATCCGATATTTCTCGGACAAAAATTTCCTTTTCCTTAAACTCATTCAGATAATCGCGAATAGTACGTTTAAGACGAACATCAGTAACTATATTATGTCCTGTCTCTTCATCGATTCGCGGCTTGTTTTCATCCACTGGATCCCCGTTCGGATTTGTCCAGCTAGCGTCATAAAGAAAAAGAATTTCGGAACGATTCATCTTATTTTCCCTCTCCTTCATTGTGTTCATGTTTATTTCCATACAAAATGTTCTCTATATGATGAACAAGGTTCATCCCACTCACAAAACAGAAATTCATTTCATCGACTGATAGTTTCCATCCCGTTCCGGCCCGCAAAAAGAAATCGGAAATCTCTTCAGCCAATAACTTTTTCTTAGGATCAAACGCATTATACTGCTGAAGTTTGTCCTGTACTTTCGGTAACAAACCAAGAAAATCCTTTTCTATCATTTTTAAGCCTTTTAATTGCTTCAAGAATGGCTGAGAGTTCCTTTCGATTTGTTGCTTTTTAAGCAACATCTGGGTTAATGCTCCTAAAAGGAATAGTGCTTTTTTCTCTGGGCGATCAAGATGGGGTCCATATAACTCGAAAATATCCTCAAAAAGTTTTGACGGCACAAAATTCTCCTCCCCAGTTTTTAATATCTTTAATTCGGCAAAAAACAGCACATTCATTAACGCATCTCGGACAACATAAAAAATTTTATCAGTATTAACCTCATCACCTTCCCGCTCGGAAGTACTAGCTACATGCTTACGAATTTCCTGCATAAAAAACGTGGTTAAAAAGCGTATATCAATTGATTGGCCGCGAAAGACAGCAGATGTAATCTCTAAAAAATATTTATCCAAATCAGATTGACGCTTATTGTCATCGGATTTATTAAAGAAAACTCTAATTCTTCCAAAGTGGTAACGATAATATGGAGTTAAACCTTTTTGTAACGGGAACCGCTTCTCCACCTGTTCCTTGGCCTCAAATATCTTCCGCAGACGAGTAGGAACTACATCTTCAATTACCATTAGAATACGCTCTGCAGATTGAATTTTCCTTAAAAATAAGAGATGAAAAAGCACATCATCCTCAGCCTCTTGTAAGATATCCAATATATCCTCTTCGTCAGCCAATGAGTTTCCAATTTGTTGTTGTGAATGCAATGTTTTATATTTATTTCCGCTTTTTAAAATTTCTATGACTTCATCACGGGTATTCTCCTCGCCAAATAAAAACTCTGGTATTAAGTAATATTCGAGACCATAAAACCGGAATTTAAGTCTGTTTTCTAAAAAACGTTTTCCCTCTTGAAGGTACAGATTACAATCCATACAAACAGGGAAGTTTCGCCAGGCTAACTCTTTATCAAATCCACCACTGATAAATCCTGGCTTATCATTGGTATAAAATTTAAAAGCAGGCGATCCAGCCATAACGAAATCTTTTTGATGGTCACAAACTGAACAGACTTTATCTTTCGCTGAAACTTCACTGTCTTTTTCTTGAATCAAGTGACTAAAAAGAGAAACAAAAGTTGGGTCTTCTTTGAGATAATGACCATTGATCTTTAAAGTCAATACGTATCTACCAGGTGTCTCACTTATTTTTGTTTTAAGAGTTTCAAAAATTTCATCTCGGTTTTCATGAAGTATAGTATAAATTTCTTGTATATAGGAAATATCCGGTTCGGAAAAATTTGTTTTTTGGTTTATAATTTTGTCAAACCAGGCCATGAGTTTTTTATCAAAGGTTTTCTCCAAATCTGTCACCATAGCTGTCGGAGAAAAATTAGAGCCGTTTGAAGCACCGCGACGATAAAGATATTTGTAGGAATCTCCCTCCTCACATTCTTCCATTTCTACTTCCCAAGTATTATTTTTAATAGCTATTAGAAGCACAAATGGATATTTAGTTTCGGAAATGGGCTCAATCAGTACATCCAATGGTTCTTTCGATTCTTGTTCAAGGACCAATTTTCCTAATTCCTGAATAGCGGATATCATACACTCACCTCACTAACTTTTACTAAAGCTTATTAAATATAGTACAGATTTCAATAGTTTTCTTTCCCCCTTTCCTTTTAATATTTCCATAAGTCTATGCAACATTTTAATTTGAAAGCTCCTACCATATATTTTGATTGTGTTATAACTTACCTCTTGTATCAATATTGGTTAAACCTGAGATTTAAATTTCCGCTGTCATAAATAAATCTTGGCACACTTGTCTGAGTGGTGGTTCTATTAATATAATAGAAAGGAATTTGTTAGTTTCTTATATTGACCTTCTTTCTACCCAAACAAGCAGCTAAATGAAAATCATTTAATAGACTAGACCTTTTCCCTTTATGAAAACCGTCATCTTGAAGGAAGGAAGGAAAAAATCGTCATCCCCCAATACTCAATAAATATATTCTTGTACAATCTGTTGATAATTTATAGGCAAAAAACGGTGCGAATAATTCAATAGAATTTTAGCGGTTATCCACATTTATCATTCATCTCTATAAATTTTCTATTTAAAATACTCATTCTTTATATATTACGAAAGGTTCTACCTCAGCGCCAAAGTTTTTCTATCAGGGCCAAAAATCGATTTCTTATCACTATCCAACCGCACAATAGTTAGAAAAAATTTCTCGTCTCACCTGATTCAGTTTGTTAGCAAATAAAATGAATTTATACCTCGTAAAATTACAGAGGACATTTATTACAAAATAATCAGACGTTTCGAATAATATCTTCTGATAACATTTGTATCAATCACCACCTAAATAAATTAATAGATTCCTTACCTTTTTGTACCATCCTACTTCATACTTACCGTAATATTTCAAACATTCCAAATCCCTGGCTATTCTTACCTCCTAGGGCACTGTTATACAAAAAGTTAAGCATTGGAATAGGGCCCTCTAATTCATAAACACCATTCCACGCTGTTATGTAAATATCCTTGAATCTTGTAACTACCTTATCACGTTTTTGTATGGAAACCGGTGTAATTTGGACATGATCTGTAAATGCTTCATGAAAAAAGGCTTCATATTTTTTTCGGGAATTTTCAGCGATTAAAAAGGAAAACGCCGGATCAAAAGGACTAAAATATTGAGTGAGCTTTTTTCCTTCATGATTTTCAAAAGTACTATAAATCGTTATCGGAGACAGCATTTTGACCATAATCTTATTATCCGGAAGTTGTGGATCCTTTTCGTATTGAATTTCATCAATTGAAACTTTTGTATAATTGATTCGCAAATCATTTTTCAAAAGTAAAGATTGCCCTAGAAGTTGAATAAATTTAGGGATTGCTGAACCAACATACCAAGTAACTGGTCCGTCAAAGATAATCTGTTTATTTTCTTTATTATATTTTGCTTTTCCAAACAATCGGCTATAGGTAAATGCTTTAAAACGCCTTTTCCCATAAATGTATCCGTTTTTATGAAGAAACGCACGAAACTCCAAGTCACTATCTAACTGCCGATAAATAAACCCTTGCAAAATTTGCTGGTAATTCATCGGTAAAACAAGTCCATTTTTGTCAAACGACATCGTTACTTTTAATCGCAAGATTTTTCACCCGCCTTTTTATTTTTATAGTTTCCAATTTCCTTTATTTAATATTAAAGTACTTTCCTAGGCTGAAAGCTTATGTACTTAATAAGCATAATTTACCCTTAAAATTTCTCTAACACTTGGATCTATGTCAAGATTCCGGACACAAAAAGTTTAAGTTTTTTTCTGCACAACAACCATTCATGGAGTGTTCCACATCCCAAGCAGATTGTCAAAGTGAAAAGAGCCTTTGACAACCTACTTGGGACGTGGAGAAATATACCCATGGATGTTGTGCCTGAAAAATGTAGAGGGGGAATTACATTTATCCCTGGTATTTCGCTGCTTCACGACACATTTTTTCGTACTCATCGGGCGTGACATAACCGATGCTGCCATGAATTCGTTTACGATTATACCAACCTTCTATGTACTGAAATAGGGCGATTCTCGCAGTCTCAAAGCTTTCATATTGAGTTTGATAGACTTCTTCTTTTTTCAGTGTGGCGTGAAAGGATTCGATACAAGCATTGTCATAAGGGCATCCTTTTCGACTGAATGATGGAATCATTTCATACTTTTTTAATCGTTCTTGAAACGCTTCACTCGTATATTGCGTGCCTAGATCCGTATGCACAATGAGTCCAAGTTTAGGTTTTTGAGCGTTTACAGCGTTCTCTAATGCTTCAAGCACAAGTTCAGTTGTCATCGTACGAGAGAATTTATAACCCACCACTTTTTTCGTATGCAAATCAAGCACGGATGCTAGATAACACCAACCATGACGGAGCGTATGAATATAGGTGATATCAGCCACCCACTTCTCATTAATAGAAGTTGTTGTAAAGTCTTGTTCGATTACGTTTTCGCGTTCTTCAACTGGTTTTTGTGATGTTTGATCGAATACCTGCTTCTTTCATAAGACGTTGAACCCGTTTAATACTGCAAGAATAGCCTTCTTTTTGAAGGAGTTTATGGATTTTAGGTGCGCCATAACACCCCTTACTTTCTTTGTGGATAGCTTGAATCCGTTCAAATAAGGCTTCATTGGCGACATGGTAGCGATTGGGTTTCTTATGAAATGAATCATAGTACGTACTTCTCGGCATCTTTAACACACAACACATCACTTGAATAGGATAATGTTCGCTTTCCCTTTCAATATAGTCAATCAGTTCCTGCTCATCTATTTTCTCGCGAATTTGGTCATAGCCTTTTTTAAGATTTCAAGCTCCTGCTTTAAACGAAGATTTTCTTTTTGGATTGCTTCTACATCCGACACAGTTAACTCCTGTATCCCTTCAATTGGTGAATGTTGCTTGATCCATTTATAAATGGTTACTTCTGACACACCATATTCGCTAGCGAGTTGACTGACCGGCGTACCTGAGCGATATAGCTCAACTACCGTTTGTTTAAATTCTTGGTTATACCGTTTTTGACTCATAATTCAGACACGACCCTTCGTTAATTCAATTTTAATGACTTAACCAAATTGTGTCCATGTATCTATACTACATTCAAATCTTTTAAATATTTTCAAGAACACTGAAAATGATTCGAAATAAACTTCCTCCAAAATATATAGTATGATCCATTACAAAAATATTACTATTTATGGTGCCAAGAGGAATTATTTCATACCTTTTCAGCGACCTTAATATTTTCGGTCTCGATATTTTCCACTTTTCCACTAAATACACATCAAACAGCAGCTAATATAATTATAGGTTTTCAATAACTATATAGATATTTTACCAACTTCTGTACAATCTGTAAAGTTTGAAAATTAATTCCTCATAGGTAAGATAGAAATATTTTTAACAACCGAAACACAACAAACAGCAGCATTTCAACTCCTCATAGGTAAGATAAAAATATTATACTATTTTTCATTAATTCTGTAAATAGATTAATCCTCAAAGTTTGCGTCAAGTTTTTCTCGATAGTGTTTAAACATCGGGTTTTCAAGACATTCTTTTTTGTACACTTTTTGGCTACCGCGCTTCGCTTGCCCTCCTGGATAAGTGAAAATAATTTTCCAAATTAATGCCACTTATCCAGGCTGAAATTTAAACACAATAGTTTTCCAAATATCCGTAATCGGATGATTATTTGAATAGATCGATTAACTCATCAACTGTTTTACTTTTAATGATTTTTTGCACAACTGTTCTATTTTCGATAATGGAAATTAGCTTCTTATACATACCATCTAAATCCGTTTGCGTGTCTTCTTTAATATTTAGCAAACAAACAAATTGAACC